>Ga0209403_10003592_pt1 | contig 17415 bp, 17 predicted proteins | sample ArcticOcean_MG_C_8_FD_187440 | JGI IMG/M metagenome (GOLD analysis project Ga0209403, IMG submission 187440) | Marine microbial communities from western Arctic Ocean - ArcticOcean_MG_CB11_86 (SPAdes) (version 2) | ecosystem: Environmental > Aquatic > Marine > Oceanic | place: Arctic Ocean... | reverse complement strand
ATATCATTTTTCTATTTTTAGCTGCTTTAACAACTGATTTTGGAACTCCATGTGCAGAAAATATAATTGGACGGTCTACTGGAGCTTCATGAACTTCATCAACAAAAATTGCACCTATGTTAGCCAGAGAATTAACGACATCCTTATTATGAACTATTTCGTGACGTACATATACTGGTGAACCAAATTTTTTAATTGTTTCTTCAACAATTTTAACAGCTCTATCAACTCCAGCGCAAAAGCCTCTTGGCGAAGCTAGATATAAATTTATATTTTGTTTCTTCATAATTAACTTTTGATGTATTACTTTGTTTACGTCAATAAAGATTAATGATGAAACGTGTTTTTTTTATATTTTGGAGAAATGATTCATGATGAAAACTATCTTGGGACTTAGTTTTTTCCTATTAAGTAGTTGTTCAACTTTAGAAAAAGAAGTTGTAACTTGTCCAAACACATCTTCGCCAAAAGGTGCAGAAGAAATTGTAGTTAAATCTGAAAATGGATTGCCTGTATACATGGGTTTGAGAGGTGTGGAATTATACTGTACTAATAGTGGCACAGACATTGATATGGAAGCCTCAGTAAATATTAGAGCATTAAGAAATAATGTTATTGATAATGATTATGTTCCCATTACTATTTCATTAGTATCAGTAGATATCAATAATAAAGAGTATGATAGAGATGAATTTTCTTATTCTCAATTTTTATTAAAAGGAAATAAAATAATTGAAAGATCTACAAATATGGGCATTGATGTCCCTAAAAATGGGAAAGTGTATATTGGTATAAGGTAAAATTAGTTTGCTAGTGTAGACTTAATTTCATTTGACGCTTGAGTAATTAAATTAAGATTTTCTTTTTTATCTAAGTTATTTTTTATAAAAACTTTAGCCGATTCTATTGCAACAGTTCCACTCACTCTTTTAATCTCTTTGATCGCGTCATTTTCAAATGCCATTATTCTTTGTTTGGCTTGTTCTTCTCTTCTTTTTATAATTTCTAATGATTTAACGTCAGCATCTTCTTTTATTTTTTTAGCAGCCTCTTTTGCCTCTTTGATAATTTGATTAAATTCTTCTGAGCTGTTTTTTTGCATTTGTAGAGATTTTCTTAATTCTTCCATGGCCTCTTCTTTAAGTAGTTTTGTTTCACTAAGTTCATTTTGAATTAGGATTGATCGATCATCTAAAATTGAACTTATTGCCTGACTAGCCTTTTTCCATATTAAAGCAATAAATATAAAGAAAGCTATTGCAACCCAGACTGTTTCTTGTTCTAAAAATTCAAAATACATTATTATTTCTCCATTAGTATATTTTTAGAAACAGTATCAACAGTTTTTTTAATATCTTGATTAAGAGGTTTAATACTAGTAAATTTTTGAACTATATCTTTCGTTAAATCTTCAGCATTATTTAATATTTCAGATATAACATTATCTTTTGTTTCATTGATTTTATGCTCTGCCTTTGTAATTCTTAGTTCTATTTTTTCTGATACTTTTTTTTCAGATTTATCTAATAGTTTTTTTGTTTCTAATAAAGCTTCATTTATTAAAGTTTGAGAGTTTAATTTGATCTCTGCTTGATTCTTTGATACTTCATTTTTAATTTTTTCAGATTCTTCATTAGATGTTTTAGCTTTTATAAGATCATTTTGAATATTGGTTTCTCTCAAATTAATTATTGACTTTATTTGAGGAGTTACCAAATATGCCATCAAAAAATAACCAATAACTAATGAAATTATTGACCAAAATATCAATGATGGATAAGTATCAAAATCTAATTGAGGTAACCCAGCTTTTTTATCACTCGCAAGAGTGATTTGAGAAGATGCTACTATAATTAGAGATACTAATGGTATTTTTTTTGTATAATACATTTAACAAACTTCTTTTTATAAATAAATGGCCTGTAGGTTTAAAACCTACAGGTTTTTTTAAATTCTTAATGCAAATTATAATGCAAAAAGTAAAAGTAGAGCTATAACAAGAGCAAACAAAGCTACAGCCTCAGTTAAAGCGAATCCAAGGATAGCTATTCCAAAAACTTCGTTTTTAGCAGCTGGGTTTCTACCAACAGCTGTAACTAAAGATGCGAATATATTTCCAATTCCTACGCCCACTCCTGCTAAAGCAATAACAGCTAGACCTGCTCCTATAAATTTTGCTGCTTCCATTTCCATTTTTTTTTCCTTTCGTTGATTAATATAAATTTAATAGTTGGTTAATGTAAGTGTATGGCATCATGAAGATACATACACGTTAGAATGCTAAATACATAAGCTTGTAATGCAGCCACTAGAAACTCAAGGCCAGTTAAGCCTACAACGGCCATTAAAGGTAATATTGCTCCAATTTTTAATAGACCACCTGCTGAGCCCATCATAATTATTAAACCAGCAAAAACTTTCATCATTGTATGTCCTGCTAGCATATTAGCAAATAGCCTCATAGATAGACTGATTGGCCTAATAAAATATGAAATTATTTCAATAGGAATTAATAATGGTGCTAGTGCAATAGGAACCCCAGATGGGAAAAAATATGTAAAAAACTTAAACCCATGTTTAATTAAGGCTATTATAGTTACACCAACAAATATTATTGCAGCTAATGTAAAAGTTACAGCTATTTGTGATGTAAAAGTATAACTATAAGGGATCATTCCTAAAAGGTTTCCAAATAAAATAAACATAAATAATGTGAATATAAATGGGAAGTAAACTTGACTTCCTTTTCCAGCATTTTCTTTAACCATATTAGCAACAAACTCATAAGACATCTCTACAAATGATTGAAATCTATTTGGCACTAAAGATTGTTTTCTTGATCCTAAATACAGTAATGCCGCAGATCCAATAACTGAGATCATCATAAATAAAGATGCGTTTGTAAAAGATATATCAACGCCTAATAAATTGATTGCAAATATGATCTTAATTGTAAATTGTTCGACTGGTGAATTCATTTCCATAGTAGTGTTACCGTCTTTATATGTATCTATAGTTGTTAATTAAAATATCCAATTTTAAGTCCTTTTCCTGTCACTATTCTCCACAAGTTAAGAATTCCAGCTGCCCCACCTAGTAAAAAAAAGATTATTAAGAACCATGGTGAAGTATTAAGCCATTTATCTATTGTCCAACCTATCCCAGCTCCAATTAGCAAACCAGCTAATAACTCAGTTGCCACCCTTGAAAAGGTATTAACTAATGTTTGGTTACTATTGTTTTCGGTTTTTTGTTTTTCCTCTTTATTTAGAGCTTTTTCTATTCTTTTAGTTAAATCATCATTATTTTTTATAGTGCTCATATTAAACTTTCATCTACTAATCATAAGCGGGCTTAAACTATTTTGAGATGGCATATAAGTCAAGAGGATACTTGAAGAAAGTAAATTATTATTTAATCAATATCTCTTATTCTACTAGCTTGTTCTAAATCAACTGACACTAATTTACTAATTCCCTTTTGTTCCATCGTTACACCAAACAATCTATCCATTTTAGCCATTGTTAGTCTATGGTGAGTAATTACCATAAAGTAAGTATTTGTTTCTTCTACAATTTTATTTAACAAATCACAAAATCTCCCAACATTTGTATCATCTAGAGGTGCATCAACTTCATCTAAAATACAAATTGGAGAAGGATTACATAAAAAAACAGAAAATATTAATGATATTGCAGTCAAAGCTTGTTCTCCTCCAGACAGGAGAGATAAAAGTTGCATTTTTTTACCAGGAGGGCTTGCTAGCACTTCTAATCCGGCTTGAAGAGGATCATCATGCCCAACTAATTTTAATTCAGCATTACCTCCTCCAAATAATTTTTTGAATAAGTTTTTAAAGTTTTCGTTAACATCTGCAAAGCTCTTTCTTAATCTTTCTCGTCCTTCTTTATTCAGTTCAAAGATACCATTTCTTAATTTTACTATTGCTTCTTCTAAATCAGTTCTGTCTTTAAACATTATTTGAATTTTATCATTCATTTCATTCATTTCTTCTTCTGCTCTAAGGTTAACGGTACCTAAAGATTCTCTTTCATTAAGAAGACGTTCAACGGTTTTCTCCAATACTTCAATAGTAAGATCTGTTGCATTATTTTCTTTTCTACTTGTTAACTCTGACAATTGATCTGACTTAATCCTTAATTTTTCATAAACTCGTTCTTCAATATTTAATATTTTTATATTTGATAAGTCTAATAAGGCCTCAATTTTAATCATGGTTTCACGCAAAAATGAAACATTTTTTTCTGATTCTTTTTCTAATTTTTCTGCATCATTTTGGTATGTTTCAGTTTCCACAAGTTTATCAGCTGCTAAATTTCTATTAGTGATAGCAACTTCAATTTTAATTTTGATTTGCTCTTCCTTTTTATCAAAATCATTTGGTAGGTTTGATAATCTCTCCATTTCATTTTTTGAAAATTCTAATCTTTCATTTAATGAGGACAACCTTGATTTTGCTTCTTGTTTTCTAGTTTCCCAACTTTCTTTTTGATGTTTAATTTGTGCAATATTACGTAATTGAAAGCTTTCTTGATTTTTGATTTGTTGCTCTCCAGCCATTGCTTCAGTTAAATTATTTCTACATTGTTCAGCGTTGTTACGAATAGTGAGTTCATCAGCAAGTAAAGATGGAAGATTTACTATATGGCTTATTTGTTTTTTGAGTTCGGTTAATTCTACTTTACTCGTGATCTCAGCATTTCTAAGTTCTTTAATTAATAGTGCAGATGATGTTAGTTGAATATCAATTTTAGAGTTTTCGAGTTCTAATTTATTAGAGTCAAAGTTTAGCTCAGACGATGTTGATTGTGATTTTGTGATATCAGTTTGATATTTTTTTATAGATTCTGTGCATTCAACTAATTTTTTATCAATTAAAATAACTGTTTCTTTTTGGGAAGGGAGCTGACTTTGTAAAACTTTAAATCTTGCAATTTGTTGTAATCTCTCTGAGTAACTATTTTTAACACCTTTGGGTTGAACAAAACCGTCCCATCTCCATAATCCACCTTCTGAAGTTGTAAGTGCTTGGCCATAATTCAATTTTTTTTGTAGTTGAAACGCAAGTTCTTGATTTTTTACAATTCCTACGCCTAGCAAAGCAGTCTCCAAAATAGAAGAGCTCTTAATTTTAGAAATCAACGGAATAGCTTCTTTTGGTAAAGGAGAAGTTAATTTTATATCAAATCCATCTCTCCAATAAGTTGTGTTTTCTATAATTTCATTATTTGAATAAATAGGAGCTAGTAATGTTTCACCAAGAACTGAACCTATGGCATCTTCAAGGTTATCAACAGTATTAATATTTTTTTCTAATGTGTTTTTATTTAAAGAATCATCTCCTAATAAAGACGACAAAGTATTTATTTCTGCATTAGTTTGATTTACAACATTCGCAGTTACGTTTTTCTCTTTTGTAAGAGTTAATTCAAGTGTCTCTAATTGAGTTAATTCTTGTTTAAAAGTATCAATTAACAGGTTATTTTCAGATATTAGTTTTTGAAGTTTTAATATTTTTTTTTCATTTACTTGTAAGGTTTTTGAATAATTTTCTAGTTTAAATTTTGAAATTTGATTTTCTGTATTCTCAATTTTTTCTTTTAAATTTATAATACGTTTTTCTAAATCAGATTTGTCAGATTTTGTCGTATATATTTCAGATGTTATTGATGATAATTTTTCATCAGCTTCATCAGATCTAATTTTTAGGTTTTTAACAGCTTGAGTAGCTTTAGATATTTTTGAAGAAAAGTTTTTAGTATCTATTTTTAAATTTTCTTCTTCTACTAGTAGGCTGGACAAAGTTTTTTTAGCATCTTCTTGAATTTGATTTTCTCTTTTAGTATCATTTTCTAATTGAGTTATTTGACTGATAATATTATTTAACGCTATTTTAGCAGAAGTTTGTTCTTCTTCTAATTTAATTTTAGTTATATTTAATGATTGTAAAATTGCAGCTTTTTCTGCTTCAATATTTCGCAATATAGGGATCTGATTTAGTATATTTAATTTAGATGTAGTATTTTTTGATACTTCTATTTGAGCTGTATTTACATTGTTTGTGATTGTATGTAATTCATTTTTTAGAGTATTGTGTTCTGTTTTTGCATTAAATAATAATGTTGAAAATAACGTTGCTTCTGCTTTTCTTAATCTATCGCCTATTGATCTATACCTAGCAGCTTTTCTGCCTTGTTTTTCTAATTCAACTAGTTGTTCTTTATAAGTCTTTTCAATATCTAGAAGCCTATCTAAGTTATTGCTTGCAGCGTTTAACTTCAACTCAGCTTCGTGTCTTCTGCTATGTAACCCTTTAATATTTGCAGCTTCTTCTAAAATTCCTCTTCTATTCTCAGGGCTGGTGTCAATGATTTGAGCAATTCTTCCTTGGCTAACTATTCCAGATGATCTTGCTCCTGTACCGCTATCCGCAAATATTAATTGGACATCTCTAGCTCTGATTTGTTTGCCATTAATTCTGTATATAGACCCTCTTTCTCTTTCAATTTTTCTTGATATTTCTATTTCGTCAAGATGATTAAAAGCAGCAGGAGCTTTTTTTTCTGTGTTATCTAATTTTATTGTAACTTCTGCAAAATTTCTTGATGGTCGCTCATCTGTCCCTGCAAAAATGATATCATCCATACCGTCCCCGCGCATTTGTCGAGCAGAGTTTTCGCCCATAATCCATTTTATAGCTTCTACAATATTAGATTTTCCACAGCCATTAGGACCAACAATTCCTGTTAATCCTTTATTTATTTGTATTTCAACAGGTTCTAAAAAAGACTTAAACCCGGAAATTCTAACGGATTGAAACTTCAATTTTTAATACCTCTTAAATAACTAAGAATTTTTTGATTTCACAAAGGTTAGAAGCTTTTTTTCAAACTCTTTAAAGGACAATACCCCGGATATTTTATGTTCATTATTTATAATAAATGTAGGTGTAGATTCAATTTCGAACTTTTTTGATTCTTTTTCCATTTTATCAATAATTTTTTGCATAAGTGGAATATTTGCTATAATTTTTTTAAAGTTTTTAGATGATATTCCAAATAATTTTGAAATAGAAAGCAATTCTTCCAGCGGTTTATTTGAGTATGCCCATTGTTTTTGTTTTTTTAACAATATGTCTATTGCTTCAATATAGCCATCGTTAGGTAAAGTTCTAGCAAGTGAAGCTGCAAGGACGGCTAATCTATCCAGCGGATAATCTATAAATTCGATTTGAACTTTACCTGAATCAATATACTTTTCTTTAAGTTTTGGGAAAGTTGATTTATGAAAAGTTGCACAATGGCCACAAGTTAAAGAAAAGTATTCTTTGATTTTTATTGGGGCATTTTCTGAACCAATAAAATGTGGGCGCATCATATAATTTAAGTCATTAGATTGATCTGAAAAGCAAATGCTTGGATAAGTACTAAATCCAATAAAAGAAATTATTGCAGCCCTTCGATTAATAAAAAAATTTTTTTTCAAAACCATTATTTCTCTCAATATAAATATTAAACTATTTTCTTCTTACTATATACATTATTTCCAAAAATTAAATATACAATTTCTAATCTAGATTATTTTTCTTGTTTCTTGATAACTCAAATTTTTGCATAGCTAATTTAATTTCTCCTTCTGGTAATATATTAGAAATTAAATTTTCTGTATTTTCAACAATCTTATCTTTAGAACTAAATTCTTTTTTAGGTTGTATGTATCCAAGGTTTGTTTGAGTAATCTTGATTTTTGAAATTGCTTTAAAGCCGTATCTAGCATTAATTTGATTTAGCAAAAATGGAATGGCTTGTTGTATTTCAGGTCCAAATCCATTCTGAACTTTAATAATAATTAAACCTTCAGAATTTTTATTTTTACTTAATCGAATCTTTTCAGGAAATGTTACATTGGCGTACTGTCCTGCAATATCTTGCCAATTTAAAAATATATGAGTTTGAATTGCTCCAAGTCTGCTAATACTTTTTTCAACAATATTTTCTGTAATTTTAGCCAATGGTTTCATAATAAAGACAAATAAATTTTTTAATTTAAGTTTTTTAATATTCTATTTTATATATACATACAGACATGAATGAGAAAAATGAAGAGAATTATCTAGAAATTTCTAAAAATATATTGATTTGGTATGATTCTAACAGAAGAAGTTTACCTTGGAGAGCTAGGGCAGGCCAGGCTTCAAACCCCTACCACGTTTTACTTTCGGAAATGATGTTGCAACAAACGATAGTTGCGACCGTGATACCTTATTTCTTGAACTTTATAAAGATATGGCCAACAATTACTGATCTTGCAGAAGCAGATTTCAATACAATTTCTGTACAATGGGCTGGTTTGGGATATTATAGGCGTGCAAAAAACCTTCATGAAACAGCAAAAATTATTTCCTTAAGCTATAATGGATGTATTCCAAACGATATGAATATATTATTAACATTCCCTGGCATAGGTGATTACACAGCTTCAGCAATAACCGCCATAGCATTTAACGCGAACTCAAATGTTGTAGATGGAAATATAGAGAGAATTTTCTCAAGATTATATAAAATTGAAAAACCATTGGAATTGTCAAAAGAAATTATTAAAAATATTTCAGGAAAACATGTGCCAGATAATAGAAATGGAGATTACGCTCAAGCACTTATGGATTTAGGATCTAGTGTATGCATTGCTAAAACGCCTCGTTGTAATATATGCCCTATTATTTCTTCATGCCAAGTTGGAGGCTTAGATCAGGCGAATCAATACCCTAGAAGGTTGCCTAAAAAAGTTAAAGAAACAAGATTTGGATTATTTTTTTATTTAATTGATGATGAAGGTTCCATAATGTTTACTACTAATAAGAATAAAGGAATCTTTGCTAATATGGATGTTCTACCTTCTAAAGGTTGGTACGAGAATGAAGGACGTTTTGTTAATTCTCCATTGAATATTTCGGAAGAATTATCTTTATTTAACCTGAAATGGAAAATACTTCCAAATAAAATAACGCATGTTTTCAGTCATTTTAAATTAACTTGTACTATCGCATACTTTCAAATCAGTAAGAAAAGAGTAACAGAACATCTTTTATTAGAGGCGCCAATTAGATTTGTAAAAAAGATAGATATTAAACACTTAGCTTTACCAAGCTTAATGGATAAAATTATTAAATGTCTAAAAGATAGTGATTTACAAAATTATTAATGTTTGAAGTGCCTAATAGATGTGAATACCATTGCAATATTTCTTTCATCAGCTGCGGCAATAACTTCTTTATCCTTTATTGACCCTCCAGGCTGTATAACCGCTGTTATGCCGGCATCAGCTGTGGAAATTAAACCATCTGGGAAAGGAAAAAAAGCATCACTAGCAACAACACTTCCAATAGTCATAGGTTCTTTTAATTGAGCTACTCTTGCAGAGTTTATTGCTTTTTGAGTTGCTATATTTGTTGAATCAATTCGACTCATTTGTCCGGCGCCAATACCGGTAGTTTGAAGATTTTTTGCATAAATAATAGCGTTTGATTTAGTGTGTTTTGCAACTTTCCAAGCAAAAAGTAAATCATTTATTTCATTGGAATCAGGTATTTTTTTTGTTACGAAATTTAAATCTTCTTTTTTTAAAACATGATTGTCTCGACTTTGAACTAGCATGCCGCCAGAAATAGATTTAATCAGCAAACCGTTATCCTTTGGATTAGGTATGGTCCCTGATGATAGCACTCTCAAATTAGGTTTGTCTGATAATACAGTTAGTGCCTCAGCTGTAATAGAAGGTGCTATAATCACTTCTAAAAATAGTAATTTCATTTTATTTGCTAAGTTAGCGTCTAACTCTCTGTTAATTGCCACAATGCCGCCAAAAGCGCTTATTGAATCTGTTTGAAGAGCTTTTTCCCATGCAATATTAATGTCAATATTTTCTGCAACGCCGCAAGGATTAGCATGCTTAATAATTGCAACAGCAGGTTTTTCAAATTCACATATTAACTCAAAAGCTGCATCTGTATCATTTATATTGTTATATGATAACTCTTTTCCTTGTAACTTTATTGCGTTAGCTGCTCCTACTCTTTTATCGAATGTTGTATAAAAAGCAGCTTTTTGATGAGGGTTTTCACCGTATCTCATTGGTAGAGTTTTTTCTAATTCTATTGAAAATGTATCAGGAAGACCCAAAAGGTTGTATTTATCTTTATTAAACCATTGGGCTATAGCCATGTCATATTCACTAGTTAATTTAAAAGCTTTTGCAGCTAAAAGTTTTCTAAAAGAGTAAGTTGTAGAATTATTCTGCTGTATTTGTTTTATTAGTTCTGGATAGTCACTGGTATCAGTTATAACAGTTACAAATTCGTGGTTTTTAGCTCCAGCTCTGATCATTGCAGGGCCACCAATATCGATATTTTCAATAATATCGTATGCTGAATTAGTATTCTGTGTTGTTTCTAAAAATTTATATAAATTGATTATTATGAGATCAATTTTATTAATATTATGCTTTTCCATTTCTTCTTGATGATCTGTATTATCTCTTCTTCCTAGAATTCCTCCATGAATTTTAGGATGTAAAGTTTTTACACGACCGTTTAATATTTCAGGAAACAATGTTTCTTCTGACACATCTTTAACAGGAATTGACTTTTCCTTTAAGAATTTAGCAGTGCCTCCAGTTGATAAAATTTCTACATCTTGTTTAACTAGTTCGAGAGCTAATTTGTCAATATTTTTTTTATCTGTAACAGATATGAGCGCTTTTCGTATTCGAATATCATTAGTAAAAATTTTATTTTGATTCAATTTATTCATTTACCCACACCATTTGTTAATTTGACCAAGGACTCAATGGACTAAATGCTTTTTACTAAATAAGTCAACTAAATTTTATTTCTGTAATTGGAATGCCCAATTACAAGATATAGTTTTATTTACCCTAATTTCATCAAGGTTAATACTAATTATTATTTGCTTACATGGTATAGATCCAGATGGAAAGAACATGATAGAATCTTGAGTGGTTACGTTTTGACTGTCTGTAATCATTTTCCATATAAATCCTTTTTTATGTTTTAATAAAATTGACCCATTTCTTAACTTGATAAGGTTAATTTCAGGATGAAGATGAAAACGAATATCAGCGCTTTTAGGAATGGAGCCAATATTTTCAATATTTAAAATTTCATCTTGTCCTCTAATTTCCCCTTTATTTTTCGAGAGGTATATTTGACGTCTATGATGAACGCCGTAAATTAACTCATAGCCTGAATGTTTGATGTCAATTAAATTCCCCTGTTTAGTTTTCCCGTACTGTAAATTTAATATTTTAGTTTTTCTATTTCCTGTAAGGTCAATATTATTACGATCGTCAATACTTAACGTAGAATGTGCGGCAGATGACGCGAGTGAAGCTTTTGCATTTCTTGAATTCGAATTTATTATTTCTCCTAAGCTAGAAATTATTTTTTGTTTTTGAAAGTAAAATTCAAAAGCAAATAAACTAGCCTTACTTTTGAGTTTAAGGTTTTCACTCGCTCCAATATCGATAAATACAACTGCATCTATATTTGACATTCTGTAAAACCCTGTTTCTTCAGCGATTTCAAAAATTCTATTTTTATAACCTATCCTATCTAATGTTTGCTTTATTAAATCTTTAGAAATCAATGATCCTCCATGAAACCAAGCAAAATAGTTATTAGGCATTTGGAAACCTCTACAGAACTCTCCCATTTTAAGAGCTTTTTTATGTAATTGTTCTGTGTTTATGTTTTTTAAAATGGCTATTACGGATCTGATTTCAATGAGATGTCTTAATAAATGTATTTGAAGAACAGGGCTTCGTGATCTATGGCCACCATCTGCGTTAATCAGAGACATTAACTCTATATCAATTAACTCTATTAAATTATCTATGTCTTTAATTTTTTCATATAAGATTGATTTGCCAATAATGATTCCTTTAATTATTATTATTTTTTGAAGACTGTCATCAGTTTCTTCAAGTTTTAATTCTAAATATTTTGTTTGCAAGGCAATAGAATGGAGTAGTTTTTTTTGAAAATATAACTCGCCACTTTCAGCAAACCAAGAGTAACTGAAACTCCATATAGTAACTCTTGATGACATAATATCTGCTTTAAACTCTTTAGAGAGCAGGTTATGTTTTTCATCAATCCAACTTATCACTAATGATCTAGCAATAGATCTAGCTTTTAGAGTTCCTTCAGATCGTAGATCACGCAAAAATAAAAATTCATTAAAGTTTGATATTTTTTTTGCTGTCAATTTTTCTTCTATTATTTTTTTGCCTTGTTTAGGAATTCCTTGCCATGTATCAGTGAGTCTTCTGACTGGAGAGTTTAAAGTTGGGACGCTAAGTTTTTGCTTAAGAAAATAATTATTAGAAATCAAATTTAAAATTTTTAACATTAACTTATGTGTCCATTTTAAGTAATGAAACAAAAAATCCATCAGATCCATTTATAACATCATCAGAACCAAAATTAAGATAGTTAGGAAGGATTCTTAGGAAGCCTTCTTTACTAATATAACTTTCTATCATGGGATATTCATTTGGATAAAACGGAATGATTGAAAAGTTTGATTGCTCTAATAAAAATTTTTCAATTCTTCTTTCACCTTCTATTTTTTGAAGAGAACACGTGATATACATAATAATTCCGTTTTTATTTAATATTTTTGATGCATTTTTTAAAATATTATCCTGAATTTTTATTAAATCATCCAGATTTTTTGGAGCAGGTTTAATGAAAATATCGGGATTTCTTCTTATAGTACCTGTTGCTGAACATGGAGCATCAATTAAAATTACATCTGGTTTAAATCCTGGGTCATAGTTTTCTGCGTTTGCAATAAACATTTTAGATTTGAAGTTTAGTCTTTCCATGTTTTCATTAAATCTTTTTGATCTTAATTCACTTTTCTCAATACAGACTATATCTAAATCATTATCTAATAGTTGAGCTGATTTTCCACCTGGAGCACAACACAAATCTAAAACTTTCAATGAGGTAAGTGTTGTATTAATAAAATGTTTAGGTATTTTTGTTAATAATAGATTACATGGAATTTGTGATGCTGCATCTTGAATCCACCATATCCCATCATAATATTTTGGTAAGGTTTCAATAGCTCCATTGAACTTGCATCTGAATACATTAGGTAATATTTCTACTCCATTAAGTTCTGATTTTAATTTTTGTTTTTCTTGTTCACTAATTTTTTTTGAGACAATAATATCTAGTGGAGGTGGTTCCATAGCTAAGTTTACTATTTCCTTAACAGCTTGTTCTCCATATAAAGCACTCCAACTTTTAAATATCCATTCTGGTAAGTTAACGCTATCGTCAGGGATTAAATTTATCCATTCACTTTCATTGCGTAGCATATTTCGTAAAAGAGCGTTAACAAGTTTAGATTGTTTATCGCCACCATATTTTTTAGCTTGTTCGACAGCGTTATTTAAGACAGCGTGAGGAGCTATTTTAAGCCAAATTAACTGAACACTAGCAATCGTTAAGATACTATTTAAATATCTGTTTCTATTTTTGATACCAGTGTTTGCAAAATAATTGTAAATTAATTTAGCTTGTTTTTGTCTTCTCATTGAAGTGTTTATTAGTAGGTAAACAAATGCCTTGTCTCGTTTCTCTAATTTATTAAAATCAATTGAATTGTTTATTATTTCATCAAGTTTTTTTTCTTGATAAAAAACAAGCATCCATATTTCTAATGCTATCAACCTAGCATTTTTACCTGATTTGAAACTTGTTTTACTTACATTAGGAATGTTCAAAAAATTAGTCCCTTGTTTTCATAAAAATTATCAATATTATCTTTTATAGAGTTTGATCTATAAAACGAAAGTATACACACATGACGAACGAAGATTCAAAAATAAATAATAATAGTACAAACAAAAGTCTAAAAGAAGATAAAATGGAATCTGAAATAACTCCTAATCAAAATATAGATTACTCCAAGGAAGAGGGTGGTCCAAAAGGTCTTGAGCCCACTAGGTATGGAGATTGGGAAAAAGCTGGAAGATGTTCGGATTTTTAATCCTAGAAAATTTTTTTATAGATAAGTTACATATATAAATGAACGAATTAAAAGCTGAAATCATAATTAATGCAGGTATTAGAATAGCGCAACAAAATTTAGCTAATGCATATGTTTTAAAAAAAGGTGACATTGACGCTGGTTCAATTTTTGTAAAGGTTGATACTTTAGATGGCTATTCTAAGCTTTTTTCTAGAAATTTAAGTTATGACTTTATGCATGATAAAACTTTTATTCAGTTTCAAGATCTATATCCAAATCAAAAGATTGAAACTATAAATGTAGATAACCGAATTAGTAAAGAGATCTCGATAGATAGAGATTGTTGGGTTATAGAAATTGAAGATAAAAATGGCATAAACCCATTCGAGAATTTAAACTGTTAATAATTCTATAGTTTTATTCCTTTGGTACAAGCCTAAATAATCAGCTTTTAATTTAAGAATTGCATTAATGTTTTTTAGCATGGGTGTAGGTATATTTAACTTTTGTCCTATTTCTATTATGGCACTCATAATTGGATCTATTTCGAGTGGTCTTTTCATTTCAATATCTTGCCTTGTAGATGGTTTATGACCAATAATTGATGTGGCACCATTAATTCTATCTTCAATTGATACATTAAATTTAACCCCTAAAGCTTGCCCTACATTTTGACACTCTTCCATTAATTGAGTTATTAGCAACCGAGATCCTAGATCGTTTCCAATTACGTCAAGACTAGCGCCAGTAAGGGCACTTAAAGGATTAAATGAACAATTGCCCCAAAGCTTTATCCAAATTTCATCTCTTATACGTTTTTTTTGAGGAGCTTTTAAACCACCTGCGATAAGTAAATTAGATAATATTTTCAATCTTTCAGAATTAATTCCATCTGGTTCTCCAAGGCTAAATCTGTTGCCTGTAATATGTCTTATAACTCCTGGTTTCTCAATTTCGCACGCTGGATAAACAACACAGCCTAAAGCACGTTTTGGATCAATTGTGTTCCATATTAAACCATTTGGATCAACAGACTCTATATGCGAATTTTCTAATTTTGTCTGAGAGTTAGCTTTATAAAAGTACCACCAAGGCAATCCATTAACGGCAGACAAGACAGTTGTCTTATTATTTAATAGAGGTTGTAATGAAGTCACAATATTTGATATGGCATGAGCCTTTACAGCAAGGATAATATAATCTTGAGTATTTAACTCTTTAGGGTTGTCGGTAACCTTTAAATTAAAGTTTTCTGAATTCTCATTTGAAATCAATCTTAAGCCATTCTTTTCTATAGCCTCTTTATGTGCTCCTCTAGCTATTAAAGATATATTTGCTCCTGCCTTACTTAGACAGCACCCAAGATACCCTCCAATTGCACCAGCACCAAAAATACAAATATTAATCATTGAATTGTCCTATTCTAAACCTAATTTTTTTGCGAGCCCTATTCTTTGAAGCTTGCCAGTTGCTCCTTTAGGGATTTCATCTAAAAAACAAATATATTTAGGAACTTTAAAGTTAGCTAGATTGTCGCGAGCATAGTTTTTTATTTCTTCTTCAGTACACTCAATATTGCTTTTGAGAACTACTGCTGCTCCAACAGCTTCACCTAGAAGTTTATCTTTGACACCAAATGTAACCACTTGTTCAATTGCCTTATGTTCCATTAAAATATTATCTACTTCTAGTGGAGATATTTTCTCTCCACCTCGGTTAATTATTTCTTTTAACCTTCCAGAAATTTTGAGATAACCATCCTTATCAAAGAAGCCTTGATCACCCGTTCTAAACCAACCATTTATAAATGATGATTTATTAGCTTCATCATTGTTTTCATAACCTTTAGTTACGTTATCTCCACGAATACATACTTCTCCTTCCAAGCCGTTATGAACAATATCTCCCTTTTTATCCATTATACAAACTTCTGGGCCTGCAGCTTTTCCAACAAAACCAGCTTTTTGAAACATTGGAGGCATTGGATTTGAAGTCATTTGATGCGTTGCTTCAGTCATGCCATAAGCCTCAATTACTGATGTTTTAAAAACATTTTTTAATTGATCAAAAATAGCTGGTGGAAGAGACGCTGATGAAGATCTAACAAACCTTAAAGCTAAACTTTCAGCGAGCTCTAAGTTTTTTTGTGCTCGCATTAATATTGCTTGATGCATAGTTGGTACCCCCGAGTACCAAGTTATTTTTTCTGACTTAGCTTTTTCTAAAAATCTTAATGCATTGAAGCCATCGCTTGCATAAACAGATGCCCCAGCGCTAATTGAAGCACTAAGTATAGCTATAAGCCCATGAATATGAAATAAGGGCATAATATTAAAACAATGATCATCAGATGTTAACTCAAGAGTTTTTTGAATATTTATAGCAGAAGAAAAAATATTTTTATTAGTAAGAGGAACAACTTTAGGTCTTGATGTAGTTCCAGATGTATGAAGAACTAGGGCTTCATCTTCTTCATTAGATAATTCAAAACTTGATGATTTGTTATATAAGTTAAATATTCCTAAAGGTGCACCTTCAATTTTCTGTATTTCAGATATTTCAATTTTTAGTTTTTTTGCGGCTTCTATAACTGGATTAGAACTATTTTTTTCTACAATTAAAATTTTAGGCTTTAGATCATCCAAATAAAACTCATATTCACTCAGTTTGTAGGAAGGATTTAAGGGAGCCGCAGACATATAACTAGAAACAGCTAGAAAAGCTGTTGCCATTTCTGGTCCATTAGGTAGGACTATTGCTGCTCTATCTTTATTTAAGATTCCGTTAGCAGATAACTGACTTGAGATATTAAAAATATGCTGCTTTAAATCTGAAAACTTAATTTCTTGTTTGTCATTTGAAGTTATAGCAATATTGTTATCTTTATTTTCATTGATTAAGCTTCGTATTGTTTTTATCATTATAATATAGTCCTCACCCAAGAAATATATATAACTTTAACAGTCTAATTCTTTTGATTGCAATTAAAATTACTTTAGTTGTTAATAAAAACAAATTGGATAAATAAAAAAATATAGCTATATAGTCATAAATTTTATTTATGTATTAAAAGGTTATTTATTTTGTTTGATAATGCTTCATTTCAAGAACTTTTGCCATACTTTCTAGGTTTGTTAGCTACTGGTGTGGTAGGTGGGCTTATTGCTGGTCTCTTAGGGGTTGGAGGTGGAATTGTAATAGTACCTGTTCTATTTTGGATATTTACTTCTCTTAAATTTCCTGATGAAATTTTAATGCACATGGCTATTGGTTCATCTTTGGCTACAATTATCCCAACTTCGATTGCTTCTGCTAGAGCACATTATCATAA
>Ga0209403_10003589_pt1 | contig 17421 bp, 9 predicted proteins | sample ArcticOcean_MG_C_8_FD_187440 | JGI IMG/M metagenome (GOLD analysis project Ga0209403, IMG submission 187440) | Marine microbial communities from western Arctic Ocean - ArcticOcean_MG_CB11_86 (SPAdes) (version 2) | ecosystem: Environmental > Aquatic > Marine > Oceanic | place: Arctic Ocean... | reverse complement strand
TCCATCTGATGCCGGGTCGAGCTGATTATCTTCAAATGAATTGGTGACACCCTGTGGGATGAAATCATCATTCTGATATGGTACAAATACTGCATTATTTACCTCAGTCGGGTTAAAGAATATTCGCTGATCAACATTATCATTACTTGATCCTACTTCATAATCATGATTTTTCGGAATACCGAAATAGGCACTACCATCAAAAGGAATAAATGCGCTGTTATATTGATTATCTGAAAAATAATTTTTAATATTTAAAGCATATATTTCACCTCTGAATCCTTGATCTTCTAGTAGATTGTTATAGCCAATAGTTATAGGTGAATTGTAATAGGTAAGACCAGTAGGCTCAATTGAAAATATTTGATCTATAACTAACGTACCATTTATATACATACCTATACTAATTGAATCCGAAAATACTTTGGAGAACCAATTAATATGATACCATTCTAACACTTCAAATGAATACTCAATTTCTAGTTGATAATTGGTGTCATTAATTTTGTGGTTAAATATTAAACCTGATTCAAAAAATTTTAACCCAATGCTATTTTGGTCATTTGCACCCCAGCTTAATATTTGCCCTGAATTTTCAAATGGCTTAATCCATATTTCCCCTGATAATGTATGAGGTCCAAAATACGATTGAATGACTGTTTCAGAGCTACTAACATATGATGAGTTGTTTGGAAAATATGCTGTTTTTCGACTTGAATAGCCCCAACTTTCCTCATTCCCTCTAGCGACTTCTTCTATTTCATCAACCCTAGTCGAAATATCAACATTGTGAGTATAATCATTTTGAAGTGGACTACCATTATCATAATCTGCATTAAATCTAAAGATTATGGATTGCTGTGCAATAACCAGATTAAAAAAAAGAATAAAAAGAAGACTGAATACTTTAGATAAAATATTTTTCATTTTTTAGTTATTTAAATTGGTTAATACTACAGGGACCATCCAATAGAAAAACGATGTACCATTTGCAATATTCCCCATTCGGAATATGAATAATCTAAATCAAATGGAAGAATAAATTTCTTGTTAGATTTTATACCAACACCAAAAGTTCCTCCAGATATACTATTTGAATTAAATAATGAATGAAAACCTGTTCTTAATGAGAGCAAATCAAAAAAAGTATACTCAAACCCAATGTTGATACTTTCAGAATCGTTGGAAGGATGCAAAAGGTCCATGAGAATTAATATTGAACTTTGCGATGAAATAACTTTAGAATAGGAAAGCCCAGATCGGATTATTAATGGCAATGGAAAGGATCCTGTTGAAAGAAGTACATTGAGCTTATCATTTGAATAATTTAATTGATCAGCATCAAATGCACGCGTTAGATCACGACCATTTAACTTCATTTCAGAACCGAAGTTTGATATACTACTCCCAAGAACTAAGCCATCATACTTTGTTTTATAATAAATTCCAATATCTAAGGCATAGCCATCTGCTATTTCATGCCAAATTTCTTGTCTTATATATTTACCAGTAAATCCAAAAGAAAACCTATTGCCTAGTCTTCCTGAATAGGCAGAACCAAGAACAAAATCTGATGCACCATAATATTCACCAGTACCTTCTGGTTGTGTAATTGTTCTAACCTTTTGATTATCAACATAGTTTAAATAGGTCAGATATATTCCTATTGCATTATTAATATTCAATGGTATAACTAAACTAACATTTTCAAAATCTGTGTCAGCTAACCAATCTGCATGATTAAAAGAGATTTGCAGTCCTTCTACCCAAGAAAGTCCAGCTGGATTCCAAAAGATAGTTGCTGGATCATCAGAGACAGCCGTGTAAGCATTACCCAATGCTGTAGCTCTGGCACCAACACCTATTTCTAAAAATGCTGCCGCTGAAGACCCTCTATTATATATTTCATTTGTAAAATTTAAATTAGAAAAATCATCTTCGCCTGATTGAGCAAAAAGAAAGCAAATTAAATAAAAAGTAAAAAGTATCTTTCTTAAATAATTTAACAAAATCATAGGATCACTTAATTAATGAAAATTTTCCTATTTTAGTACCAATATCAGGTGCCTCTACGTGAAATATATAGACACCATAAGAAACAGTTAAGCCGTCCTCAGTAACCAAATCCCATGATTCAGCACCTTTTTGTACTGCACTCTGACGATTGATTGTTTTAATATGTTTTCCGCTCATTGAGAATATATTTATCGTGCAAGTACTTGGTAAATTGACAAAATCAATTCTTCTCTCGCCTCTTCCAGAAGAGTAATACAGAGGTTTTTCCCAAGATGCTGTCACAACATAAGGGTCTGGTACCACATAAATATTATCCATATTTGACGTAGCAACTTCATTACTCAAAAATGTACTGCTAGATTTGAATTCATAGGTGTCTGATGCCCCGAAGGGTTTAGCTATAATTAATTTAAACACATCTCCTGGGCTAGGATCTGCTGTCAACAATGTATCCATAGTAATTTTCCAACATGATTTGTAGTTAAAACCTTGTACATCAAAAAGAATATTTATTTCATCCCCCCCATTTAGTACACTATCGATATTGACTCTCTCATTTAAAGAAAACTTAAATTTTTCGTTTAAAGTTGTATTCCAAACTTGAAAATTGACTGGTGCTCTAAGAAAAGCTAGCGGGTTATAAGAAGTATCTGCACCAAACTCTAAAACTCGAATTTCAAAGTCCTCAGGTATTGCTTTTGCTCTCGGGGCATCATCAAGTTCGACAAACGCATCGACACTTTCCAAACCATTTCCCCATTCCCAACCATAGGACTTAGGAACAGGAAAAGAATCATTTACTAAGTCAAAGTGAAGACCCTCAATTGACCTCACTTTCAAATAATCTTCATCATAATTTCCAGATTCATATACAATAGTATTATCTGTTATATTTTCTATATATATACTTTTAGTCAATTTAGACACAGTAGTATCAGTAAATGTTATATGATATATCTTATCATCTTTTAATTCATCAGGATTTAAAACACTAACATTGACAGTACCTGTTGCTAACCCACTATGTTCAACATTCCCTATCTCGCCTTGTACATATTCTGCACTTGGTGCATTTGGAACAACTGTTGCACAGTTTCGACCCATTGCCACTACTTCCCCAACAAGATTAGTATGAATGTTTTTTTCACACTCACTAGGAGCTATTATTGAAAGCTGATCTTTTTTAGTTAAACCACGGCTAAAAAAATCTGTATCATAGCCTTTATCATAAGAGCATACTGCATAATAATATGTCCTTCCATTTTCAACATTTTCATCTATAAAATAGTATTGTAAACCTGTATCATTCCCCATATTGAAATGAGCACCTGTTTCTCCAATTGGTATTGGATGTGGTCCAGACAAACCGTTCTTTAAATCAAATTGAGCAATCGGTTCCCAAAAAATAGGGTTTCCATACGTGTCTGTAATAGTTTTTACTGTATTAAATGATGGGTCAGTGGCCCTGTAAATTAGATATCCTTCAAAATCTTTTCCGTAAATAGGATCAATTGACTTTTCTGCATTACTATCCCACTTGAGTACTACGCGTTTATTTTGTGATACTGCCGTTACTACTGGTGCCATTGGTGGTTTAGCAAAGCTATAATCAGCATCATAAATTTTTTGCATAGTCCTTTTATTGCGAATAATATCATCAAAATCATTTCCAAATAAGCAGGTTATGGCAAATTTTCTTTTTGCATTTACGGGCATTGAAAAATATCCTGAACCATATGTAAATGCTAGGTTGCTTGGCAATGCCCCAGCAAAAACACTCGGGGTCATATCATTCCAAGTTCTTTCATCATCACTGCTATTACCAGCAGGCCTTAATAAAAAACTAGTTAATCCAATCTGATCAGATTCATCATTATCTGTTTTGCCAAAATTTGGCTCACCATGATCTGGTAAGCCGTTGGCCTCAGTACCATCAGGATCAGGCCCAGTATATCCTTCTTGATTTGGACTAATTCCATCTGAACCAGTATCATCCCAAACTTCCTCTCCTTCATTCCATATATTATTTGAATTTTTGTCATCAAATGTTCTCCAATCACCATCTTCATCACCTTCCCAATGTAATTTTGGTTCTCCAAAATCGCCAATCGGACCATATATTTGCTCACCACGATCATTATCTTGACTCTCATCTATCAATCCATCATGGTCATCATCGTATCCGTTTAATGGGTTTCCAGGACTTTCTAGAAATGCATAACCAAAATAACCTACTCCAGGCCTGCCTTGATTATCAATCCCATCTAAATCCCAACAATAAGTAATGTCTTCATCAGTATCAAACTCCGCATCATCATCCATTGAGTCCCCTTGCCCACCCACTGCTGGGTCAACATACATTCCAAAAACAACATCCTCAAGTATTTTATCACTTACGTTTTTTATATCATACCTTACGATGAGAATATCTTCAGCCTGTACCTGTACCCATTGATATCCTCTTACACCGACCTGTAGACCTATACCTCTTCGCCCTAATGGAAACCCTGTTGAATCAATTGAATTATTTATAAAGGGGAAATAACCAAATTCATCATTATATCTATCATCCATGACATAATAACTCTCTTGGTCAGCTCTAGTATAAGCACCAAATTCACCATTCCAAAGTCCGTCTCTTGATCCAGCTAAACCAGGATAATCATGCGGCCACGAATCTGGCCAAGTCTCAGGCTTATGGCTCATAGCCGGATACTCATCTGGGTTATCTGATCCTGTATTAAAATGCCCAGGCAATGGCTCCCAGCCATATGTATGAGTTTCATCTGGCGAAATATCAAATGAACCAGCATTTGTATAGTTTTCGGATATAATATGTATAATGTTACCACTTGTATCAGTAACCTCTGCACCAGCCATCATAATAAACTCATAGCCATACCAAGTACCCGATCCCTTAGGCCATTCCATTTTTGGCGGTTCGTATCTACTGCCTAGGTTTCCAAAATTAGAGAATCTAGTATAGACAAGATTACCATCATGAATACCAGTTCGTCTATAAATAGCATTAGATCCATCCTGCGCTGTCAAGATACTCACGAACAAAATTAATAGATTAATAAACTGTATTTTCCGCATAATTAAAAACTTGTTTTAATACCTATTATAATTCTTCGAGGCTCCGAAAAATAATTGGGTCTTAAATTAATTTCACTAAGTGTTAGATTTGGGTTCTGCAATAATAATTCTCGTTCAGTTTCTGTTCGGTATGGTTCATCCGCATTTCCAGTGCTACTATAAACAGCTTTTTGGTTTAATCGATCAAATAGATTAAATACTTTTATGAATACCCTAAGCTTATAGGACGAAATATTTATAGTTTTGAATGTATTTAGATCAACCGTATATACCGTAGGTTTATTATCACTATTCTCAAACTGCGTAGTTAATTCACTCCCAGGGTTTGTAGGCGTATAAGGCTGTCCGGTTGACATTCTGCCAATCAAACTAACACTAAGATCTTTTGAGTTACCAAAGGTAATATTGCCGTTTAGTGTGTGTCGCTGGTCCCAATCAAGTGGAACAACCTGCTTCTCACTCTCTTTAGGTGGTGTTGTTTGAAAATCGACAAAAACGGCATTGGGATCAGAAGCATTCCCTTTGGCAACCTGGTAAGTATAATCAATACCCCACGAAAAATTATTGTTATTTCTACTATCTAAGGAAGCAGCAATCCCCCTAACATTCCCATAATCTCGGTTAATATATCTAGCGTAAACTTTTTCATCAGTAGTATTAATTATTTCTTGGCTGAGTAAATCTCTAATAGTCTTATTGTAGATGGCGACATCTAAAGATATTGATTCATTAATTTGTTGCTGGAGTCCTAATTCAAATGTAATTGTCTTCTCTGGCTTAAGGTTTGCATTGCCCATAACCGTTTGCAGCCCACCTAATTCAACTTCGAACTCAGAATTATTAAATACAAACTCAAAACGAGGTGTCTGAAAAAAGTGTCCATACGAAACGTGTACCACACCCCATTCAGAATAATTAAAAGCCATCCCAAGTCTAGGACTGATTTGCATAACTGTTTTGGATGGTTCAAAATCAGTATCGAGTCTGATACCATCATTTGGTTTAGTTGTAGCCCTCGGATTAATCGGGATAAGTGATTTTGGATCCCAATAATCGTACCTTAATCCTGCATTCACAATTAGCTCATCAAATTCCAACTTATTTTGGATAAATAATGATGCTTCTACTGGTGACTTTTCGTATCTATTATTGCCACTAGTATTTTGTTCAGGCAAAGATAATTCCGGTAGAGCAGTTACCGACCCTTTTGCAATAGTTGTCATTGATAGATAATCCAGTTTATGTACTTTATAATCAAATCCAATTTTCATTTGATTATATTGATTCGCTTGTCCAGTGATATCAAACTTAATATAAGTTGAGCCATTCTGAATCTCATTACGAGAGTTACTTGTTCCACCAAAAGAAAACCCATTTGATGAAAAAGGAGCGCCCTGGTAATTAATACTCATTTCATCTTCATATAGAAATCTTTGTGATTTATTAGCATAACTAGAAAAGCTTAAAGTAAAAAATAATTTATTAGACAACATATGATTGAAGCTAATTATTTGGCTTATATCTGTTTGATAGCTAGTTGGTACACCATATGGTGTATACCTTCTATAATTGCTATACGCTTTACTTTTATTATCATTATATATCAGTGAATATGACACTTTTAGTTTTTTTAATGGATAAAATGTTATTTTTGAAAAGTACGAATTACTTTTCTTACCATTCAATGGGACAAAAGCTCCATCTCCAGTATTAAGTGAATCTGGGATTTTTATTCCTGCTAATCGTTCTTGATCGGTAATATTAAGTTGAGCTGATTGGATATATTTCTGTATTGGAACAGTGTCATCTATATCAAATCTATTTTGACCAAATAACCAACCGCTAGAATTGTACAATCTTGCCGAAACTAAAAATGATCCGCTATTAAAAATTCCTAATGGACCATGAAACTCAAAATTATTATCTGTTTCATTTACACCTACTCCCTCTATATTATAAAATATATTTTTGTTATTACTTAAATGATCTCCGATGCTTAAAGAATAACTTCCTCCAAAATTCTGTGGACCATCTTTGGTAACAATATTGACTACACCAGATTGGGCCTTACCATATTCAGCATTGAATACTCCGCTTATGACTTGTAGCTCCTGTATCCAATTATTTTGTATTCCAACGGAGCTCCCGCCGCTAAACTGATTAGAAACCATGACACCATCGATTAAGTATGCTATCTCACCATACCTGCCTCCTCTAAGATGAAAGTTTCCATCAGCATCTTTAACTACTCCAGCTTGAAGTTCGATAATATCTTCGACTTCTTGGACCGGCATTAAATCAATTTCCTCAGCGGATGTAAATGATGCTGAGCTTGTCCTATCTTTCTCAATTAATGGTCTCTGAGCTATGACAGTGACCTCGCCTCCCTTAATCACTTCAGTATCCATGTAAATATCTCTTGTAGTAGAACGATCAATTGACACCTGAATATTCTTTATATTTATGGTCGAGTAACCAATATAGCTAACTCGAAGAGTGTACGCGCCTGGAGGAATATTAATAATAAAATAATTACCATTAACATCAGTGACTGTACCTAATGATGAGTTTTCTAAAAAAACATTGGCGCCAATTATCGGGCTATTAGTTTCTCTGTCTAGGACTCTACCTTTAATCTTCCCCGTTGTACCTGCAATAATAATACTGAAAAATATCATAAAAAAAATAGGGTATATATAACTAATCTTCACTCTATAATGTCCTAGTTTGAGTGTTCATGATTTTCTATCCTGAGCGAAATTACTACAATCTAACACAGAATTATGAATGATATTTTTATGCTAAAAGGGGTGGTGATATTAAAAAATCATCCACCCCTTGCTAGCAATATAAGTGAGACTTTATTTGATCATAAGCATTTTTTTAGTTGAAGTAAACCCTTCTGCTTCCAATTTATAAAAATATATACCTGTCGGAACAGAAAGTCCATTGAAATCTCTACCATTCCATTGGATACGATACAAACCTGGAGAAGTCTGTTTATTTAACAGCGTATTTATTTTTTTTCCCAATACATTATATATCTCTAATCGAACATCAGAATTAACTGGGATACTAAAATCAATGTTAGTCTCAGGATTAAATGGGTTTGGATAATTTTGTTTCAGACTAAAAACCATAGGCAGAGATGATAAATCATCATCTAGACCAAGTAGATTAAATGAACCATCGATAGCGGTACCCGGTGAAAAGTGAGCATCATTTACTCTTAAATGCTGCCTAAAGGGGTCTACAACTGTCGTGTCCCCATCAGGATTTCTAGTCACTGAATTATTATTGCTAACAGTATCACTAATCTCAACTCTCATTTCGAAGTTGATATTTGCAGTAGCATCGGTTTTAGGAGGGCCTCGATGATACTTGGAACCATAAGCAACATAGGTATCATATTCTCCACCTGGTGCTAGCAACACAATATACTCTCCACCATTTGCTAGACCATTACCTACAGTATCGGCTGCAAGAACTGATGATTGAAGAATGTCAGCATTATATCCCGCAACGTTTGCATTATCAGTATGATTGACCGCTCCAAAAAGAACAACAATCTGCCCTGGTCCAATCTTGTAATTTTCGGGAAAGGTGTAGTTCACTCGTTCATCATCTCCAAGCATCCACCCAGTCATATCGACTGTATCAGAACTCATATTAACAAGCTCAACAAATTCATCATGCGCTGAATTTCGGATACCATCAGAATTTGCATCGCCAAGAATTGGGTCACTATCTGGATCTGCATTTACTTCATTAAAAATGATTGTATGAGGTTTCTGAAAGGCAGGCACAAAGTAAACTGTTAGATTTACCGTGCCACTAATCAATAACGTTACGGGGTTGACAAATGTCTCGATACCATTCATTTCCCAATGATCAAAAACATACATTGGATCAGCAACAGCAGTAACGCTTACTGTTGAGCCTATACTAAATAATGTTGTTGAGTCTGGAGAAACAGAATATGTGCCCGAACCTTCTTGAACAGTAACAGCTACAGGAAACGCAAGAGTTGGATTTCCAATGTTAGTTTTATTCGGGGAGAAATACATATCTGTTGAATCACCAGTTACAGTAACATGGGGCTTGAACATTGATGCTGGATCTGCATCGTACTCTCTTGTAATAGAAGTATTAGCATTAGCAACAGCATTCGTAGAATCATTAAACTCAAAGACTATTCCAGTTACAGCATCAGTTGTTGGTGGACCGGCACCATACTTAGACCCATAGGCAAAGTACATATCATGATTCCCGGCAGCAGACTGTATTACCAAATAATCACCACCATTGGCTAAACCATTACCAATGCTGTCTCCTGTGGCAAACACTCTTGTTGTGAGCGAATCAGCGGTCCAGCCTAGAACATTCTCTAGACTGTCGCCTCCACCTCCAAAAATAGTTACAAACTCGTATGGATTAATAATATAACCATCAGGAAACTGCCAATCAATCCGCTCATCATCTCCAACTTTCCAACCCGTCATGTCCATTGGTCCATCAGATATATTTAAGATTTCAACAAACTCATCATGCTGTGCATGCCTGACTGAGTCACCATTTGCATCACCTTCAACAACCGTTGTAGTCTCTTCGTTATCAGTAGCCGGATCCACAAGTACCTCATTTACCATTAATTTCCTATCGTAAACAACATCAACCCAGGATGGGTCAGCTAAACCTAAAGTATCAGGGTCACCCAGTACACAATCAAAGCCATTTCCTGTTGCATCTGAAGTATTATCACCGGCACCTTCATCGAAATGATATAGTGCTAGGGTGTAAGCATCAGATTCATGAGGGCTCGTTTGCGGGGTAAAATCTGTTGTGTATCTTGCTATAGCTGAGATTCTAACTTCGTCTATCTGTCCTCGGAAAGTTTCATACCTGGTATATAACAGATTTTGTGATCCCGAACCAATCACAATAGCCTGTGGGCCACCTTCAACCGCAGGAGATGTTTCACCTTCAGGGATTCCATCAGGTTGTATATCTGATTGTAATACACCATTAACAAATATTCTCATGCTGTCATTAGTATTCCAACAATAAGCTACATGCGTCCAACGTGGCTGCCAAATTTCTTGATCTGTGAAAATATCTATAGTATTTGTACCATCTTGAATAAACCCTTGGATGGCTCCCTGATCTCTTTTCCAACAAAGGCCCATATCTCCAGGTTGATTACCAGATATATTTTTACTAAATAACCATGTGTAGTCTGGAGAATGGGTATCATATTTTAAGATTGAATCTGGCCTAAACCACATTTCTACTGTTCCTTCATTTAATGTAGCTGGCCACATAAGACCCCCTTCATCAGCTATAATGAAGTCATGCTCAATGTAATTAAAATGAAGTGCCTTGTCCCACTGAGCATTAGAAACCGTTAACATGCTCAATAAAAATACTGAAAAGAATATTGAATTCTTTCTTTTACCTTTTGATTTCATTGTGTCTCTCCTTTTTGTTATGAAGCAATAAGACAATGTAATGTTCGCTCGAACAATACTATAACATGCCAATGTTCGAATAAACAGATTTGAAAGTCAAGCAATATATTTTGTATTTAGTTAAAAGTCTGTGTAACCTTCGTATTAATATCGTAAATATATTTTTTCGCAATAATTCAATATTATTATTTAAGCTTCCTGATTTTCTAAGTGAGGATTTAAGGAAAAGGTAAAAACATATGGCTTTAAAAAAAAGACAACAAGAAATATTAGAAATTATTAATCTGGAAAAAAGCATTAAGGTTGATGATCTATCTAATAGATATAACGTTACAGAGCAGTCAATCAGAAGGGACCTAAACGAAATTTGCTCAAGAGGTTTAGCTACCAGGATTCATGGTGGCGCAAGAATTGTTAATTCCATATCAAATTTAGCATATGAAAAGAGGAGACTTGTGTTTTCAGATGCAAAAGAAAAAATTGGAAAACTTGCAGCAGGCCTTATACCAAATAACTGTTCAATAATGCTAAATATAGGCACCACAACTGAAAAAGTAGCAAGGGCTCTATATTCTCATGAAAATTTGATAGTTATATCAAATAATGTAAATATTATTAACTTGCTTATTGGTTCAGAATCTAAAGAACTGATACTAGCTGGAGGTGTTGTTAGGCAGTCTGATGGTGCTATAATAGGCGAAAATACGGTAGAGTTTATTTCTAAGTTTAAAGCTGATTTTGCAATTATTGGCGCATCTGCATTGGATGAAGATGGCAGTATACTTGATTATGATTCAAAAGAGGTCTCAGTTGCTAAATCTATCTTAAATAATTCTAGAAAAAAAATATTAGTATGTGATAATTCAAAGTTTGGAATAACAGCTCCTCACAGAATATGTGAAATAAGTGAAATTGATATTTTTGTCACAGATTTAAACCCACCAAAAAGGTTTAGAGAAATTGCTAAAAATAATAATTCAGAAATTAAAATTGCGCCTATCAGCAATAATAACTCCATAAATAAAATTAATTAATGATTTAAATTATATTTCTCTTCTAAAAGCCTTCAGTTTAATATTTTAAATAAAGTTAAACATTTATAATAAATAACAATATTGCCCTATCCTCTAGGTTTCATTTTCCAGGTAAAACTTAGTAGAATAATTCCTGCAATATTTGCACCAAGGATACAGAAAATCACATAATCCCATCCAGTCTCTAGCCCATATAGACCTCCATAGTGATCAACTATCCAGCCAAACCCTTTGGCTTGCGCAGAACGACCAAGATACCCAAATAGACCAATAAATCCTGCAGCTGTGCCTACGGCTTTTTTTGATGTTAAATCAATCCCGGCAACTCCTAGGAGCATTACTGGCGGATAGATAAAAAATCCAATAATTACTAACATAGCCATATCAAAATTCAAGTTTCCTGGCGGGTTTAAATATATACCTGCAAAAGCAAAGAGAATTGGAATTAAACACAAAAGACTAACCATCCCACGACGACCACCTAAACGATCTGATAGCCAACCCATTATTATAGTTGAAGGAATACCAGCGAACTCAATAAGTAAAATTGCAATCCCCCCATGCTGCAAAGTAGCTCCCTTAATTTCTCTTAAATACATAGGCCCCCAATCAAGCATACTATAACGAACGATATAAACAAAAAAATTTGCAAATGCTACAATCCATAAATATTTATTTCTTAATATATTGTCTAGAAATAATTCACGAGTTGTAAGATCTCGTTCACGATTTTCTTTCTTTACATCATCATCTGAAAAATCATCCTTGTATTCTTCAATCGGTGGCAAGCCAACAGATTGTGGAGTGTCAAGTAAACGCCAGAATAAATACACTGACCCAATTAGAGCAATGGCTCCTGGAAAATAAAATGCGGCTTCCCAACCATATTGTGCTGCCGCATAGGCCGCGATAATTCCAGCTAATCCGCCTCCTATATTATGGGATACATTCCAAACAGCAAATATAGATCCACGTTCTTTTAAACTATACCAATGACCAAGTGAACGCCCGCAAGGTGGCCATCCCATACCCTGGATAAAACCATTCAAAGTCCAAAGCAAAAGATGGACCCAATAAACTCCAATCCCTCCAAAGGCAAAATTGACTATACCAGTAAGAAGTAGACCGGTTGCCATAAATTTTCTTGGGTTAGCTCTGTCTGATAATGACCCCATTAAAAATTTCCCCAGACCATAAGCAATAGAAGACAATGCCAAAATATTACCTATCATATTGTGATCATATGAAAGCGCTGTTCCAACATCCTTTGCTACTGTAGATAAATTATTTCGAACGAGATAAAACATCGCATATCCTAAGAAGGTAGATTCTATGGTATTCCACCGATAGTGCTTATAGGTCTGGTCAATCATACTATCAGGCATGCGATCTATATGAGGATCTGGTGCGTAGGTTTTTTTTATCCATTCTATCATCTTATGTACCCTATGTATTCTTAAGTTTAATTAATAACAATTAGTACGATTCTGAATAGTTCCGAGTTTTATTGAGTCTTTTTCCATATTTTTTTGATGAAATAGAAGGAAAATTCGGATCAGGGATATCATTGACTCTTATAACCAACCAATTATTACGCTTAGCATAATCAGCAATACTCTCTTTTTGATCAGGCGCAACATGTTCATCAGGATTTACAATCAATTTTAATCCCCTACTATATTCGATCATCTCTTTATCACCTCTACTATTGCCTGCAACTAATAAAGGAACATCCTGCACAAAAGTTTCGATGGCTTCTTTTTTCCCATGGTCTTGAGGAACAGGGTGCACAATTTCATCAGTTATTATACCGTCCCTTACCACGGACTTGACACCGATAATGCGAGTTATTGGGATCTGGAATACTTTTGAAAGAAACTGCTGGTACATTCCTTCAGGTGATGCTGTAACAATCCAGACCTCGAAATCTTCACTTTTCAAGATATGAATCAGGTCCTCCATTGGTCTAAAAATCTTTTCAGTGTAATAGTTGTCAAAACAATCTTCACCTAGATCACGGTATTCTTGTAGGCTCATTCCAGAAACTAGACGAATCCTATTTTGAACATATGACAAAGATACATTCGATTGAGTTTTTAATGAATTAATTACCAGCGGTCTATGATCTGGCCGCTTTTCTGCCCACTGATACATGCACTCATCAGCGAGGTAATGGGGCGTTTGCCCCAAGACTGTTCCGTCTCCGTCAAATACTGCGATTTTCCTGCCTTTTTCATTTCTGCTCATCATTAGAAAATCTTTAAGCTGCTGATTTTCACTAGATGTAAAACCATCTATTTGTGTGATCTGGACATTGGACTCACAAGCATTAAATAAAATAATATTTAGAACCATTCCTAATTGAAAAATAGATCGAGACACTATTTTACTTTTTTTACTAAATCCATTAACCAATTTTTGCGTATTTTTTTTGTATTTCATAATCATCCTCACTCATTTATTAATATTATAAACATAAACCTCATGAATTTCCCTATTATATCCAGGATAAAACCCTTCAGGGATTCCCTGATTTATTCGACGACCTCGATTCATGAGAACCGATAATATTCTACCATTAGGAGAAAAACAAAGGCCTTCTATTTCCCCCGCCTTTACAAATTCGTCAAATAATTTTTCAAATTTTGTATCACTACCAGCACCATAATTAGAATTGGGGATTTTGATGGAATAAAGACGGTCATGTTTATTTTTATCTGCATCTCCATCATCAGATGTTAATAAAATATGATCCCCATAAACAGATATCCCTTGAATTTTATCAGGCGCTGGATTAATCATAAGTCGTCCGATATATTTACCAGTCTTGAGACCATACCTATAAAGGTATTGACCATTTACCCAATCAGCGAGCCAAATTAAGTTCCTCTTTTCATCGACTGCTATCCCACACACCTCGACCTGCCCAGAACTAGGATCCCATGGAATTGAACGTTTATATTTTAAATCATCTAGATTATATATAACTATCTGAATATTCTCTCCTCTTCCATTAACGAAATTTTCTACACCAGTAAAAATTTCGTCTTTATAAATAGCAATATCACCAAGATGATTTGCCTTCACAGATAATTTTTTAAAAGGAGTACTATTACGTTTTAATAATTTGCCTTTTATTGTGTAGAGATAGAGCTCCTTGCTACCACTTACTACATAATATTGCCCATCTGTTGCTATACCTTGCCTGCCGTCAACTTCAATTATTTCTTTTAGACTATATTCAAATAAAGTATTCTGTTTATTGTTAAGACCTGATTCACAATAAATAAAATGAAAAATTATTAGATACAAAAAAAATAATCTTTTCCATAAGTATTGAAAATTATAATTAAACATTTTTATTGATTTAAAAATTCAAACCAACGGTCTGGATGATTAGTGATAATATTATCAACCTTAAGATTTCTTAGGCGAATCATTTCTTCCTTATCATCTACTTTCCCCCAAACATGAACCTCCTTTCCTGATTCATGTGCTTTATGCACGAACTCTGGAGTAACTATTATATTCTTAACACTTAGCAGATCAACATCTGCACTAAATACATCGATATTATTAGGGGTTTTTGAAAAGACATACCCAACAATAATCTTTGGATTAATCTTTTTAACTTTATCAATAGCATCAAAATCAAAAGATGTCACAATACACTGGTCAATAAAATCCTTATCCTCTAATACCTGAACAACATGTTCAGTTAGCCCATCTTGGTGCCCATTCATTTTAATTTCAACATTCAAAAGCATGCGGCCATTTACACTATCAATAATATCAATAAGTAATGGTATAGGCTCACCTCTATAAGCTTCATTCTTCCACGAGCCCACATCAAACTCTCTTATGCTTTCATAAGAGAGATCCCATACATTCGCGGATACTCCAGCTGTGCGGTTGTAGGTTGTATCATGGTAAAGTATTAAAACATCATCGGAAGTTTCTTGTACGTCTAACTCCGCATAATGAGACCCCATGTCAATTGCTAGTAAATAAGCAGACATAGTATTCTCTGGTGCTTCACCAGATGAACCTCGATGTGCCGTTATTAATATTTTATGCTTACTACAAGATGAAAGAATGATTAAAGCTATGAAGAATATTATTTTGGATGTCTTCAAAATACCCCCTCTGAAATAATTGAACTTTTCTAGTTTATTCATGAAATAAATATAAACGCCAAAATTTTCATTTGAAAATTAAATCTTTAAATATATTTTCGGGTGAACATGTTTGAAAATTAAATAATATTTTTTATATTTAGAAGTGTTTATCAATATTTTGTATAACAAGTTAAACCTAAAAAAAATATTTACTCTAATAAACAAAATAGATATGGTTTATAGCATAGTGCCATCACATAAATCATTATTAAATCAAACCTATTCATTGTTATGTTGAAAATGAGATTACCAATATCTTTTCTTTTTGCCAGTCTTTTAATTGCTCAGGAGTCTATTATATTTAGATACAACTCTGATCCAACTTGTTATGAATCCGTAACAGCTGTTGAAGTATCAAATTTATCTGTGGAGGAAAGAGTTGATTCTACTGAATTAGGTGCTCGAGGAAATGGCGGATGGGGATTTTCAAAAAGATATACAACCCTTTTTGACAATGATTCATCGCTTATAGAGTCGTTATCTGAACTCATAATTACTTTCTCTGGCCCGCACGCGATTTCTGGAGAAATATGGTTCAAAGCTAGCGAACCAAATGGCGGATTATTAAACTGGATAGATACTTCTAGAGCGACTGGTATAACATTATATATTGAAGATAGTGTCGCTATTCTTAATTTTAAATTTAGAAATGAGCATTATTCAATATCTGATAATATTAATAAAATCCAATTAGAAAAATGGACACTCTTAAACTGGTTTTGCAGAGCCAGTCAGGACTCTATTCACCTTGGAATAATTAATGATGGAGTTCTAACAAAATATAATTCATGGGCTCTCCCCATTCCGCCCATCTTCTCATCCTATATATCTAAGGTAAGATTAGGAGATGTATCTGGAAAACCAAAATTTAATGGCGAACTGCATGCGGCTAATATTAAAAATTATTTCTTGGATGGCGACTACGCATTCGCATCACCCCCCTTTGATGGAAGCGGTTACTTTGGAATACCAAATTATCTTGATAACCATCTTGGAATATATTTAGATAATATCGATGAAAGAATCACTGTCAGCCCAACCCCTGTTGATGTAAAAACATTTGTGCCATACCAAAATGATGACTACGTACCACAAGGGCTGACAAATTCGTATGAAGATGAATCATACAATCAATCTAATGGTTATTTATATATTTCCATGTATAATAAAACAATATTCGGGGTTTCTTATCTAAAAAATTCTATCATTGTTGAGATAGACCCTGAAAAAAATTACTCCGTTAGAAGATGTTTTATGTTAAGTGGGGCCCAAGCTTCTGGCCATAATGGAGGCATTGCATTTTTTAATAACAGTATATACGTTGCAACAAACTTTAAAATTGGTAAATACCCAATCCCGGATTACGAAACTAATAGTGAAAAATATCAGACGCTACCTCTTACTAATGAAAATACATTTTCAGTTAGCAGCAAAGCCTCTTTCATGACATATTATCGAGATTCAATATGGGTCGGTGATTATAGAGAAAATCAAAGCCAAGTAATCCCATATATTTATGGGTATCCAATAGATTCACTTGGAAATATATCAACAAACTCAAATCCTGTGAAATATAGGATCCCCTATCAAACTCAAGGTGTTAGCTGGACAAATCATGATAATATT
>Ga0209403_10003587_pt1 | contig 17435 bp, 18 predicted proteins | sample ArcticOcean_MG_C_8_FD_187440 | JGI IMG/M metagenome (GOLD analysis project Ga0209403, IMG submission 187440) | Marine microbial communities from western Arctic Ocean - ArcticOcean_MG_CB11_86 (SPAdes) (version 2) | ecosystem: Environmental > Aquatic > Marine > Oceanic | place: Arctic Ocean... | reverse complement strand
ATTTAATAAACGATTCTCTAATTTCTTTGCTTTTCATCGATAAAGTGTTTCATATGAATCTAAACAAATAATATATTCATTAGATGAAAAATAATCTAACAATAACTGTTTTATTTCTATTTTTTTCTTGTTTTGCTTTTGCCCAAGAAACAACTATCAATGATATTGAAATCGATTCTAGAAAAAATGGCACTTTAATTAATGTAGGTAGTACCACAAAAATTAACTTAAAAGATGTGACTGCTTGGTATTCATCAGAATGGTTTTATCTAACAGTATATAATGCCAAAACTGACAGTACAAAGTTAGCAAATCAAGATTTCAATGGATCGGTGACTAAAATTGAAATAGCAAACAATGAGGAATCTACACAAATAGCTTTAAAACTTAGGAAAAAAATTGAATCTTTTGAAATTACAAATCCTACAAGAAGAAATATAGCATTTCTCTTAAGATTGTCCCAGGAAGAAGCTAAAAAAAGTATCGCAATGGATGAAGATATCCAAGAATTTGCAGATCAAAATACTGAATACAATCAGTCACAAAACATAGAAGAGTCAACACAAACAAAAAGCTTTATAAACACCAAGAAAAATATTCTATTACCTCTAATTGGGTTTATAGTTTCTGCCAGCGATATTAGCAATCCAACTACGTTTTTAGTTGGTGCTATAATTGGATTATCTGCAATATTCTTCTAATCTATAGCTTCGAAAACTTATCTGTGTATTCAATAAGTTTGTCTTTTATACCTTCTTCAGACATTGCATGTCCTGAATCTGGAATAATGTGTAAATCTGACTCTGGCCACGCTTTATGAAGTTCCCAGGCATTTTCAACTGGACAAACTACGTCATATCTACCATGAACTATTACTGCAGGGATATGTCTAATTTTATCTACATTTTCAATTAAGTAGTTATCTGTATCAAACCATCCATTGTTTGTAAAATAATGACACTCTATTCTCGAAAATGCTTCTGCAAATTTTGAATCAGAAGAGTGTTCTATCAATGCTTTATTTTGAATTAATTTGACCGTACTACCCTCCCAAACACTCCACGCTTTTGCTGCTTCAATTCTTTTAGCAGAATCTTCATGCGTAAGCAACTCGTAATACGCCTTAAGAAGATTGTGCTGTTTTGCTTTAGGTATCGGCTCTAAGAATTTCTCCCATGCATCAGGAAATATCTTACTTGCTCCTTCTTGATAAAACCAATGAATCTCTTTTTTTCTTAATAGAAATATACCTCTCAAAATTAACGCCTTACATACAGATGGATGTGTTTGACTGTAAGCTAAAGATAAAGTGCTTCCCCAACTTCCACCAAACACTACCCAAGATTCAACACCTAAATGCTTTCGTATCTTTTCAATATCTCCTACTAAGTCCCATGTAGTATTTTCATTAAGCTCAGCAAATGGAGTGCTTTTACCGCACCCTCTTTGATCAAACATAATAATACGCCATTTTTCAGGATCAAAGTATTGTCTATATGAAGGATCAATTCCTCCTCCAGGACCTCCATGAAGAAAAATAACAGGTTTTCCATTTTTATTACCTGACTCTTCAACATATATACTATGGATATCAGATACCGGTAATTGGAAAGCGTTAAATAGTTCGGCAGTTGGATATAAATTCATGAATGAACTTAATTAATATAAATTATATTTTTAATAGATAATAAATTTGTTGATGATTAATAAGAATTGTGTAATTTTACAGCGTCCTAACGCATATGAAAATTGGTGTATTAAAGGAAAACAAAGCTGGTGAAAAGAGGGTTGCAATGATACCTTCCACAGTTTCAGCCCTCACAAAAAAGGGTTATTCATTTGTCATACAAAAAAATGCTGGTGACGCATCAAATTATTCAGATAATCTCTATATAGAAGCTGGTGCAAAAATTGTGGAGAAAAATGAAGTTTTTCAATCTGATATCGTGGTAAAAGTAAGTTCTCCAACCAAAGAAGAGATTGAACTATTAAATAAAAATTGTTTATTAATTTCACTGTTTCAAACAATTAAAGACATTGAACTAGTGAAAGATTTACAAAATGCTAAGTGCTCTGCATTTTCTTTAAACTTATTGCCAAGAACTACTTTGGCTCAAAAAATGGATATTCTAAGTTCTCAAGCAAATATTTCTGGCTATAAATCAGTATTAATTGGAGCAAATCATATTGGAAAATATATGCCACTTCTAATGACTGCAGCAGGAACTATTTCACCATCAAGAATTCTAGTTATTGGAGCAGGTGTTGCTGGATTGCAAGCAATTGCAACAGCAAAAAGATTGGGAGCTCAAGTACAAGCATTCGATGTAAGACCTGAAGTTAAAGAACAGGTAGAAAGTTTAGGAGCAAAATTTGTAGAAGTAGAAAATGATAGTGATGATGGAGTAGGATCAGGCGGATATGCTAAAGAAACTAGTGATGCATATAAATTACGTCAACAAGAAGTAATGAAAGAAAGGATTTCAAAATCTGATTTGGTTATTACTACAGCTCTTATTCCCAACAGACCAGCACCAATACTTATTCCAAAAGAAATGGTTGAAGCTATGAAGCCTGGTTCTGTAATTATGGATTTAGCATCAGAGAATGGTGGAAATTGTGAACTAACAAAACCGGATGAAATAGTATACCATAACAATGTATTAATTGATGGTAATACTAATTTTCCAAGCACTATGGCAACAGATGCTAGTCAACTTTTCTCAAAAAATATTCAAGCAATCATCGAACATTGTCATACAGAAGATGGATTTAAACTTGATAAAGAAGATGAAATTATAGATGGAATGCTATTTGTTGAAAATGGTGAGATTAGACACCAACCAACCAAAGAGGCTTTATAATGGAAATCAATATTATTAACCTAATAACAATTTTTATATTAGCGGCGTTTGTAGGTAACGAAATAATTAATAAAGTACCTCCTACTCTTCACACTCCTTTAATGTCTGGTTCAAATGCGATATCAGGTATTGCTATTGTAGGAGCACTATTGGCAATTACTGTTGATGGAACACTTGGTACCTATCTTGGATTAGCTGCATTAATTTGTGCTACCATTAATGTTGTAGGTGGATTTTTAGTAACGGATAGAATGTTAAAAATGTTTAAGAAAAAATAATGGAACAAATTCAAATAACAAATCTACTATATTTAATTTCAGCCATTGGATTTATTGTTGGAATTAAACGTCTTTCTCATCCAAAAACTGCAAGAAGTGGAAATTTTCTAGCATCGCTTGGTATGTTAGTTGCAATCATAGCAACATTAACATCTGGAGCAAATTTTGATTGGAAACTAATTGGCTTAGGCGTAGGAATTGGTTCAATCTTAGGTATTCTTTTTGCTGTACGCGTTCAAATGACTCAGATGCCTCAAATGGTAGCTATATTTAATGGATTAGGTGGAGCAGCTTCTGCGCTTGTTGCATCAGCAGCATATCTTTCAGGATCAGATAGTTCATACATTATTATGTGCATGAGTGTTTTCATTGGAACATTAACTTTCTCTGGAAGTTTTATTGCATTTGGAAAACTTCAAGGATTTATATCTGGAAAGGCTATCACTTTTACAGGACAACAAGCGATCAATGCATTAATTTTTGGTTCTGCGATGGCACTATTAACTGCTCATAATTTCAACTTACTACCAGATGATACAATATTTTATACGATTGCAGCTTTAGCGCTTATGATTGGTATTGGTCTTACCATTCCAATTGGAGGTGCTGATATGCCTGTAGTCATTTCACTATTAAATTCATATTCTGGAATAGCAGCTACAGCTACAGGTTTCTTACTTGGTAATAATGCACTTATTATTAGCGGCTCTTTAGTTAGCGCTTCTGGATTAATCCTAACAAATATTATGTGTAAAGGGATGAACAGATCTTTAGTTAATGTAATTTTTGGAGCTGTGGGTGCAGCACCTACTGGTGGTGATTCAGATCAAAAAGAAATGAATATTAAAAGCTATTCAACAACAGAAGCAGCAATGATTCTTGATGCTGCTGAGAAAATTATTATTGTACCAGGGTATGGATTAGCTGTAGCACAAGCACAGCATGTTGCCAGAGAAGTAGCTGATACTTTAGAGGCTCAAGGCAAGAAAGTATTGTATGCTATTCATCCTGTTGCTGGTAGAATGCCAGGACACATGAATGTACTATTGGCTGAAGCCAACGTTCCCTACGACTTACTTAAAGATTTAGATGAAATTAATCCTGAATTTGAAGATTGTGATGTTGCATTAATTCTTGGAGCAAACGATGTGGTCAATCCTGCGGCAAGACATGATAAATCTAGTCCTATCTATGGTATGCCTATCTTAAATGTCGATAAGTCTCGTACTGTTATTATTAATAAAAGAAGCATGAACCCTGGCTTTGCGGGTGTCCAGAATGAATTATTTGGTTATGATAATTCTATCATGGTATTTGGTGATGCTAAAGACATGCTCAATGACCTTCTAAGAGAAATCAGAGAATTATAGATAATGATGGAATATAACAACACACAATTACTTTTAAACAAAAGACCAAAAGGAATGCCAGAAGATGATTGTTGGAAGCTCAATAATGAAATAATAACATCTTTAGAAGATAATGAAATTCTTATTGAAGTTAAGTACCTATCAATTGATCCATATATGAGAGGTCGAATGAATGATGGCTCTTCATATGCTGAACCAGCTAAGATTGGAGAACCTATGACAGGTGAAACTGTCGGTGTTGTTGTTGAAACTAATTCCAACTTATATGCGATTGGTGATAAAGTATGTGCTCATAAAGGTTGGCAAACATATATAAAAGCAAAAGATACTGATCCTGCTTTATTTAAAGTACCTGAATCTAATATACCGTTATCTACTTATTTAGGAACAGTAGGAATGCCTGGAAGGACTGCTTACTTTGGTCTAAATAGAGTTGGGAAGCCTCAGTCTGGAGAGACTTTAGTTGTTTCAGCTGCATCAGGAGCCGTGGGAACTGTTGTTGGGCAACTTGCAAAGTCTTATGGATGTCATGTAGTTGGCATAGCTGGTGGTCCAGAAAAGTGTTCTTATGTAAAAGATATTTTGAAATTTGATGAATGCGTTGATTATAAGGCAGGTAATTTAGAGGAAGATCTTAAAAATGCTTGTGAAAAAGGCATAGACATTTATTTTGAGAATGTTGGTGGAGCAGTAACTAGAGCGGTTGCCCCTCTTCTAAATGAAGGAGCAAGAGTTCCAATTTGTGGATTTATATCTCAATATAATGCAGAAGATATATCTAAAATGGAAACACCATTTCATGTTTTAGGTGCACTTGATCCCAAGCCTGAACATAGGTTCTTTGTTGTAACAGAATGGATGGGCGAATGGGGAAAAGCGACCAATGAAATATCTAAATTGATTTCAGAGGAAAAATTATTTTATAAAGAAACTATTACAAAAGGTTTTGAAAATGCTCCTCAAGCTTTAAGAGATGTTCTAACAGGTAAAAATTTTGGAAAGCAACTTATAGAAATTTAAACTAGTCTATATAAATATTTCCGATTATCTACTGAATTGCTTTTCAAAAATACCCTGATTATTTCAGGGTATTTTTTTATATATTCATCTATGTCATTACCTAGTCTATATGAACTTGCAGATGAGTTTAAAGAAGCTCTAGAAAGTCTCACTGATTTAGACGATCAATCAGTTAAAGATACATTAGAGTCTCTTGAGGGTGAATTCAAACTTAAAACCACTAATGTAGCTAAATATATCAAAAATCTAGAACATACTGCTGAAGGCATTAAAGAAGTCGAATCTAGACAACACAAAAGAAGAACGTCAATTGAATCTAAAATAAAACACCTCAAAGAATACCTGAGGTATAATTTAGAAAAAACTAACACGCAAAAAGTAGAGAGCTCTGAAATCACTATCACTATTCAGAATAATCCACATAAAGTTGTTATCACTAATGAAAAAGATATTCCAAATGATTTTCTTGAAACAAAAGAAATACAATCAATTGATAAGGCTAAAATTAAAGAAGCATTAAAAAATGGAGACGATGTTCCAGGTTGTGAATTAATTCAAGAAAAGCGTGTTTCAATTAAATAATAATTAAGGGAAAGAAACGGAAAATTATGTTAATCAAAAAAATAGCTGCAAAAAGGATTGTCGTATTAAGACTATCTATCCTGTTAATAACTACATTAATTATTCTTGATAATAATTTTTCTGCTTACAGCTTAAAGATAGATCCTAATACATCAATCTTATTCAGCTATATAGGTTATACGCTTGTTGTACTGGGAGGATTTGGAAGAATATGGGCATCGCTTTATCTAGAAGGATTTAAAACAAAAAAGTTGATTAAAGAAGGGCCTTACTCGATGGTAAGAAATCCTTTATATTTCTTTAGCTTGATGATGTTTCTAGGAATGTGTTTTGCAATCAAATCTATACCCATCTCAATCGCTCTTCTGTTGGTATTTGTTCTATTTCATGTTCCAACTATACTAAACGAAGAAAAAGTCCTTTTAGATACCCATGACGAGTCTTATAGGGCCTATTATGAATCAACACCACGATTGCTACCAAATATTTTTAAATATAAAAGAACAAAACCTATGGATAGAATTGAAGTGAAGATTAAGGGCATTAATAGTGTATTATGGGAAGTAATTGGTTATTTATTCTTATTTACACTAATAGATTTCTTCTATTTTTTCGGTTTGTAAAAATTATTCTTCTTTATCGCCACTCGGCAACAAAAGATCTAATGATTTTTTTAATTTCTTATTTCTAGTAGTAGTGATTTCTTGATAGCTCTTACTCACTGCCTCAATCTGATTTTCATGCTTCTCTAGAAGAGATTCTATTTTAGTCCATTCTACTTTAAACTGATTGAAATTAGTTTTAAAATCATCAACTTTAGTACTTAGAGTAAAATTATGGACTGATGTTTTTAGCATTTGTAGCATCGCAAATAATTCAGGTGTTCCGACTAAAATCACTTTCTTTTTCAGGGCATCCTCCCAAAGAGTATAGAATTCTTTTCTAATAAAGTTTAACACGCTCTGACTTGGCACAAACATTAATACAAAATCTACGCTTCCCTTTGAAACATCTACATAACCATCTTTTTGCATTTCTTTAATTCGATCTTTTACATCTTTTTCAAAAGCTTTTTTTTCAGATTCTTTTTCAAATTCTGCCTCAGCATTTACCATATTTTTATAATGCTCTAAAGGAAATTTTGAATCAAGATTTATATATACTTGATCGGGAAAATAAAAAGTATAATCAGGTCTAGCGCTGCCATATGACTGCTGAGACTTCCAATGTACATTTTCTTGCAACCCAAGATTTTCAAGTAGTTGCTCTACTCTATATTCACCTAAACTACCTCGTTCTTGCGAACTTCTAAAGATTAGATTGAATTCATTGAGAGATTTAGTTACTTCTTTCTGGCTATTTTGGTAAGTGGTTTCTAGCGCTGATTTTGTTTCCGACAATTTATCACGTAAATCCTTGATATTTTTTTCTGAGCCAGCAAATAACTCTCCTATAGTAGCAAATTGATCAATAATTTGGTCGTCATCTTGTCCTATTGATTTAAATTTTTTATCTATATAAAAAACAAGAAATATAACTGCAACAATTAAAGCAATAAGTAGGTATGTATTTATCATATTAATTCTTTTTCTCTTAACATATTTATCAATTCTTCTTCACGATAATTTACAGGAAAAATCTCATACCTGTTTTCTTTTAAATGAAAGAGAGTCTGACTGCCAATATTGATACCATAATACCGTTCTAAAAGATACCTATAAAATGAAAGCTGTAATGAGTAATGATTAAAATTACAGTCCTGCATATGTGCTGTAGAATTTAAAATACCTACCTTCTTTTTATAGGATGTTTTATCAATACGTTTATTTGTTTTCCAATCGACAAGATGGTATGTATCTTGTTTCTTATTATATACCAACACATCAATAGTCCCAGCAATACCTAATTCTTTAGAATAGATAATAACTTCAGAAAAAAATGTGTTATCAGGATCTTTTTGCTTTTCCTTAATCCATGCTGCGCCTACGATAGACATTTCATGTTTTGGTGTAATATTCTCTTTTATAAATGATTCTAACTCATTGTGAACAATCGTTCCTCTTATTGCGCCTTTACCCCACTCTTTAATGACCTCATCAACTGTTCTACCGCTATATTTTGGATGAGTATTAATCAATTTCTGAGCAATACCAACTTGATCAAACTTTTCAAAAAATTGATGGATAAATTCGGTCACACTTGAAAAATGACAATCAGGGCTATCTTTTAATTCATATGTATGATTCTCTTGATCAAGAGAAATATTATTGGAAAATAATTTATTCATTATTGATTCAATTACCCTTCATGCAAAATATCTTTACTATCATTTTTTCTCAATCTATTAATTCTTCTTCTTGTAATTCTGCGTTGAGTAAAACCCAAAGTCCAAACACAAATCAATAAAATTGGAATAATAACTCTCTCTGGAGTATCTGAATTAATAGTAAAGTAAAGTAAAAGTAATGCCGTAAAAAGTTGTAAGGAATACTGAGTAGCATTAATAACTTTTAACTTATTCATTAAGCGCCAATTAAATCTAGAACTAGCCTAACTACTTGCCCTGAAGCACCATCTTTTTGAATATAACTTCTATTTTCTACGCCCCAAGATGTACCAGCAACATCAAAGTGTGTCCAAGGAATATCTTTTCCTACAAACGCTTTTAAAAATGCTGCTCCTGCTATCGTTCCAGCTTGTCCAGGTGAACCTAAATTTTTCACATCAGATATATTAGATTTTACCTGATCGCAATATTCATCCCATAAAGGCAATTCCCATACAAGTTCGCCAGTATTTTTAGAGGATTCTTGAATGCTTTCAATAAGTTTAGGATTATTCCCGAGTATAGCCGTTGCAATGTGTCCAAATGTTACCACGCAAGCTCCTGTTAATGTAGCAAAATCAATCATGAAAGCAGGATCGTAGTGCTTACTTGCATAAGCAAGTGCGTCTGCAAGAATTAGTCTTCCTTCTGCGTCAGTATTTAATATTTCAATTGTTTTTCCATTGTATGCTGTTAAAATATCGCCAGGTAAAAAAGCAGATCCGCCTAACATATTATGCGTGGATGGAACAATAGCTACAATATTCTTTTTTGGTCTCAACTCTGCAACAGCATTCATTGTTCCAAATACAATCGCAGAACCGCACATATCAAATTTCATTTCATCCATTTTTGCGCCTGGTTTTAATGAAACTCCACCAGTATCAAATGTCAATCCCTTACCTACTAACACTACAGGTTTCTCATCTTTTGAATCTGCACCAAAATATTCCATAATGATAAATTTTGGAGGTTCGTTAGTACCTTGTGCAACACCAGCAAAAGCGCCCATCCCCATCTTTGTAAATTCTTCCCTGTCAAACACGGTTACTTTCATATCGCCTCTTTTGCCTACTTCTTGCGCAAATTCAGCTAGACGTGAAGGTGTACTCACGTTTGGTGGATTATTGGCCAAATTTCGAGCTTCACATACAGCATTTGCTATTGTAGCTCCTTTTTTAGATGCATCAGCGCAACATTCACCAACCATTGTAATTTTTTCTAAATGATATTGACCTCTTTCATCTGTGAGAAAGTCTAAAAAGCGATAGCTTCCTAGTATAAGCCCTTCTGAGAATGCTTGACAAAAATAATCATCATGACTCTCGGATTTAGGACATTGCACGGAAACAGAAGAATATTTATTACTAACAATAAACGTCATTACTGCCCCTGCTGCTCTTCTCAAATCTTCAGGAGTTGCTTTATCAGATTGTCCTAATCCAAAATAAAGTGTTTTCTGGTCATCATTAAAGTCGTAAGCAAGTTCACCTACTTTTCCTTTTATTTGACTTTTAACTAACTCTGAATCATTCTTATCTTGATAGACGCCTACTGCTAAAATATCGCTATTTTTAACATCATTCATATCTATATCATATTCTAATTTTTTAATATGAGCCATTACCTAATTCTCCTTTTCTAAAGAAATATTGTGATCAAATTTTATAAATTTGTTATTTTTATCTCTAATAATTGAAACAAAAGTAAAGTTTGCTGTACAAGCTAAGCGCTTACCATATACCTTACTTTCTGCATAAGCTTTTACTGAAACTTTAATAGAAGATTTTCCAGCTTCATAAACAGTAGCTTCGCAATTTACCCAATCTCCTAAAAAGACAGGTTCTTTGAATTCCACACTATCCATAGCTCTTGTTACTGCGCCCCAAGCATCAGTATTCTCTAAAAAACGACTGGATGCTTTTGCTGCAGCTAAATCTAGCCAAGATAACATATAACCACCAAATAAGGTTTGAATGCTATTAATGTGCTGATGCTGAACTAGCTCCGAATACTTTGTTACTGGATTATCCATTGCCTGAATTTAAAAGAATTCTTTTCTATTAACAGTTATTTATTGAAATAATAACTATAAAAATTCCTTAGAATTGCTCTTCTTCTGTTGACCCTGACATTGCACTAGTTGAAGATTCTCCAACGATACAATTATTCACCGCATCAAAATAACCAGTACCTACTTCTTGTTGATGAGCTGAGAACGTATAACCTTTATCATGATCAGCAAATTCTTTCTCTTGAAGCTCTACATATGCAGTCATACCTTCTTTAACGTATTTTCTAGTTAAGTCAAACATACCATGCCACATAGAGTGAATTCCTGCAAGTGTAATAAATTGAAATTTATATCCCATTGCACCTAATTCTCTTTGAAATTTTGCAATCGTTGCATCATCTAAATTTGCCTTCCAATTAAAAGAAGGAGAGCAATTATATGCTAACATCAATTCAGGGTGATCTTTTTTAATAGATTCTGCAAACTTCTTTGCTTCTTCAAGATTCGGTTTACCAGTTTCACACCATAATAAGTCAGAATATGATGCATATGATAATCCTCTAGAAATTGCTTGATCAATACCTGCTTTGACACGATAAAAACCTTCTGAAGTTCTTTCTCCGGTGACAAATTTAGCATCTCTTTCATCAATATCTGATGTTAATAAATCTGCCGCATTAGCATCAGTTCTTGCTACTATTAATGTTGGAACATTGGAAACGTCTGCAGCTAATCTTGCAGCAACTAATTTATTGATAGCTTCTTGCGTTGGTACCAATACTTTTCCACCCATATGACCACATTTTTTAACACTAGCAAGCTGATCTTCAAAGTGCACTCCAGCTGCTCCAGCTTGAATCATGCGTTTCATCAATTCAAAAGCATTTAACACTCCACCAAATCCTGCTTCTGCATCTGCAACAATCGGAGTGAAAAAATTAACTTTTGGATTACCATTTGATGTCATCCACTCAATTTGATCTGCTCGTTTAAATGAATTATTAATACGATTTACAACCGTAGGAACAGAATCTACCGGATATAAAGATTGATCTGGATACATGGATTCAGAGCTATTATTATCAGCAGCAACTTGCCAACCTGAACAATAAATAGCTTTTGCGCCAGCTTTTACACCTTGAATAGCTTGACCGCCAGTTAACGTACCTAAGCAATGTACATAATCTTCTTCTTTCAACAACTTCCAAAGCTTTTCTGCTCCAAGCCTAGCTATCGTATATTCTGGTTGGAATGAGCCTCTTAGCTTTACTACTTCTTCTGCAGTATAAGGTCTTTTAACATAAGACCATCGTTCATTCATTTCCCAATCATTCTTTAAATCTGAAATTTGTTTTTTTATATCCATTTTATAATTCCTCGTATGCTTTAAGTGTTAAAAAATCTTCTAAATTTTCTGATAAAGTAATTTCTTCTAAAATAGTTCTCGCTCTAGTAAATTTTCCATTATAAAAAGTATCGCTACCTACTTCATTCTTTACATTTTGAAATTCTTCCTCTAAACAAGATAAGAACAAGTTTTTATCAACAATCTTTCCATTGTCTAATTTGTTTTTATGTTTTATCCATTGCCATATAGACGTTCTAGAGATTTCTGCTGTAGCGGCATCTTCCATTAATCCATAAATAGCTGTACATCCTACTCCATTAATCCATGATTCGATATACTTCAAACTAATTCTGATATTCAAACGTAAACATTCTTCTGTGCTAACTCCGCTATACCCAGATAGTAAATCTTCAGCACTAACGGTATTTTTGCTCATAAAATCTAGCTGATTGGTTTGTAAACTCTTAAAATTTTCATAAAAAATTTCGTTAACAAAATCAGCAAGTCCAGGATGTGCTATCCACGTTCCATCATGTCCATTTTCAATTTCAAACAATTTATCTTTTCTTACTTTATTTAAAATTTTTCGATTCTCTTCATGGTCTTTGGAGGGAACAAAAGCAGCCATTCCACCCATACCAAATGCTCCTCTTTTATGACAGGTATTTACTAATAAAGTAGAATAAGACGACAAGAATGATTTGTCCATTGTAATTAGTTGTCGATCAGGTAATATTTTTTCTGGAAATGCTTGTAATGTTTTGATATAACTAAAAATATAATCCCATCTACCGCAATTCAATCCTACAATATGATCTTTTAAATAATATAAAATCTCTTCCATATGAAAGACTGCTGGCAAGGTCTCTATCAAACATGTAACTCTTACTGTTCCCCTATCAAGACCTAGCTCATCTTCGCAGAAACATATTACCTGACTCCATAGCTCTGCTTCTTTATAGGATTGTAATTTTGGAATATAAAAATAAGGCCCCGTACCAAAACTTTTTAAAATTTCATGATTATGAAATAGATACATCATAAAATCTACTAAGGCACCATACATTGACGTGCCATCTACAACAATATGTTTTTCTTTCAAATGAAGCCCTCTTACTCGACACATTAGAGTGGCAGGATTAGAATGTAAGTTATATTTTTTTAAAGTAACGCTATGTTCAAATGATATGGTTCGATGCGCAGCATCTCTCATATTAACCATTCCATTTTGAATATTTTCCCAAGTTGGAGATAGCGAATCTTCAAAATCTGCCATAAATACATTTACATTTGCATTTAAAGCATTAATTATCATTTTCCTATCGACAGGCCCTGTAATCTCTAATCTCCTATCAAGTAAATCTGTTGGGATATCTCTAACCTTCCAAGCAGACTCACGTATTTCTTTAGTTTCAGGATCAAATCCAGGTAAAATTCCAGAATCTACTAGTGCTTGACTGTCTTTTCTTTGACTGAGAATATCATCAATTTTTGTATTAAAATTTTTATGAAGTTTTTCGAGTAGTAATTGTGCTTCATCAGAGAATATATCTGATCCTTGCGGTGAAATTTCTTTTAAAAAACGTAGAATAACTTTGCCCCTATTAAGTTAAATCTTAAAAATTGTAGACTTTAAGTTACCAAAAAATATTAGAAAATATTACAATTTTTCAGCCATGGCTTCACCCTCAGCTAAATCTACCTTGGAAAATACGTAAGCACCTAGAATGAATAGTATTATAATTGACTGGAAACCAAGTCTAGCGGCTGCTTGTTGGTCTCCAATGATATTATAAAGTATCAAAGTAACAGAACCCATAAGCAATGGTCCTATCACTGCTGCAAATTTTCCCCACATATTGAAAAAACCAAAATATTCAGCAGACTTTTGTTCAGGTATAATTCTTGAGTACATACTTCTACTCAATGTTTGAATACCTCCCTGAAAACATCCTATCAAAGCAGCAACACAATAAAAATGCCATATCTCAGTTACATATAATCCTAAAAAAATAATGATTGAATAAGCAGCCATACCGAAATAAATCCCATTTTTTATTCCAATTTTATCAGCCATTTTGATATAAAAAAGAGTTGCAAAGAAACCTATAAATTGAACTAATAATAATGCGCCCATTAACGCTACTTGATCAAATCCTAGAGTGATACCAAAGTCTACTGACATTCTAACTACGGTATCAACGCCATCAATATACAACCAGTATGCCAATAAAAAAGTTCCTACTACTTTCAAATTTCTTATTTCATCAAAAGTTGTTTTGAACTGAGCTAAGCCATCCCTAGTAGCCTGTCTTAAAGTTTTCTTGCTATGAAATTTTGGTTCTTTGACAAACAGGATAATTGGTAATGAAAATACTGTCCACCATATTCCTACCGAAATAAAGGAATACTGAATGGCCTGTGTTTCATCAACTAGTCCAAAACTGGCAGGAAAAGATAGCATTAAGAAGTTAATAACCAGTAATAGTCCTCCACCCAAATATCCCAGAGAATATCCTAAAGCAGATACATAATCTACATTATTTTTATCGCTAACAGTCGGTAACAATGAGTCATAAAAAGTGTTAGCGCTAGAGAATCCTATTGTAGCAAAAATATAAACCATTAGAGCAATAGGCCATAATCCTTGAGCAATAAAACCTAAACTAATAGTCATTACAACACCTAAAAAAGCAAAAAAGATAAGAAATTTTTTCTTGAAAGACCCATGATCGGCGATTGCTCCAAGTATGGGAGCTAATAAAGCAACTACTATAGATGCAAGTGAATTACCAAGACCTAAATAAAAAGTACTTTCTGCTGAGTTTTCAGGATTGGACCAATATTGAGAGAAGAAAATTGGGAAGAATCCTGCCATAACAGTAGTAGCAAATGCAGAATTTGCCCAATCATATAAAGCCCAACTATAAACTTTTTTTTGAATAATTACCCCTTTCTAACAGATAATTTAATTGTTAAGCCATCTAAATCAAAAGACTCTCTAAGTTGATTATGTAAATACCGCTTATAAGCAACAGTAATGAGTTTAGGGTAATTACAAAAAAAAGCAAATATTGGCGGCAAAAATTGTACTTGATCTACAAATTTTAGCTTAATTGACTTTCCTTGCAATGCTGGAGGTGGATATTTTCTGACTGCTTTTACAAGCCATTCATTTAATGCTTTTGTACCAATTTTGTCTCTCTGTTTTTGGAATACAGCCCATGTCTCAGATAATACATTCGATATACGTCTTTTTGTTAAAGCAGATACAAAAAGTATAGGATAATATTGCATTAAATGGAATTCATGAATCATCTCTTCTTTGAACATCTCTGCAGAAATATTTTTATTAGCAGTTAGATCCCATTTATTTACTAGTATTACCATCCTTTTTCCTCTACGGATAATTTCGCTAGCAATAGTTTTTTCTTGTTTCGTGAAACCTTTCTCCGCATCAATAACAAGCAAAACAACGTCAGATCGAATTAATGAGTCTACTGCTCTTAATGAACTATAATATTCAATATCATCATCAATCTTACTCTTTTTTCTAAGCCCTGCAGTATCTACAATTTTAATAGAATGTCCATGCCATTTTATATGGGTATCAATAGAATCTCTTGTCGTTCCAGCGATATTTGATACAATCGCTTGTTCTCTTTGGATTAGAGCATTAAGAATAGATGATTTCCCAACATTGGGCATTCCAACAATTGATATGGACATAGACTCTTCGTCAATATCTTCAAAGTCTTGTCCTTGAAGATCTTCATGCGCGAATAAAGTATCTAACACATCTCCAACACCTGCTCCATTTAATCCTGAAATGGGTACAGGTTCTTTCAATCCTAAGCTAAAGAAAGGTATTATTCGATCATTATGGTCTGGTGTATCACACTTATTCACTGCTAAAACATAATTTTTACTAGAATGTCTCACCATTTTAGCTAAATGACTATCATTTGGATTTAGCCCATCTTTTCCATCAACCATAAAAATGATGCCGTCGCATTCATTCAATGCTTCTATAATTTGTTCTTTAATTTTTTCATTAAAAATATCTTCATTTGAACTAACAAATCCTCCAGTGTCAATAATATCAAATCCTTTATTAAGCCACTCGCCCGATGAATAGATTCGATCCCTTGTTACTCCTTCAACTTGATCAACAATAGATGTTCTTTTACCTGAAAGTCGATTAAAAAGGGTTGATTTTCCTACATTTGGTCGTCCTATTATAGCAATTCTAGATTTTTTACTCATGTTGTTGAATTATACAAATAAGGTAGTTGTGGTGCTATAAAATTTATTTAGCGGGAAATATGAATTAATAACTCTAACCAAAGTGCTAGAGAGGCCATAAAGGCAACTTGAAAAATAGGAGCTCTTCTTGAAAGTTTTGGATTTGTGGATCTAATAATAAAATGAATTATTCTAAATGCCGTATAAAGCCAAGCAAGTGCAAGGGTAAATAATGTTACATGTCCTATCGTAAATGCTAAAATACAGTAACAATAAAAAAGCAATGGTGCTTGATGCAAATTCTTATACAGCTCCCTAGAAGACTGGACATTATCAGGGATTGCTTGCCATGACGGCATGTACTTTAACCATCTCCCATCAAGCTCTTTACTTTTAATTGATTCTCGCAAGATCATTGCATTTGTCAGTGTGTGAAAATGCGTTAAAAGAACAATAGGAAAAATTGGAAATAATATCTGTATAGGATCCAATTTATTGACCTAAATAAACTCTAAGTGGTTCACTACGCGTTTTATGTGCAAGACGTCTAATTGCTTTCTCTTTAATTTGTCGAACACGTTCACGCGTTAGACTAAATTGCTCTCCAATTTCGTTTAATGTAAAAGATCTATCTCGATTGATCCCAAAATACATTTCAATAACAGCGCGCTCTCTATCTGTTAAAGTACTTAGAGCTGAAGCAATTTCTTCCTTCATAGATGTATCCATTACTTTATTATCAGGGTCTTTTTCTTGCTGATCTTCAATCACATTAATTAAAGAACTATCTTCTCCTTCTGCAAATGGCGCATCTAAAGAACTATGTCTTCTTGAATATTGTAGAGCATTAAATACTTCTTCTGTTTTGACTTCAAGTTGGTGACTGATTTCTTCCACTTTTGGAGGTCTACCCATCTCAGCTTCTAATTTTTCTGCTGCTTTTGTAATTTTAGTAATAGTACCTACTCGATTTAAAGGTAATCGAATTAAACGGCCTTGCTCAGCTAATGCTTGCAATATTGCCTGTCTAATCCACCAAACCGCATAAGAAATAAATTTGAATCCACGTGAAGGGTCAAATCGTTTAGCTGCCTTGATTAGTCCTAAATTTCCTTCATTAATAATATCAGAAAGAGACAATCCATTTCCTTGATATTTCTTAGCAACAGAAACTACGAATCTAAGATTAGCTTCTACTAGATCTTTCATCGCTTTTTTATCTCCCTTTGCAATAAGCACAGCTAGCTCTACTTCTTTCTCAGGAGCTAAAGGTTCATATTGAGAAATTTCAGATAAATACATGCTAATAGTACCGCTAGAAACTTTGGATCTTCTGATTTTTTCAGCGGCTCTCTCTTTTGCAGCTTTCATGGCTTCTACCTTCTCAA
>Ga0209403_10003583_pt1 | contig 17452 bp, 14 predicted proteins | sample ArcticOcean_MG_C_8_FD_187440 | JGI IMG/M metagenome (GOLD analysis project Ga0209403, IMG submission 187440) | Marine microbial communities from western Arctic Ocean - ArcticOcean_MG_CB11_86 (SPAdes) (version 2) | ecosystem: Environmental > Aquatic > Marine > Oceanic | place: Arctic Ocean... | reverse complement strand
GGATGGGGCTTGAGCGTGCCGCAGCCGTACTGCAAGACGTGCCCACGCTTTACGACACTGATGTGTTCCAGCCTGTGATATCAAAAGTAGAGCAGATTGGGGGTCGGGATTGGGGAGACGACCCGGGGGTCGACCGAGCAATAGGGGCAATCTCTGAGCATGCCCGTTCGGCGTCGTTCCTGATCGGCGATGGTGTGGTTCCTGGTAATACCGGACGCGGTTATGTGCTGCGCCGAATCATCAGGCGGGCCATGCGTTTTGGTCTCACCCTTGGCATGGAGAGCCCCTTTATCGGTAGCATCGCTGAAGTTGCCATGGACCAGATGGCTGTCGTATACCCGGAGTTGAAGGACAACCGACCGTTTATTCTCCGGGTGTTGGATATTGAAGAGCAGAGTTTCGCCCGCGCCATCGCTCAGGGAACACGAGTGCTTGACGGAATGTTTAAGTACCGCGACTCACATGTGTCGGTTCCCGAGATGCTGGATGCGGCGATTGCGGCCGGGACAAGGCTGGACGGGCTTACGGAGTTACTGAACGAAAACGGATTCGATGCGCCGGAAGGCGATGATTCTGCGAGCGTTGGAAGCCGTGCGGCTTTCGAAGCAATCAAGGACTTGATAGGTGCTGCCTTCGTTTCCGACGGCGATGGCCTGGCGCGTCAGCGGGTATTGAACTGGACGACGATGGTGTCAGGAACAGAAGCGTTCCTTCTGTACGACACGTACGGCTTTCCGCCGGAACTTGTGCGCGAGGACGCGCTTGACCGTTACATGGAATCGACGGGAAAGTCTGCTCCTGAACTAGCTCGAGATGGAGAGGTGGATCTACTCCTAGATCGTGAGGGGTTTGAGGACCAGATGGACGCGCAGCGGCAACGCGGGCGTGCTTCTGGCAATGCGTTCAAGGGCGATGTGGCGGCACGACGCGTGTACGAATCGCTCGGCATAGATGACACGCCGTTCCGGGGTTACGAGACTTTGACCGTGGATACTCAGATTGTCGGGATCATAAAGGACGGCGATTCGACCCCGGAAGCTTTCGAAGGCGACGAGATAGAACTCATCCTTCACGAGACGCCGTTCTATGCCGAACGTGGTGGTCAGATGGGTGATATGGGGAGCTTGACGTCGGGCGGCGCAGAAGTCGAAATTACCGATACACAGAACCCGTACTCTCACGTCAACGTGCACTCCGCCTTGGTGAGCAGCGGGACTATACATGTCGGTGACGCCGTTACCGCCACGGTGAATCAAGAACGCCGTGAGCGTATCCGTCGCAACCACACGGCGACTCACCTCGTCCATTCCGCTCTCAGGCAGGTGCTCGGTTCACACGTGCGTCAGACCGGTTCGCTGGTGGCTCCGGACCGCCTACGTTTCGACTTCACGCATGTCGCATCGATGACTCCTGATGAGATTCGCCGGGTCCAGGACATTGTGAACGACAAAATTCGAGAGAACCTTGATGTCAATGTTGAGTACACGTCGTACAGGGAGGCGATCGATCGCGGTGCGTTGGCATTCTTCGGCGACAAGTACGAGGCCGATGTACGAACCATCCAGATTGACGGGACGTGGAGCTACGAGCTCTGCGGTGGCACGCACATGGCGTACACGGGCGGCATAGGGGCGTTCTTCATCACGGCTGAGGCGGGTATAGGATCTGGTACGCGAAGGCTTGAGGCCCTGACCGGGAAGGGCGCCGAGGACCACTTGTGGGAACGGTTCGGCATGCTGTCCGATATCTCAGACAAACTCCGAACACCGGTGCCGGAACTGAATGCCCGTATCGTGTCACAGTTGGGGGAATTGGACGATGCACGTCGAAACGTGGCGCGGCTGGAGCGCGAGGCATTGCTTGGCGGTGGCGGGTCCGGGCCAAGCGCGTCTGAACAGGCTAAATTGATTAACGGCATAAAAGTGGTCGTAGATCGCAAAGATGGTGTGAATGCAAAAGGGTTGCGGGAACTCGGCGATCATCTGAGAAATCAGATTGGCAGCGGGATAATTGTCGTTGGCAGCGTGTTCGAAGGTAAGCCGACCGTTATCACGATGGTCACAAAAGACCTTGTTGAAAAGGGCGTCGACGCCGGTGTGGTTGTCAACGCAATTGGACAGCTAATGAATGGACGTGGTGGTGGACGGGCTGACGTGGCCCAAGCCGGTGGAAGTGATGGCGCTTTATTGACCAATGCTTTAGATGCTGCACCGGACGTAATCGGCACGCTGCTTACAGCGAATGAGAACTAACCCTATCCGTGCGCTGGCGCTGGATGTAGGTGATGCGAGGATCGGGCTGGCGATATCCGACCCTGGCGGTGTTGTCTGCCTCCCCATCGAGGCTTTCGTCCGGAGTAATGAGTCGGACGATCTCGCGGCTGTGGTCGATCTGGCAAAGCGCGAGGGCGCTGAGACTATCGTCGTAGGGTTGCCGCTCTCGTTGGACGGGACTCACGGGCCGGCGGCACGTAAAATGCGCCGGTTTACTTCAGCGTTACGAAAATCAACGGACATACCTGTTGAAAGCTACGACGAAAGGTTCACCACTGCCGAAGCAGAAAATCGGCTTAGAGCGGCCGGTTACGAACCGAGTCGTGATCGAGCGCGGCTGGACTCGATGGCGGCGGTGATCATCCTGGAAAGTTTCCTGTCGGCCAGGGCAAATCGAACCAATCGGAGTTCTAAATGACGAAACGCCTCGGAATTTTCGGGTACCCGCTGCACTACTCTCTGTCACCGTTGTTCCAACAGGCTGCATTGGACGCGCTTGGGATTGATGCCAAATTCGAGGGATGGCCTACGAAGACGGAAGATTTCGCACAGGCCGTTCAAGGTTTGCGTGCCGACGATTGCCTTGGCTGCTGCATTACACAGCCGCACAAAGAGGCGGCGCTTCAGCTGGTAGACGAGTTGGACCCAGCGGCGGAAGCGATCGGTGCGATAAATACCATCGTAAATAGAGATGGACGACTGAAGGGTTACAACACGGACGCGCCGGGATTTATCCGGGGACTTCGGGAATCGGTCGGGTTTGAACCGGAGGGCAGGTCGGCGCTGATCCTTGGCGCTGGCGGCGCCGCACGTGGGATTGTCTACGCGCTTCGAGAAGCCGGCGTGAGTCGAATGACGATCGCCAATCGGACGGAAGAGCGGGCGCATACGTTGGCACGGGACATGTCACGCGCACGGTTCCGGCCGGATGCGATTTCTTTGAACGTTGATCAACTGGCAAACTTCGCCCCGTATGCCGACCTGATCGTCAATGCGACATCTATGGGGATGCGCGGTGGATCCGCTGATGAAGAGTCGCCGTTGCCGCCTGAGTTGATATCGGGCAACGCCGTTTGCTACGACGCCGTATATGTGCCTCCGGTTACGCCATTTCTGGAGGCCTCCGAGAACGCGGGAGCGCAGGTCGCCGGTGGGCTGTCGATGCTGATCTACCAGGGCGCAGAAGGTTTCAAACTGTGGACCGGGCAGGACGCCCCGGTGAATGTGATGTTTAATGCCATCCCGCCGACTATGCGAGAGGATTAGGCATAAACGTAGGAAGCTCAGGAAATGGGAGAGAGGGCGTGTCGGTAAATTCGACTTACGGGTGGAGGGAGTCCGTTCCGACGACTGAGTGACTGTGTTCTGAGGATCTCGAAAAACTGGAATGCGTGCTTGAACCGGGCCTCGATTGCGATCCGACCCGTTTCCCTCAGGCTCCACTTTCTCCCATTGGGAGAGGGGATTCGCTATTTACATCTTTCAAAAATGGTGCCTGACTCCCCTTAAGTTCGTATAGGCTGCGGTCGATTCGTCGATCTCGTCGTGGGCAGCAACCCGTTGGAACGAAACACGTATGACCCTACCTCTGGCCGAATACACAGTTCTCGACCTCTCGGGATCTATAGCGACCGCTTCCTGTGCGCGGGTGTTCGCAGATTTTGGTGCGCGGGTTATTAACGTTGAGAACCCAATCACAGGACACCCGACTAGGCGGCTGGCCCCGTTTGACCCGGCGCTGACTGCCCCGGATCACAGCGGCATCCATGCGCTGCTCAGCCCTAATAAAGAGTCGTTGGCCCTCGACATAAATGATCCGGCCAATCGTGAAGAACTGTTTGAGTGGGTAAAGACGGCTGACGTCGTGCTTGAGTCAGAAAAACCGGGGACACTGGATGAATTGGGTATCGGGTTCGAGGCGCTTAAGTCCGCCGCCCCGAACCTGATCATGACATCCCTAACGTGGTGGGGGCAGACTGGACCCATGGCGGACAAACCGGGGAACGACCAAAGCGTTCTCTCGATGATTACTCAGGTGATTAACTTCGGCCCTACCGAAGGCCCACCGCTTCTTATGAGTGGATATCCGGTCCAGATACTGGGTGGGATGAACGGATTTTCGGCGACGGTCGGCCATCTTATTTCCAGCGTATTGGGACAGCGAACAGAAGCCGCACATATCGACCTGTCGCTCTTCGAAACGGCGATGGCGCTCAAAGAATCTACAGGCGCGTCGATAGCTGCGAACCCGCCCGGATCTCTGACTGACCGACCTAACCGGCTTGGGATAAACCGTTTTTACCCGACGTACCCGGCTTCGATATACGAGACAAGTGAAGGCTGGCTAGGCGTTACCGCGCTGACACCGGCGCAATGGCACACCATTTGCAAATTGGTCGATGTGGAGGAGCTTTCGGCGATTCCAGAGTTCGACGTTGCAGAGAACCGCATCATGGGCGCTGAACAGATCGACGCCGCACTGGTACCGGCACTGAAAAAGAAATCGGCCGAGTACTGGTTTACAGAAGGGCAGAGACTTCGCGTTCCGCTGGCACTCGTTCCGACGATGGCGGACCTGTTCAGCAGCGCTCAGTTGCGTGCGGTAGACGCGTTCCGTGAGGTCACCCTTCCGGGTGGACGGAAACTGGAAGTCCCCGGCCAACCGTTCCGGTTACACGCCACCCCGGCCCGCAAGGATGGTCAGGTCGTAAAGCTTGGCAAGCATCAGCCCATAGGGACGCCGCAGTCTCATCCGACAAAAAGCAAGGGAGTGTCGGTGCGTTCGGCAAAACCGAACCCCGTGCGGGAGCCCTCACTCCGACCCGATCTTCTTCGCGGCCTGAGAGTGATCGATCTCTCTATGGGCTGGGCCGGTCCGCTTTGCGCGCGCAGCCTGGGAGACGTCGGGGCCGAGGTTATCAAAATTGAATCACGGCAGTATTTCGACTGGTGGCGTGACTGGGATGTGTCACCGGAGCGTGTCGCCCAACGTCTGTACGAGATGGCCCCGAACTTCAACATCATGAACCGCAACAAACGGGGCATCACGCTGAACCTTGTTGATCCCCGGGGTAAAGAACTTCTGAAACAGCTGGTAGCGGTGTCAGATGTCGTGATCCAGAACTATTCTGCCGGGGTGCTTCCAAAACTCGAACTGGACGAGCCGGTGCTGCGGAAGGCGAACCCCCAGATCGTGATGCTGTCCATGCCGCCGTTCGGCGCCGGTGGTCCCTGGCATTTTTACCGGGCGTACGGATCGACGGTGGAACAGGCGTCCGGGCTGCCCCACCTACAGGGCCGACCGCAGGATCCGCCCTCTATGACACACGTCGCCTTTGGGGACCCTGTGGCGGGCCTTCATGGGTTGGCCGGTGTACTTATTGCCATCCTGCACGCCCAACGGACCGGGTTAGGTCAGCACCTGGATATATCTCACGTTGAGGCCAGTACGTCTCTCGGTCTACACGGTGTTGCCTCACAAGTGATGCTTGGTGAGCCGCCTGCGCGCTACGGCTCTCGTGATCCGCAAACCGCTCCACGGGGCGTGTACCCGTGCAGGGGTGACGAGATGTGGATCACGATAACGATAGATAGCGACGACACATGGGCGCGGTTCGCCGATTTAACAGGCGATAGGGATCTGCTGAATGAAAGGTTTGCGACGTTGGACGCCCGATGGTCGGAGCACAATCTGATCGACGATATGATCTCTGCTTGGACCCGGACTCGCGATCGCGACGAATTGGCTGAGAAACTTCAGGGTCTGGGAATTATGGCTGCACCTGTTCTCAATTCGACCGAACTTCTATCGCACCCTCAGTTCGAGAAACGAGGGTACTGGCAGTGGTTGGATCGTGAGTATGCTGGGATGACTCCACATCCCATCACGCCATACCGCACGGGCCCCGAACCGTTCAAGATCGATACCCCGGCGCCAACCCTTGGCGAGCACTCCCGAGAGATCCTGTCCGGCCTGCTGGACATGAGCGACGAGCAGTTGGATCACTTGGAAGCGGAACGGGTCATCGGGGAGGAGCCGGACCGGGCGTTTTAGTTATCGGTGTGCTGTCCTGGCGGTTGCAAAGCCCACCCTCTCACGGTGGGAGAGGCCAATAAACATAACCGGTGATGAAGTTGAAGCTTGCTGTGCTTTTCGTCAGGACTGACCACCCCATGTCACTGCCCTACATCAGGACGGGGCCTCACCAGGTATCGATGTACGCCTTTTTCTTGCCTTTTCGCGGCTCTACTGGAGGCAGGGCTGCCAGCCCGGCGACGATCCAGCGGCGGGACTCTGCGGGGTCTATCACGTCGTCGATGCCGAAGAAGGTCCCGGCGTAGATAGCCTTTGCCTTTTCGTATCGATCGGCGACCATCTCGTCATAAAACTTGATGCGCTCTTCCGGGTCTTCGATATCGGCAAGTTCCTGCCGATACCCTAGTTTGACCATGCCCTCGATGTTCATTCCAGCGAATTCGGCCGTTGGCCATGCCGCCATGAAGGTCGGGAACATGGAACTGCCGCCGCACATCGCCTGAACGCCAAGGCCGTAAGCCTTGCGAAGGATTAGCCCGAACATAGGTACAGTCATGTTGGCGCCGGTGTTGAATAGCCGTGCGGCGTGTCGTACAAGCGCTGTCCGTTCGACCTCGGGGCCGACCATGATGCCCGGGCAGTCCATCATGCTGAGCACCGGCAGATCGAAAGCGTCGCATAGCTGGAGGAAGCGGGCGCCTTTGTCAGCTGCGTCGCTGTCGACTGCTCCACCGAGGTGGTGCGGGTTGTTCGCAATCAAGCCCATAGGCTTGCCTTCTATTCGGATGAATGCAGTGATGATCCCGATGCCGAACTCGCGCCTGATTTCTAGCATAGAGTTTTTGTCGGCGATGATCTCGATGGCCTCACGCATGTCGTACGACATTACGCGGTCTTCGGGAACAACGTGTCGCAAACGGCGCTGATCGTTAGCTTCCCAGTCTTCGGTCGGGCCCTGGAAATAGGACACGTACTTCTTGGCGGTGGCGACGGCCGCCGCCTCGTCCTTGACCAGAATGTCTATAACGCCGTTCGGGACCTGGAACGACATCGGCCCGACCTCTTCCGGGGTGTAAATGCCGACGCCGCCGCCCTCGATCATGGCGGGACCGCCCATGCCGACTGTGGAGCCTTCGGTAGCGATGATCACATCGCAACAGGCGAGTAGCACCGTGTTGCCTGCGAAGCAGCGTCCGTTGGTTATCCCGACCAGAGGCACAAGCCCGCTGAGTTTGGCCCAGTCCGTAAAGGTCTTGGTGTCCATAGCAACGCCGCCCTTGCCGTCCGTATCTCCGGGACGGCCGCCTCCACCTTCCATGAATGCGATCACCGGGATCTGATGCCGATGCGCGAGGTCAAACATCCGGTCCTGTTTGTAATGGTTGCGGGTGCCTTGCGTGCCGGCAAAAACGGTGTAGTCGTACGACATCGCTATGACGCGTGACTGGGTTTCCGGGAACAGGTGGCCGTTGACGTGCGCTAGGCCCAGCACCATTCCGTCTGCCGGGGTGCGCTCCCGCAGCCATTCCTCCGTGCGACGTGCGCGCTGCGCTGCTACGACTAAAGGCCCGAACTCAACAAACGATCCCTCATCAACCAGATCGTCGATGTTCTCTCGCGCCGTCCGGTAGCCGAACCTACGACGACTTGCGACAGCATCTGGCCGGTTCGCATCAAGTGTGAACGCGCGACGTTCGTACAGTAGTTCAAGGTCGGGCCGGATGTAATCGGGGTCGATAGCGTCTTCAATATCTCCGGCCTCGTCGGTGTCCCCGGACAGTTCAACATATACGAGCGGGTAGCCCTGACGGACGGTATCGCCCTCGGCCATCGTCACTCGGCGGATGACGCCGCTTTGTTCCGCTTTTATGATGTGGAACAGCTTCATGGCCTCGATAACCACGAGCTGATCGCCGCGGTTCACGTTGTCGCCCTCGCTGACATGTACGCTCACGATGGTCCCTTGGATAGGTGCAGGGAAGCCGACCGAGCCATCGGGGCCTGTAAGGTCCGGTGCGGCGTTTTCGACTTTGGCGGCGGGCGTCTGGCTGGATTTGACGTCCCGGTCGTGGTTGAACAGCGCCAGCGGGTCTGACGTGTCGATCTGCGCTCCGGCGTAACCGCCAGGGTCTGCCGGGGCTGCTAGTGTCATGGCCGGCTCGGCGTATAGCCTAGGATGGGGAGATCCATCGGGTTGTACCAGTTCGGACGCTTTTTCTGCGACGAAGCGCGTGTGGAAATTCAGGCCGGTGAAATCTTTGTGCTTCAGCAGCGTCTGAAGGAACGAAAGGTTGGTCGGCACGCCTTCAATGCGGAACTCGGACAGGGCGCGATAGGTTCGTCGTACAGTGTCGGAAAAATCGGAAGACGGGGAGTGGGTAATTAGCTTGGCTATCAGCGAGTCGTATGACGGGTTGGTCGTATAGCCGGTATAGCCATATGTGTCGACACGAATACCCGGGCCAGACGGAGGATCGAACGAGGTCAATGTCCCTCCCGAGGGAACGGTCGTGCCATCGGCCGTGATCGTCTCCATGTTGACGCGCGCCTGTATGGCAAAGCCCCTTGGCGCAGGGATGGATGACTGTTCCATGCCGAGGTCAGCAAGCGAGCGCCCGCTGGCGATCCTAAGTTGTGATTCCACAAGGTCAATGCCAGTGACGGCCTCGGTGACGGTGTGCTCAACCTGCAGTCGGGCATTGGCCTCCATGAAGTAGAAGGGCGCGTCGTCGGTCCACTGGTTGGCATCTAATAGAAATTCGAAGGTGCCGAGGCTGCGATAGTTGACCGCGGATGCGAGCCTGGCAGCGGAGTCGATGATTCGGTTGCGTAAACCCTCGGGTAGTCCGGGTGCTGGTGCGATCTCAACGATCTTCTGGAAGCGGCGCTGGATACTGCACTCACGCTCCCAGAGATGAACGATCTCGCCGCTGCCGTCTCCGAGCATCTGGACTTCGATGTGCCGGGCTCGTGGGAGGAACTGCTCGATGTACAGGTCGCCGTTTCCGAAAGATGCTAGAGCCTCGCCGCTACACTGCTTAAATGTCTCCTCAAAATCATCGAGGGTGAGTACGGCTCTGGTACCCCGACCGCCGCCGCCAAAGACCGCCTTGAGGATCATGGCATCACCGGGAGAGAGCGACTCAAAAAATTCACGCGCCTCGTCCACAGTGACAAACCCTGCGGTACCAGGTAGAACAGGGACGTCGTTCTCGATAGCCAGTTCGCGTGCACGGATCTTGTCACCGAACAGGTCAAGTGTGTCAGGGGTCGGTCCGACGAAAGCTATCCCGGCTTCCTCAAGCGCCCGTGCGAACTTCGCGTTCTCGGCCAAGAAGCCGTATCCGGGATGCACCGCGTCGCAGCCGGTCTGTTTTGCGGCATTAACGACCTGCTCGATATCCAGATAGGCACGTGCCCCGCTGCCGGGAAGCTCCACGGTCTCGTCGGCCTTGTAAGCGTGCAAGGATTCGGCATCGTCCTGCGGGTACATTGCAACGGTAGATATCCCGAGATCAGCTGCGGCCCGCATGATGCGGATCGCGATCTCACCGCGATTCGCCACGAGCAGCTTGGTCAGGGCCATTGAGTCCTCCAAAGTAATCGGCAAATGGTTCTGGCGGATTGTATTAGCAGGTGCGAAGCCGAATTCAATCGTGTTGCAAAGTATGAAACAAAGAGTGCCTGCCACATAACGTTCGCTGTTTCCGAACGCCATATTATTCCCGTATGTCAGACTTTGCCGGACAGAGGAGCCTGCTCGGGTATTGCTACAGGCCTACGGGTTCGACGTACTCGCAGGATGTGAGCTTTCGGTCAGATCTTCTGAAGTGTGGCGAACCGTCCGCTGGTGGATGATTCCGGCACGTATATGTTTCCAGAATCGTTGATGGCGAAGCCATTTGGGCGGTTGAATTTTCGTGGGCGATCGCCTTGTACGTCGATATCGACAGCGTCAGATTCCCGTCACTATCAAACATGAAGATCGTTGCCTCGGCCTAGCGGCAGGCGATCACGTCCCCGGAAGCGACGACGATTACCTGGTGATGCGCCTGCCTGCGTATCGCGGCATCAGAGAAAGCTGAATCGTCCCAACTAGCCCTTCAACAGGAACGATTCGAGGATCTTGTACTCGCCGCCCCGGGACGGGCCGGCATGGCCGACCAGCTCGATCGAGTCGAAGTGCATGTCGCCGGACACGTCAAGGAGCGCGAGATTCGGTAGGACCAACGGCTGCTCCTCCGGTTTCATGTCGAGCACCATCGTAGTGTGCGGCCAGTAGCGCTGATCGGTCGGCCCCAACCGCTTCGTAAGGGGAATCAGCGCCTGCTCGACATCGGCCTGAAGGGCCGAGTGATCATCGTCACGGAACAGCGTGTATGCGTAGCCCCAGTCGCCGGAACGCAGATCGTTGAAATCGATGCTTGTATCGAACGGGATGTGACGTGATGCTACCTCGGCAAGCGCTGATGTTACCGCGTCGAGATCATCGGGGCCGTAGAAATTATCGATCGAGCAGTGCGGCTTTGTGGAAAGATCATTGGCGCCAATATCGGAGTGGAACCGTACGACTTCGCTCGCCTGTGGTTCTGGAAGATGCAGCATCACCCCGTAAATACGGAAACCGAACTTGTCATTTGGAAGGGCGTTTGCGTCAATTTGATCGGCCATCATTTCCCCCGGTTTCAGTTAGGGTCTGGTCGGCGTTCACCGTCTGGCCCGGATGGTTCGCCAGACCTGTCCACGAAAAGAAACGCCAGATATCGCTCACACGCGCGAGCGCCATTTGATCGGATGATACAGGTTTGGGCGCTCTTGATGAATAGAAACTCTCCCCGGCGAGGGTTTAGTGGTGGATTCAGTTATGTCCCGATCACTGCAATAGAATGGTTTGGTGATCCCTGTTACTCGTCCGTGACGGGTTCCACCCGGCAAGATCCTGAAATGGATGGGGCCTGTGATCGCATTCAATACGTTACGCAAACGAACTCAACTCCCACGACCTCTTAAAATTCGGGGATCCTGGGACCAACTGGTGATAAATGTTCCGATTTCTAACATCCGGTGAGTCACATGGTCCCGGATTGACCATTATTGTCGAAGGGATCCCGGCGGGCGTTCCACTCACCGAAGGGTACATAGCCGAGCAACTAGCACGGCGCCAGCGGGGTTATGGTCGCGGCGGCCGAATGAAAATCGAGACCGATTTCGCGGAGATCCGAGGCGGTGTGCGCCACGGCGAAACGCTCGGATCTCCAGTCGGAATGGCGATAGAGAACAAGGACTTTGCCAACTGGCAGGGTGCGATGGATGTCGGTCCGGTCGGCCCAGAGATTGATCGAAAAGAGAACACGCGTGTCGTACCCGGGCACGCCGACTTCCCTGGCGCACTCAAGTACATGGCTCACGATATGCGCGACGTGCTTGAGCGGGCCTCCGCACGTGAAACGGCGGCGCGCGTTGCCGCCGGTGCAGTGGCACGAGCGTTTTTGGACGAACTCGGCATAGAGATCCATAGCCGAGTTGTGAGCGTGGGCTCGATCACCGCTCCAGACACGCCATCGTCCGAGATCGACTGGGACGTGGTGGAGGAGTGCGATGTACGTACAGATGACCCCGAAACGGCGAAAGCGTTCAGGGCCGCGATAGACGCCTCGAAGGCAGATCGAACCACGATCGGCGGCGTATTTCAGGTAGTGGCGGAAGGTGTCCCTGTTGGACTTGGAAGCCACATCCAGTGGGACCGGAAGTTGGACGGAATGCTGGCGCAAGCAATGATGAGCATTAACGCCGTCAAAGGCGTCGAGATCGGCCATGGTTTTTCCAACACCCGGCGTCCCGGGCGCGAGGTTCATGACGTTGTGGTTCCGGCGCCGGATGACGCCAGGCGATTTCGGCAGACGAGTAACGAGGCGGGCGGTATCGAAGGTGGAATGTCTAACGGCAACCCCATCGTCGTGCACGTCGCAATTAAACCGATCGCCACGATGACCGAACCGTTGCCGTCTGTGGATATCAATACCGGCAAGGTTATCGAAGCTCCGTACCACCGTAGTGATATCTGCCAGGTACCACCGGCCTGCGTAATCGGAGAGGCGATGATGGCACAGGTGCTTGCATTGACGGTTCTCGAGAAGTTTGGTGGCGATCACATCAGTGAGACGCGCCGCAACCTTGATGGCTACATCGCGAGTCACCAGGAATTCGGCCAACCGGGATCCTCAGCGGGCGGAGATGACTGAGGTGCTTGCTCCTGAAACACGGCCGGAATCATCTGACGATGTCTCCCAATATAAGGTCTATTTGATCGGGTTCTCTGCGACCGGGAAGTCCCACAGCGGTCGATTGGCTGCGCAGGAACTCGGCGCGATATTCATTGATATGGATCGGCTGATTGTTCGACGTGCGGGGAAGCAAATATCAGCGATATTTGAAAATGATGGGGAAGATGAGTTTCGACGTATGGAGCGAGAAGTTCTGGCGGAACAGGCGGAGGCTTCCGGCCAGCGCGTGGTTTCCACGGGAGGAGGAGTTCCGGTTGATTCCCGGAATCGTGAAGTAATGGCAGGTTCAGGGTTAACGATCAGGCTTGTGGCGTCACCAGAGACTATTTACTCCAGGATCAGTGGCTCAGCCTCTCGTCGTACGCAGAGATCAAGCCGGAGCCCCGAGACCCGTCCGATGCTGGCAGGATGCGGTGACGATGACACAACCGTAGAGCGTGTGCGCGAACTCCTTTCTGAACGTGAAGGGGCATACGCTGCCGCGGCTGATGTCACTGTAGACACTGAAGGTCGGGAACCACCTGATGTGGCCGCCGAGATCGTGGCCCGGGTGTTGGAATCGAAATCTCAGGGCTAAACCCCGGCCGTTTGAATTTCGGCAATTATCCAGATGTGACCAAATCCCGTCAAAATTCGTGAGTACAAGGGAGCTAAAGCGTGGCCGGTGCACCGGAATCAAATCTCGCGGCGATGGTCCACACCTCTCAGGGCGACTATCGTGCCCTGGTTGGCCGCGGTCTGATCTCGCACCTCGGCGACGAGGCGCGTAACGCGGGGTTGCGTGGGAAAGCGTTTCTGATCGCAGACGAGGCTGTGTTTCGGGTTTGTGTGCGTCAAGTACAGGAGTCGATGGAGGCCGCCGGGTTTGAGACGCATGTACTTGTTCTACAGTCCGGTGAAACGACCAAAAATCTGGACAAAATTAGAGATATCTACGCATGGTTGGCCCGCCTGAGGGCTGAACGGCAGGATGTTGTGCTGGCGGTCGGCGGCGGTGTCATGGGGGATGCTGCCGGGTTTGCGGCAGCTACTTATCGGCGCGGAGTACCGTTCATCCAAGTACCGACCACTCTGGCGTCCATGGTGGATGCTTCGCTTGGCGGTAAGGTGGCGGTCAACTTGCCGGAGGGCAAGAACCTGGTCGGAGCGTTCCATCAGCCCAAACTCGTGTTGTCCGATATCGATACGCTCAAAACACTGCCGGCCCGCGAGATGGCTGCGGGGTGGGCTGAGGCTATCAAACATGGCCTCATCATGGACCCGGAACTGCTATCGACCTTTGAGACGGAAGCAGACCGTCTGCTCAGCCTCCAGGACGATCTCGCTGTAGATGTGATCCGCCGTAGTGTGGCGATCAAGGCGGATGTAGTGTCTGCGGACGAGTTTGAGACGGGCGACGCGCGAGTGCTGTTGAACTACGGCCACACGATCGGCCATGCACTTGAATCGGTAAGCGAGTACGGACAATTCCTGCATGGCGAGGCTGTGAGTATCGGCATGATGGGTGCTGCGCGCATTTGCCGAGACCTTGGATTAATTACAGACGAACTGATCGACCGGCAAAGAGCTGTGCTAGAGCGTTACAGATTGCCTACGTCGGCTCCAGGCATGGACGTGGATGCCGTGTTTGAGGCGACTAAATCTGACAAGAAATCGGCGGGTGGTGCAATTAGGTGGGTCGTGCTTGAGGGATCAGGCATATCGTCCACACGGAACGATGTGCCTGACGACATAGTTCACTCTGCAATCGCATCACTGGTAGGGTGTCGCAATTAGGGCTACCCAAGGAGATTCGCTATGTCTCTGAGACCAACGGACGACCGTGAATACATCCGTGATGCGGCGCGTATCCATAGCAGGCGAAACCTACCTACCGAGACAGATACGACCAAGGTAGTGGCGATGTCGGGTGGTGAGGGGGCGGCGCTTCCGCCCGCCGGGACGATGTCCCGTGAATTCACCGAAGTATTCGGCTACCTGATCCGAAGGTTCTTCGGGTTCTTTGTCTTCCCGTACAAGATCGGGCGACGAATAGGTGGACGGCTTGCAAAAAAATGAGGACCAACCCAAAGATCGTGGATTCCTGTAAAGATCCGGGCCTGATGACGTGGCTAAACCTGGCATCAATCGGCTGGCGGTATGCCTCCCGGAGCGCTCGGCGGCTTCACGGGACCACGGATGACTCCCACGATCAACCCGAAACAAAGTAATAGAGCGCCGATGACCAGCATGAAGAGTATGCCGGCGGGGCCGCCGATCAAAAATGCCACCAGCACTAGAGTTCCGAAGCCAATACCCTCGTAAATCGGCCCGCGCGTCGCTGTGCGGTGGGCGTGCTCTCGTCGTTCTCTAGGTGTCATATCGTCCTCCCGGTAAGACTGTAACGACCGGGCTTATCTCGCGTACCCCTTATTCCCGAGCAGTCGGGAATGCAGTGGGGGTTTTTAGCTATATGACTAGGGTGATGGCTAATTCATGATCTCTAGATTCCCACCTGCGTGGAGGTGGAATGCCCGTGGAGGTTAAGCGGGCGGTGCGGGCCATGCCTGATGTGCGATGGGGCGGCTATCTCACCCACCCGCCATTGATCGTCCTTGGTGTTGTCGAGCACGCCGGGTAGGAGTGATCTTGTCCTTTCGGCGCATTATTCCGATTGACTTCCGCCTACCAACACGTCTGAACAAAAACAGAGGCGCCCTTGCCGGCGCCTCTGTTTCATTAGCAAATTACGACTGGGCTGCTTAGCAGCCTCCTGCCACTGCGGGGACGATGCTGATCTCATCTCCGCTCTTCGTTGGAGTGTTGAGCCCGTCTAGGTACCGGACGTCCTCACCGTTCACGTAGACGTTTACGAAGTGACGAATCTCGCCGTCTTCTCCGCAGATACGGGCTTTGATCCCGGCGTGAGCAGTTTCCAGAGCGTCGATGACGGTCGCGAGCGTGTCCGCCTCAACCTCAATGCGATCTGCGTTGCCGGTCAACCTGCGGAGGGGAGTCGGAATTCGAACCATTACTGCCATATTGATTTCCCTTGATCGTTGCTGGGTTGGTTACTGGGACTGTTATCGATTCCGGATCCCGGATATCTCCGCGGACCCGTCACCGAGTGTTGTTGGGTTTTGTTATCTGGCCTGGATGAGCGGGCCCGTGAACCATTTGATGCGGGCAAGACGATGAGATATTAACCGCTGTGAGCCGATCCAGGGGTTTAACCTTCCATCACATTTCCCGAGAGTGGATCGACACGGACGCCTTTCCCGGCGGCCCAGGCGAGGGCAAGGTCAATCTCCGCCTCCGCTCCGTCAAGCTCTAGGATGACCCACCCGACATCTGAGTGGACCTCCGCCCGGCGGATGTTGGTGATGATTTCAAAGTCTTTCCCGAGCTGGTAGATCACGGGATCCGTAATCTGCTCGCCCTCGAAAGTAAGTCTGACCCTTCGGATTGCCACGTGGCTATCTCTCCCCTGACCGAGCGGACTGCCGGAAAGTTACCGGCGGCCTTATTCCGATAGGAAATGCTAAGACGATGTGGACTTGCTGCCAACCGCCGATTCAACGTCTACCGACTCTTCGAACGAAGATACAGTCGCATTGATGTTGACGGGATTCGCTAGGTGCTGGACCGCCTCGACGGTTTTAAGGCCGTTGCCGGTGATGAACGCCACTACCGACTCGCCCTTCTCGAATCGACCAGCCTCGGCCAGCTTCTTCAGATTTGAGATAACCACGCCTCCGGCGGTCTCCGTAAAAATTCCTTCGGTTTGTGCAAGCATCTGGATGCCTTCTACGATCGCCGGATCGGGCGTAGATCCGACGGTAGAACCCTCGGCTTGCTGGGCGATCTTGAGCGTGTAATAGGCGTCGGCCGGGTTCCCGATTGCGAGCGACTTGGCGATCGTGTCAGGCACGACTGGTTTTACGTGAAGCTGCTCGTCGGCGAAAGCCTGAGCAACGGGCGAGCAGCCGTCGGCCTGAGCGCCGTGCATCTTTGTGCGCACGTCGTCGATCAGACCGAGTGTTGCGAACTCGTTCATGCCCTTCCAGATCTTGGTGAACAGGGAGCCGGATGCGATCGGGACCACGGCGTGGTCCGGGGCCTTCCAGCCCAGTTGTTCAACGACCTCGTACCCAAGGGTTTTTGAGCCTTCAGAGTAGTAGGGCCGCATGTTGATGTTGACGAAGGCCCAGCTTTCGTTGGCGTCCGCCAGCTCACTACATAGCCGGTTCACGTCGTCGTAGTTGCCGTCCACCGCGACCACAGTTGGTCCGTAAATAGCGGCTCCGACGACCTTTCCGCGCTCCAAGTCGCTCGGTATGAATACGAGCGTGCGCATGTTGGCTTTTGCGCCGTGTGCCGCTACCGCACCGGCAAGGTTGCCGGTGGAGGCGCAGGCAAGCGTGTCGAACCCGAATTCGAGGGCCTTAGTCGCCGCAACAGAGACGACCCTGTCCTTGAACGAGTACGTCGGATTGACGGCGTCGTTCTTGATCCACAGGTTGTCGATGCCAAGTTCACGGCCAAGATTGTCGGCCTTGAGTAGGGGCGTCATGCCGGTACCGATGTCGACAGCGTTTTCACCGTTCACAGGAAGGAGGTCTGCATACCTCCACATCGTGAGCGGGCCGTCTTTGATCTTTTCACGACTGATTGCGTCGCCGATTGCGTCGTAGTCGTAAGTGATTTCGAGAGGCCCAAAACACCATTCACAGACGTGAATCGGTGCAATTGGATACTCGTTGCCGCATTCTCGGCAGTGAAGAGCAGAGGCGTATGCCACCCGGTAATCCTCCGGTGCGTTGTATATGCAACTGTCACCGGGCCCGGGCGATCCTTGCCGGGAGTGACAGCAGCAACTT
>Ga0209403_10003581_pt1 | contig 17465 bp, 19 predicted proteins | sample ArcticOcean_MG_C_8_FD_187440 | JGI IMG/M metagenome (GOLD analysis project Ga0209403, IMG submission 187440) | Marine microbial communities from western Arctic Ocean - ArcticOcean_MG_CB11_86 (SPAdes) (version 2) | ecosystem: Environmental > Aquatic > Marine > Oceanic | place: Arctic Ocean... | reverse complement strand
AAAATAAAGAAGAGTATAACTGGAAATAAATCATATAAAAATTTCATATTTTAAAAGTTTACCTATACCCATTAAAGAATTACTAATATAATCTAGGTTAAGCTAATGATTACTCCAAACATAGATCTTCATTCACATTCTACTATATCTGATGGACTTTTGACGCCAGCAGAATTAGTTTCTTATGCATCAAAAAGAGACGTTCAAGTTTTGGCATTAACAGATCATGATGATATTGCTGGTCTAAAGGAAGCTAGACTAATGGCTCAAAAATTAAATATAATTTTCATTAATGGAGTTGAGATTTCAGTGACTTGGAGAAAAAGAACTCTTCATATTGTTGGTCTTAATTTTGACGAATCCAATATAAACCTTATCAATGGTTTAAAACAGATTCGTAAAGGACGAGAAAAAAGGGCTGAAAAAATGGCTCATAGTTTGGGAATGGCAGGTATATTTAATGTATTAGAAGGGGCTAATAAATTTTCTAAACATAGTACTATAGGTAGAATTCATTTTGCTCAATTTTTAGTTTCTCAAGGGCATGCAAAAGATATCAAACATGTATTTAAGAAATTTTTAACTCCGGGTAAGCCTGGTTATGTTGATCATGAATGGGCTTCATTAGAAGATGCAGTTTCATGGATTACTGATGCAGGGGGTGATGCAGTAATTGCTCATCCAGGTAGATATGATTTGGGTAAAAAATTATACCCATCACTTTTAGCTGACTTTAAAGCTTTTGGTGGGTCTGGAATTGAGGTAATGTCTGGCAGTCAAGACCCATCTCAATCGCAATATTTTGCTGAATTAGCAGAAGAATACGATTTATTTGCATCATGTGGTTCTGATTTCCATGGTCCTGGAATTTCTCACAGAGCAATAGGTTTCACTAAGGATTTACCAGTTCAATGTAAGCCAATCTGGTCAAAATGGCCAAATATAATAAAAGAAAGTCACTAGATAAGAACATAGTCTTTTGTAAAATTTTTTAATGACATAGAATGGGAATGAATGGAAGAATTAACAATTATTCAGAAAATAGCTGCATATGCAATACCTATTATTTTTGCAATCACGGTCCATGAAGCTGCTCATGGATATGTTGCACGATATTTTGGTGATATGACAGCTCAATACTTAGGGCGTATCACTTTAAACCCATTGAAACATATCGATCCAGTTGGGACAATTATACTTCCAGCATTAACGGTTATGTTGGGGGGTATTTTATTTGGCTGGGCAAAGCCTGTCCCGGTAAATTTTTCTAATTTAAGAAATCCAAAAAAAAATATGATGTGGGTTGCTTTGGCTGGACCATTTTCTAATTTATTGATGGCTATTTTTTGGACATTTTTGTATGCCAGATTGCAATTTTTCCCTGATAATTCTATATTATTTTTATCAGCTATGGCTTTAGCAGGAATTCAGATTAATCTTATCTTGATGGTATTAAATATGCTTCCTATTCCACCTTTAGATGGGGGAAGAGTTGCAGTAAGTTTGTTGCCTTACCCGTGGTCAAGTTATGTAGAAAACCTAGAAAGATATGGATTATTTATAATAATATTTTTACTTTTTTCTGGTGTGCTGGGCAATATATTATTTCCAGTAATAAATATCAGTAAAAGTATTATTTTTAGTATATTTGGTTAAAAAAGGATAACGATTAAAAATGGCAATCGATAGAGTTGTATCAGGAATGCGTCCGACTGGAAGGCTACATTTAGGCCATTATAATGGTGTACTTAAAAATTGGATTGAAATGCAACATGAACAAGATTGTTTATTTTTTGTTGCAGATTGGCATGCTCTTACTACACACTACGATACACCTGAAATTATTGAAGAAAATGTATGGGAAATGATTATTGATTGGTTAGCAGCGGGTGTTGATCCTGCACAAGCCACAATTTTTATTCAGTCAAAAGTCCCGGAGCATGCCGAACTTTTTACATTGCTTTCAATGATTACTCCATTAGGTTGGCTTGAAAGAGTTCCAACTTACAAAGATCAACAAGAAAAATTATCATCAAAAGATTTATCGACTTATGGTTTCTTGGGTTATCCATTACTTCAAAGTGCTGATATTTTAATTTATAAAGGCACCCATGTCCCAGTGGGTGAAGACCAAATTCCACATATAGAATTTACACGTGAAGTAGCAAGAAGGTTTAATCATTTATATGGAAAAGAATTAGGCTACGAAGATAAAGCTGAAAAAGCTATTAAAAAACTAGGTTCAAAAAAAGGGCAATTATATAGAGAATTAAGAGACGCATACCAAGAAGAAGGAGATGATCAGGCGCTTGAATCTGCTCAAGCATTAATTGACGAGCAACAGAGCCTAAGCCTAGGCGACAAAGAAAGATTATTAGGGTTTTTAGAAGGTGGAGGCAAGATGATCTTAATAGAACCAGAATATAAACTAACTGCAGCCTCTAAAATGGTTGGTTTAGATGGTCAGAAAATGTCTAAATCATATAACAATATTATCTCATTGAGAGACACTCAAGATCAAATTGAGAAAAAAATTAAGACTATGACTACTGACCCAGCAAGAATTAGAAGAAATGATCCTGGCAACCCAGATGTATGTCCGGTATGGTCATTGCATGAAATATATTCTGATGAAAAAACTCAGAAGTGGGTAAGGTCAGGCTGTACCCAGGCAAATATAGGCTGCATTGAATGCAAGCAGCCAGTTATTGATGGCATTTCGAAAGAACTTAAGCCTATACAGGAGAGAGCTCAGCATTATTTGGAAAACCCAGATATTGTAAAAAGTGTTGTAGCTGAAGGTTGTGAAAAGGCGAGGAAATTAGCGCGAGACACTATGAGAGAAGTACGCGAAGTTATGGGCATTAATTTATAATGACCGAATTTATTCAAACTGAAAAATCTTTACCAAAAATATATGGGGAAAATATAGAAGCACTACCTCAGGATTTGTATATACCACCAGATGCTTTAGAAATATATCTTGACTCATTCGAAGGGCCTTTAGACTTATTAATATATTTAATTAGAAAAAATAATATTGATATATTAGATATCCCCATGGCTAATTTAACCTTGCAATATGTAAATTACGTAGAAAAAATGAAGGTTATTAAGTTGGAGCTTGCAGCAGACTATCTTTTAATGTCGGCAATGTTGATTGAGATTAAGTCAAGAATGCTACTTCCGAAACCAGCACTAGAAGATGATGAAGATGATCCTAGAGCAGAATTAGTTAAAAAACTTATTGAATATGAATTAATGAAGGATGCAGCTGAAAATCTAAATCAAATGCCCCAAGTTGGTAAAGATATTATGATTGCCCAGTCATACTTTGAGAGGGTTACTGAAATTAAATATCCAGATGTGTCTATTGATGAATTATTTGAAGCATGGAAAAATGTAATTAAAAGAGTTAAACAATTTGAGCAACACCAAATTAGTCGATCTGAATTATCAGTTAGAGAGTATATGACAATTATTTTAAGAAAATTGAATGAGAAAGATTTGCTAGAATTTTCGACTTTTTTTAATTCTGATAAAGACCCTATTCCGAAATTAGTCGTTTGTTTTTTAGCAATTCTTGAGTTAACAAAAGAAGGTTTAATTAAGATTAATCAACAGTCATCATCTTCAGCAATATATCTTCAATTAGGAGATTCATAATTGGCTCAAATAGATAAATTAAAAGAGGTGCTTGAAGTAGCTTTATTAACGAGTAGTCAACCATTATCAATTGAAGATCTTACAAAATTATTTATAGGTAAAACAGATAGATCAACGATTAGAATGCTGTTAGATGAAATAAAAAATGATTGGCAAGAAAAATCAATGAGTCTTGTCCAGGTGGCATCAGGATATCGATTTCAAGCAAAAGCAGATTTTACAGAATTCTTAATGAGATTAAGTCCAGATCGAGCTCCTAATTATTCAAGAGCAGTAATGGAAGTATTAGCTATTATTGCCTACCGTCAGCCTGTGACACGAGCAGATATTGAAAAGATTAGAGGAGTTTCGTTAAATTCAAATACATTAAGGCAGCTTATAGAGAGAGAATGGATTGATATAATTGGACAGAAAGAAGTGCCAGGAAGACCTTCTTTATACGCCACAACAAAACACTTCCTTAATGATTTTGCTCTGAAGTCACTTTCAGAACTTCCAGAATTAAATAGTTCGTTAACACAAGAATTATCAGATTCTAAGGTAGATGAGAATAGAGAAGAAATTCAAGAGAATTAAGTTAAGTGCCTAAAAATTTTGTAAAAAAAAATAAAGTTACAATTTCAAATGATAGCAATTCAGGCATAAGAATTCAAAAACTGCTTGCTCAAATTGGCGTTGGCTCTCGAAGGGAGATCGAAAAAGCGATTATTGAGAAACGAATTTCTGTTAATAATAAATTAGCTGAGATAGGTCAATCAGTCTCAGATGCAGACAGAATTGTTTTCGATGGAAAATTAATTAACTTAAATTTTGATAAGGCTTTACCTAGAATTCTAATATACAACAAACCAGAAGGTGAGATAGTTTCTGAAAGTGATCCAAAGGGAAGGGCAACAGTTTTTGATCATCTTCCACAAATTAAGAATGCAAAATGGATTTCTATAGGAAGGTTGGATTTTAATACTTCTGGCCTGTTAATTTTTACTTCTTATGGTGAATTTGCCAATAGATTAATGCATCCACGATATGAAATTGAGCGAGAATATTCTGTAAGGGTGCTTGGAGAATTAAACGAGGATCAAATTTCTCAATTAACCTCTGGTATTAAATTGGAAGATGGTCTGGCAAAATTTGAATCAATTAAGTTTAAGGGTGGAGAAGGCTCTAATCACTGGTACCAAGTAATTTTAAAAGAAGGCCGTAATCGAGAAGTAAGAAGACTTTTTGAATTTTTTAATATCACTGTAAGCCGCCTGATGCGCATAAGGTTTGGAGGTATCACATTACCTCCTAACTTAAAAAAAGGTATATATATTGAGCTTAGTCAGAAAGAAGTTGTTGATATTTTATCTAAATTCAATATGAATCTACCTAACTAGTCTAATAACAAAAAAACAAAAGGTAAGCCTTACTTTAAAATATTTGAAATGGTTAATTTATAAATATCTTTTAATGTTTCCATATCGCTAATATTAACGTTCTCATTGATTTTGTGTATAGATTCATTAATGGGACCAAATTCCACAACTTGGTCACATAATTTTGAAATGAATCGACCGTCTGAAGTGCCACCAGTGGTTGATATCGTTGGCTTAACACCACTTATTTTCTCGACAGTTTCTGAAAGAATATTAACTAATAATCCAGTTTCTGTAAGATATGGCTCACCTGAATGCTCCCAGTCGATGTCATAATCTAAATGATGTTTGTTTAATATTTTTTCAAAGCGAGACTTGAGAATATCTGCGGTGCTTGCTGAAGAATATCTAAAGTTAAATAAGATTTCAACGAACCCAGGAACGACGTTAGTTGCTCCGGTGCCTCCATTAATATTTGAAATTTGCCAGGAAGTCTTTGGAAAATATTCATTCCCTTCATCCCAAATTGTTTTTACTAGATCATCAATTGCAGGTGCAACATCATGAATGGGGTTTTTAATTAATTCAGGGTAGGCTATATGCCCTTGGATACCTTTAACTTTAAGTTTTGCAGATAATGAACCTCTTCTTCCATTTTTTATTGTGTCACCAAATTTAGCAACACAAGTAGGCTCACCAACAATACAAAAATCAATTTTTTCTTCTCTATTTTTTAGTGTCTCTATGACTTTAACTGTCCCATTTACCGCAACACCTTCTTCATCGGAAGTTATTAATAAACCAATAGAGCCTTTATGATCTTTATTTTCAGCTAAAAATTCTTCGATACTTACAATAAAAGCAGCAAGAGATGTTTTCATGTCAGCCGCTCCACGACCATATAACCTATCATTTTTAATTGTAGGTTCAAACGGAGGTGAAGACCATTCTTCTTCTGGGCCCGTAGGTACTACATCAGTGTGACCAGCAAAAACTAAAAGGGGAGCTTCATGACCTTTTCGAGCATAAAAATTACTTACTTTACCATGAGGCATTTTTTCAATTTTAAAGCCTAATAATTTCAAATGGCTTATAAGTAAATCTTGGCAACCTTCATCAAGAGGAGTGATAGATTTTTTTAATATTAATTCTTTAGTAAGGCTTAGCGTTTTACTCATAACATTTTTTTATTAAATTCAAATTCATCAAAACCAATAGTTAGGATATTTTCATTTTTTAAAATAACAGGCCTTTTCATTATGGATGCATTTTCCATAATGAGCTTAATTGCTTTTTCTTTATCTAGCGCCATAGTTTTTTTAGCGTCTGGTAACTTTCTCCATGTCATTCCTGCCTTATTAATAAGGTTTTCCCACGTATAGGGTTTTGGTATATTATTCATCCAGGTTGTAAGAAGAGATTTACTTAATACTGATTTTTTAACATCTAAAAATTTATAAGAAATTTTTTTTTCATCAAGCCAAGTTAGGCTTTTCTTAACGGTGTTACAATTCTTAATCCCGTAAACTTGTAGCATACTAAATACCCCTCAGGAGCTCATTAATGCCAACTTTGCTAAGAGTTTTTTCGTCAACTTTTTTAACAATAACTGCACAATATAAGCTATAGGTGCCATCCTTTGATGGTAAGTTTCCTGACACTACAACAGAGCCTTTAGGTATTCTCCCGTAACTTACTTCCCCAGTTTCTCTATCAAATATTTTTGTTGATTGTCCTATATATACGCCCATTGATATAACTGCATTATCTTCAACGACTACTCCCTCAACAACCTCTGATCTAGCTCCAATAAAACAGTTATCTCCGATGATTGTAGGTCCTGATTGGATTGGTTCCAGAACTCCTCCAATTCCAACCCCGCCTGATAAGTGAACATTCTTTCCAATTTGGGCGCAAGACCCTACTGTTGACCATGTGTCGACCATAGTCCCCTCATCCACATATGCTCCAATATTGATATATGACGGCATTAACACTGCATTCTTTCCAATAAAGCTACCTTGTCTAACCATTGCATTAGGAACCACTCTATACCCCCCTTCATCGAAATCTTTTTCTTGGAAGTGGGTGAATTTAGATTCGACTTTATCAAAGTAGTTTGTATAATTTCCATTCATTATAGAGTTATCTTTGATTCGAAATGAAAGTAGAACTGCTTTTTTTAGCCATTGATGTGTTTCCCAATTTTGAGTCGAGCCTTCTCTTGAGGCCACTCTTAATGAGCCATTATTAAGACCATCTATTGCCTCATTAATCGCTTCTTTAATTTCTTTGCTTACAGATTTTGGAGTTATTGAAGAGCGATTTTCAAAAGCATCTTCAATAATTGATTGTATATTTGACATAATTTGAATTTCTTTGATGATAAAAGATATATTTTACATTAAATGTTTGTGTGAAAGGGAGCGGTTATTTATTTTTATTTGCTTCATATAAAGCATTTATTTTTTTTGCATGTTCAGCTAAATCTTTAATTCTATTTTCATTTGAAGGGTGTGTGCTTAGAAATTCTGGCATATTAACTTCTGATAATTCACTCATTTTTCTCCATAAGCTAACTGCTGCCATTGGGTTATAGCCTGCACGTGCAGTTAATTCTAAACCAATTTTATCTGCTTCTCTTTCTTGCTCTCTGCTATTGGGAAGTGCAAAGAATAGGGTAGTTCCAAGAGCTACTGCTTGAACTGCTGCATCAGTGGAAATGCTTGTACCCTTATTTGCAATATATGCAGCAAAACCGATAATACCTACTTGTTGAACTAAGGCTGTCGACATTCTTTCACGCCCATGTTCTCGAAGTGCATGAGAAATTTCATGACCAATAACAGCAGCAAGCTCATCATCAGTTGCATTAACCTTTTTAACTAAACCTGAAAAGACCATGATTTTTCCTCCAGGCATGCAATATGCATTTACTTCTTCACTTTCTTCAACATTAATTTCCCATTTCCATTCTTTTGCATCATCGCGAAAGATTGTTACTTCATCAATAAGCTTATAAGAAATATTTTTAACTCGATCTAGTAGTTCTTTATTATTATTGAGTTTATTATTTTTTTCTGCATTTCTAATCGCTTCTTTATAAGCATCAATAGCCATACTATTTGTTATAAATTTGGGAAGTATTAGTAATTGTTGCCTTGAAACACCTGAATCAGTATTAAGAGTTGTTGATGCGCAACCAGTAATAAATATCAAAACAATAAGAAGAAATTTCATAAATTAGATCCTTTTAAAATAATACTTGGCTTCCTAATTCAACAACGCGATTGACTGGCAAATGAAATTGATTCGTTATATTTTCAGCACTTCTAAATAAAGTGACAAATATATTCTTCCTCACTAAGTTCATATTTGTCCCTGATTTAATAATTAAGCTTTCTTTACCGATAAAATATGAAGTATCGATTGCTTCAATGTCAATCCCATACTTAGAACATTTAGCTAAATCACGAGGAAGATTAGTATTATCTTTAAAGCCATAATTAATGACTACCTTAAAAAAATTATAAGGTAGTTTTTCGACTTCGATTAAATTTTCTGCATTGGAATGCGGATAATCCATGAATGCTATTTTTAATAAAATAACATTTTCATGTATTACTTTATTATGTTTTAAGTTGTGTAATAAAGAATGAGGAACACCATCAGGATTAGGCGTTAAGAAAACTGCTGTACCTTTTACACGATTACGAAGGTCTTTTTTCATAGACTTAAGAAAAGAATTGATTTCCATAGATTCGTTTTGTAATTTTTGATATAGAAGAGTCCTACCTTTTTTCCAAGTGGTCATTAGCAGTAAAAGTAAGCCACCTATTAATAAAGGGAACCAACCACCAGCTGGTACTTTAATAATATTTGCACTAAAAAATATCAAATCTATTACAAAAAATATAGATATAATGATAGTTGTTTTCAACCAACCCCATTTCCAAACTTCTAAAAAGACAAATCCAGCTAAAATTGTTGCGATTACCATATTTAAAGTTATGGCAATTCCATAAGCACTTGCTAAAGCACTAGAGTTTTGGAAAATAATTACTACAGACATTACTCCAATCATAAGTATCCAATTAATTCGAGGAAGGTATATTTGCCCTTCTTGGTTTTCAGAGGTGTGATCTATCCTCATTCTAGGAATAAAGCCTAACTGTAAGGCTTGCCTAGAAACAGAGAAAGCGCCAGTTATACAAGCCTGAGATGCAATAATAGTTGCAAAAGTTGCAAGAATAACTAAAGGCAATGTGAGCCATTCGGGAGCCATTAAATAAAAAGGATTCTTAATATTGCTTGCATCACTAAGAACAAGGGCTCCTTGACCAAAATAATTCAAAGTTAAGGCAGGAAACACAAAGCTAAACCATGTGATCTTGATTGGATTACGACCAAAGTGACCCATATCTGCATATAAAGATTCAGCTCCGGTGACACATAGAACTACTGCCCCAAGAGTAATAAATGCAATTGAAAATTGAGTATCAAAGAAGTTGAATGCGTAGAATGGGTTAAGAGCATTTAGCACATAAGGAGCTTGAATAATATTATAAGCGCCAAGAGCGCCAAGAGTAATAAACCAAATAAGCATTACTGGACCAAACATTATACCTACTGTAGTTGTGCCCTTACTCTGCATCCAAAATAATAAGAAAATAATTATTAGCGTGATGGGAACAATAAAGTCATGAAATGTCGGGGTAATTAATTCAATCCCCTCAATCGCCGATAAAACTGAAATAGCGGGAGTTATCATTCCGTCCGCATAAAACATGCAAGCACCCAGCATTCCAATAAACATTATGAGCATTTTCTTTTTTCTAGATTTTGCATTTCTATTTGCAAGGGACAGAAGCGCCATAATACCTCCTTCACCTTTATTATTTGCTCTCATAATGAAGGTAATATATTTTACTGACACTATTAATATTAAGGACCAGAAGATTAGGGAGAGTATTCCAAGCATATTGGTCTCATTGAGCTCTAAAATATTATTATTAATAGTAAATATTTCTCTAATAGCATAGAGCGGACTTGTCCCTATATCTCCAAAGACAACGCCTAGCGCAGCAAGTGACAATGCCATCATTGATGCATTTTTTACTTTTTGATGCTTCATCTACAATTCTTTATCTTGGTTAATTTTTGTAATGCTTGCTTCTGCATTACCTTCGTGAAATTTTATTTTTATTTTATCACTAACACTCATAGCAGAAGCATTATTAATAATTTTTTTATTTTGGGTTAATATAATTGAATATCCCCTCGATAAAATTTCATTTGGGTTTAAGTGACTTAGATTTTGTTTATATGATTTAATTTGCTCTCGGTATTTTTCAAGCTGGGAAGTAATAGTTATTTGCATTCTATTTTTTAGGGCTGAAATTAAATCGTATTGTGAAGCTATTTTTTGAATCGGAGATACAAGCCCTTTTTCTAAAAGATCAATTCTTTGAGTTAATTGTTCAATTTTATTTTGGATAATATTTAATAAATTAGATTTAAAATATTCTAAATTTACAAGTAATTCTTCATAGCTTGTACTAATAATTTCAGCTGCTGCTGTAGGAGTTGGGGCTCTAAGGTCAGCGACGAAATCAGAAATAGTGATATCTGTTTGATGTCCAATCGCAGAAATTATAGGAAGTCTCGACGAAAAAATTTCTCTAGCTACTAACTCATCATTAAATGACCACAAATCTTCAATAGAACCACCACCTCTGCAAACTATTAGAATATCCACTTCGTTTCTTTGATTTGCGAGTTTTATAGCGTCAATAATACCTTGTGGCGCTGTTTTTCCTTGTACTGGAGTTGGATAAATAATTACTTTTAATGATTTATTCCTTCTTTTTAAGGTCGTTATGACATCTCTTAAGACTGATGCATCTGGAGAAGTTATAACACCAATAGAATTAGGATGGGGGGGTAAAGTCTTTTTTTGCTCTTCGTCAAAGAGACCCTCTGCATCTAATTTTTGTTTTAGCTGATTAAATTCTTCAAATAATTTACCCAGGCCAGCCTGTTGAAGCGAAGATATATTTAACTGGTAATCGCCTCTTTGCTCATAGAGCCCAATGTTACATTGCGCCTCAATTAGATCACCATTTTTCGGAACCCATTTTACTTCATTATTTTTTCCTTTAAACATAGTACATCGAACTTGTGCGCTATTATCTTTAAGAGAGAAGTACCAGTGACCTGAGCTAGCTTCTATAAAGTTTGATATTTCTCCTTTTACCCAAATGGAAGGAAAATTATCTTGAAGAAGCTCTTTAACTAATTTATTAATTTCCGTTATAGAGAAAATTTTTATTTCAGCTGAATTAAAGTCGTTTATCATAGAGGTGTATTGTAATTACCAAAAAATCTTTTTAATATTTAATTTATTATAAGTCGTTTATTAAAACTAATTAAACCTAATGCAAAATTTTTTAACATTTAAAAGAATTAACCTATTCGGATCTTTGCTTGCCTTTATCTTGGTTGGCCTAGCAGTAGTCATACAAACACAATTTAATTTAGAGCCTTGCCCCCTTTGTGTATCACAAAGAATTGTTTTTATTTTAATTGGCTTCCTTTTTTTATTATTTTCTTTCTTTAATCCAAGCCAATTAATACGATTTATTCATCTTATAAGCCTTTTAATTGCAAGTATAGTAGGTATGGTTTTTGCTATTAGACACATTATGATTCAAAGCAAATGGATTACAGTTCCTGCTGAATGCGGGATAGATTTAGATTATATGTTTGAAAACTTTCCACTAATTGAAGCATTCAGTCTTTTATTTAAAGGCACAGGTGATTGCTCAGAAATTGACTGGTTATTTTTAGGATTAACTCTTCCTCAATTAGCACTCATTGCTTATATTATGTTTGGCATAATAACTTTTTATATATATAAGAAAATTAATAAATGAATACATTAGAATCAACAATTGGAAATACGCCTTTGGCAAAACTGCAAAGAATAGCTGATCCAGCTATAGGTGATATTTATTTAAAATTAGAAGGAAATAACCCTGCTGGCTCAGTAAAGGATAGAGCTGCTTTTTTAATGATTCAGCAAGCTGAATTAAGAGGTGATATTAAGCCAGGTGATACTTTAATAGAGGCAACATCTGGAAATACAGGGATAGCTCTGGCCATGGTTGCAGCTATGAAGGGGTATAAAATGATTTTAATCATGCCAGAAAATCAGTCCATAGAAAGGCGACAAACAATGAAAGCATTTGGCGCTGAATTATTATTAACTTCTCAAAAAGGTAGTATGGAATTAGCCCGTGATAAAGCACTTGAAATGCAAAGTGAGGGCAAAGGTGTGGTTCTAGATCAATTTGGAAACCAAGATAATCCAAAAGCACATTATGAAGGAACTGGGCCAGAGATTTGGCATGATACAAAGGGAGCGGTAACCCATTTTGTTTCCAGCATGGGAACAACAGGCACAATTGTAGGAACATCAAGATTTCTTAAAGAAAAGAATTCTTCAATACAAATTATTGGAGTGCAGCCAGAAGAGGGTGCACAAATACCAGGCATACGAAAGTGGCCAAAAGAATATTTACCTAATATTTTTGATGATAGCAACATAGATAGCATTAGAACAGTCAGTCAAAATAATGCTGAAGAAACAGCAAGAAACCTTGCTAAACAAGAGGGTATTTTTTCCGGTGCATCAACTGGAGGGGCTCTTTACGTTGCTCTTGAGATTGCAAAAAAAACCCCCAAAGCAGTTATAGTTTCGATTGCTTGTGACAGGGGAGATCGTTATTTATCAACAGGAATTTTCCCCGCTTAAGCTGTGACGCCTTCTTTAGTTTTTGATTTAGAAACCATTCCAGATATTCTGACAATTCGTCATCTATATAAACTTAGCGATGATTTAAGTGATGAAGATGTTGTAAATATTGCGATGTATCAAAGAAGACAGAAAGTAGGACATGATTTTTTACAACACCACTTACAAAAAATTGTTGCTATTTCATGTGTCTTAAAAACTGATGAGCAATTAAAAATATGGTCATTAGGTGATGAAGGAAGCAGTGAAGCAGAATTATTAGAAAGATTTTACGATGGAGTTGAAAAATACCTACCTAATTTAGTAACTTGGAATGGAACTGGCTTTGATTTGCCTGTTTTAAATTACCGATCATTAGTGAATAAAGTTTCATCTTCTATTTATTTTGATATGGGAGAAAATAATTCAGACTTTAAGTGGAACAATTACTTAAATCGTTTTCATCAAAGACATGTTGATTTAATGGATTTCTTTGCTTTATATAGCGGAAGAAATAATGCCTCATTAGACCACATATCAAAATTATGTGGTTTCCCTGGAAAATTAGATATGGATGGGGGTCAGGTTTGGAAGACCTACCTTGATGGAAATATCAAGTCCATTAGAAATTATTGTGAAACAGATGTAGTTAATACTTATTTAGTTTATTTAAGATTTTTACTTATTAAGACACATATAAATAAAAGTTTATATGATGATGAGTTACAAAGACTTCAAAAAATGCTTGAAAGCTTAAATGAGACACATTGGAAATCATTTATTCAAGCCTGGCAAAAATAGTGCGAACAAAAACTAAAAAATATTTTATAACAACTAATCAATTTCTTTATTTGAAATAAATGAATAATATAGGTAAGTACATATTAATTTTTCTTTCTTATATTTTTCTCCTGACTGGTTGTTCAGAAACAACTAAAGAAAATATTATTTATTTTGGTATTGCTCAAAAACCACAAAATTTAGACCCAAGATTTCAATCTGATGCTGCTTCAGAAAGAATATCTGCATTGCTTTATTCTCCCTTATTTTATTTTAATAAAAAGTATGAGCTTGAATCAGACATAGTTGATTGGAAAAAAATTACTCCTTTAAAATATAAATTTAAAATTAAGAATCGATTACCCTTGTTTCATCATAATAAAGCTATGGGTATTGAAGATATAGTTGCCACATTAAATAACTTAAGAACCCAAGAAAAATCACCTTTTTATATTGAGCTGAATAATATAAAGAGCGTTAATAAATTATCTAAATCTGATTTTGAAATAAATTTGTATAAAAAAGATAATAATTTTTTATTTAGATTAGCCTTTTTTATATTGCCAGAAGATTTGCTTAGTAAAAAACATAATTTTTCAAATAACCCTATTGGATCAGGAGCATTTGTATTTTTGGGTAAATACCCAAACCTCAAAATACAAAGAAAGAAAGATTCTCAAATAATTGAGCTAGTTAGTATTAAGGACCCCACCGTTAGAGTTTTAAAATTGATAAATGGTGAAATTGATTTATTACAAAATGACTTACCTTTAGAAATGATTAAGCTTCTTGAGGGCGAAGATAAAATCAATACGATTAAAGAATACGGTGCAAATGTTTCTTATATTGGCTTTAATTTTAATGACGCATTATTAAAGAATTCTAAATTTAGAAAGGCTTTAGCTTTAGGCGTTGATCGGCAATCTTTAATAAAATACTTTTTAAATGATAAAACTAGAATTTCAGAACAAATTTTACCACCCGAACATTGGGCTAGTGGAAAAATTGATTTCTCTGACTACAACCCTGATCTAGCAAGAAATTATATTAAGGAGCTTAACTTTAATAAGCCGATTATACTTACCCTTAAGACTTCAACTGATCCTTTTAGAGTAAAAATTGCAACCTTAATACAAAAGCAGTTAGAAATTATTGGTGTTAAATTAATTATTAAATCACTTGACTGGGGGACGTATTTTAAAGATATTCAGGAAGGGAAATTTCAATTATATGGCTTAACTTGGGTCGGTATAAGAAATCCAGAAATTTATGAAAAAATTTTTAATTCTAGTCTTACTCCACCTAATGGACTAAATCGTGGGAGCTATAGTGATAAAGAAACAGATAGCTTAATATTAGAAGCTAAAGAATCAAATATGTGGAATAAAGTAATTAAAAAAATTCATATAGATAATGCTTTTATGCCTCTATGGTATGAAGGAAATTTTGCTGCTTTTAATAATAATATAAGCGGTTATCATGTTCGTATTGATGGAAGTTGGGATGCCTTAAAAACAGTTAGGAAGAAGAATGGCGATTTTAATTATTAATGTGTCGATAAACCAGCAACAACTTGATTTAATTCATCCTAGTGGAGTAATTAAATCTTACCCAGTTTCAACTGCTCTCAAAGGAATAGGCCAGGTTAAAAATAGCTTTAAAACTCCGATAGGGGCTCATTATATTCGCGCAAAAATTGGTAAAGGCTTACCAACATTAAGTATATTTCAGGGTAGAAGGTCTACTGGGAAATTATGGAATAAAAAGGATGCAGAATCATACCCGAACCGGGACTGGATTTTATCTAGGATTTTATGGTTATCAGGAAAAGAATTGGGAGTGAATCGTTTAGGTGCAGTAGATACAATGCAAAGATACATATATATACACGGCACCCCTGATGAAAGCCATCTAGGAAAGCCTTTATCACATGGGTGTATAAGAATGTCTAATAATGATGTTATTGAACTTTTTAATTTAGTACCTATAGGGACAATTGTTAATATCAATGAAGAGTAGCTTACCAATAATATTTTTCTCATTCTTTCTTCAAATATTAGGTATTTTTATAGTCACTTTTCTCATATTACATCTGTTACCTGGAGATCCAATTCAGGTCATGCTGGGGGAGTCTGCATCACTTGCAGATCAAGTTAAAATAAGAGCGGAGCTTGGTCTAGATCAGCCAATATATAAGCAAATGGCTAATTCTTTTTTTCAAATAATTCATGGTGATTTTGGTAATTCTATTTTAACTGGAGTGCCAATTAAAGAACAAATAGTTATTGCTATGAAAAATACATACATACTTGCATTAGCTGCATTATTTATTGCAATAATATTTGGTCTCAGTGGGGGAATTATTGCAGCAAAGTACAAAGATAGTTTGTTAGATAAAATGATAGTCAGTTCAAGTTTGTTTTTTATCTCAATCCCGCATTTTTTCTTAGGCCCATTATTAATGCTTTGTTTATCAATATGGTTTGGATGGCTCCCTATAAGCGGAATGGAGAGCTCATTTTCTATTGTATTACCAGCATTAACCTTATCACTTGGTATGTTAGCTATTATTATTAAAATGACTAGAAATTGTATGATTGAAATTATAAATTCAGACGCTGTTAGAACAGCAAGAGCAAAAGGTTTGTCAGAATGGTCTATAACTATAAATCATATATTTCGATTAGTTTTAATACCATTAATTACCATTATAGGAATGCAATTCGGATCATTATTATCTGGTGCAATCATCACAGAAACTTTATTTAGTTGGGATGGCTTGGGTATGCTTTTAGTAAATTCAATACAATCGAGAGATTATCCTATTACACAGACATGTATTTTTATTATTGCTATTTCTTATGTTTTAGTGAATCTTCTAACTGAGATTTTTTACAAAATAGTTGACCCAAGAATGAGGGATACTTAAATTTGAAAAAAATAGTTTTATTTGTTTTCTTTTTCTGGTCAATTGGAATAGTTATAAAATTATTTTCTGGATTCGATTCTAATCGGATGATATTTGATGAGATTTTAATTGGTCCAAACTATACATCATGGCTGGGTAGGGATGATTATGGTAGAAATATATTTTATCGCCTTATCGATGGCTTTCTAAATTCTTTTGAAATAATATTTATAGTCACAGCTATATCAAGTTTTTTTGGTGTCCTAATTGGGGTTATCTCAGGTTATTTTGGTGGTAAATTAGACCAATTAATAAGATATATAACTACATTATTTATGGCTTTTCCTGGAATATTGCTTGCTATAGCCTTTGCTGCAATATTAAGTCCTGGAAAATTTAATTTAATTCTTGCGTTATCTATTGGTGGTTGGGTTAGTTATGCAAGACTTGCAAGAGCGCAAACTGCGCTAGTTAAAAATTTAGATTTTGTTAAAGCTTCTGAACTTATGGGAAGCTCACACATTAATATAATAATAAAACATATTTTGCCTTCAATAAGAACACCTTTAATAGTTGAAGCTACATATGCTATTGCTGGTCTAATTATTGCAGAAGCTAGCCTTTCATTTATTGGGCTAGGGTTGCAGGCGCCAATGGCTTCATGGGGAGGCATGATGAGGGATAGCGTAAGATTTTTATTGGTCTCACCTCATTACGCTTTATTTGTCGGGCTAAGTATTATGTCGTTAGTATATTGTATTAATTTTTTTGGCGATTATTTAAACCATAAAATGGAACATTAAAAATAATGAAGACTAATAATTATAATACGATACAAAAAAAATTTTAATCCTTTCACTTTTAAAGGTTAGGGACTTTATATAATGACTTGCTTAATGATTGATGTTGAAGGGTTAGAGTTAATTGACTCTGATATAGAAAGGATTAAACATCCATT
>Ga0209403_10003578_pt1 | contig 17469 bp, 16 predicted proteins | sample ArcticOcean_MG_C_8_FD_187440 | JGI IMG/M metagenome (GOLD analysis project Ga0209403, IMG submission 187440) | Marine microbial communities from western Arctic Ocean - ArcticOcean_MG_CB11_86 (SPAdes) (version 2) | ecosystem: Environmental > Aquatic > Marine > Oceanic | place: Arctic Ocean... | reverse complement strand
CATTATTCTCGGCCTGCTGTCGGTTCTGCAAGCGACCCTGACGCTGCCTGGTATTGCCGGAATTGTGCTCACCATCGGCATGGCGGTGGATGCCAATGTGCTGATCTTTGAGCGTATCCGCGAAGAGTTGAAAGCCGGGCGATCACCATTTTCGGCCATGGAGGCCGGCTATAAGCGTGCCTTCACGACGATTTTCGATTCGAATTTGACCACCCTGATTGCCGCATTCATCCTTTATATTTTCGGCTCCGGGCCAGTGCAGGGCTTTGCTGTGACGCTTGGCATCGGCATTGCTACATCCATGTTCACTGCCATGCTGGTGAGCCGCTATATTCTGGTGTGGTGGCTCAAGCGCACGCGTCCCAAGACGCTGCCGTTGTAGGGGGAATTGATTATGTGGCGCTTGCGATTAATTCCCGACAATACGGATATCCCTTTTCTGCGATTCCGCCATGGCCTGTTTGCCTTTTCGGCCATCCTGATGGTGCTTTCCATCGTTCTGCTTTTCGTCAAAGGGCTGAACTTCGGTATTGATTTCGAAGGCGGTATTTTGATTGAGGTCGGCACTGAGAAGCCCGCCGATATCGGCGCCATGCGGGTAACACTTGGCGATTTGGGCCTGGGTGAAGTCAGCTTGCAGGAATTTGGCTCGGCCACCGATGTGTTGATCCGCATTGAGCGCCAGCCCGGCGACGCCGAAGCGCAGCAAGTTGCCATTACCCATGTACGCGCTGCCTTGGAAAAGAATTTCGGCAGCGAACTAACTTATCGCCGAACGGAATTTGTCGGCCCCAAGGTCGGCGCGGAGCTGATTCAGGCTGGCATTATCGCCATGGTTCTGTCGATTGCGCTGATGCTGGTCTATATTTGGTTCCGCTTCGAATTGCCGTTCGCCATCGGCGCCATAATTGCGCTCATGCATGATGTGATCCTCACGCTTGGCATGTTCGCCCTCTTTGGCCTCGAATTTAACTTGGCCATTGTTGCGGCAATTTTGCTGATCGTCGGTTATTCCATGAACGATACCGTCGTCGTGTATGATCGGGTGCGCGAGAATTTGCGCAAATACAAGAAAATGCCGCTGATTGAGCTGCTGAATGTTAGCGTCAACGACACCCTGTCGCGCACCGTCATAACCTCGCTCACCACTTTGCTTGCCTTGGCGGCATTGCTGATTTTCGGTGGCGAAGTTATCCGCGATTTCACCATCGCCATGATTTGGGGCGTTGTTGTCGGCACCTATTCTTCGGTTTTTATAGCCGCTGCGGCATTAATGACGGTCAAGCCGGGCGCCGGCTCCAATGTTGCGCCCGCCGGTTTTGGGTCTGCCGAGCGCACCAAGACTCTGGACGCTGATGATGACGGCGATGAGGCACGTAAACGCTTCGCCAGCCTGCCGGCGCCGGATGACGAAGATGACGATGACGATTTAGACGTTGAGGTAAGCCCGGCGGAAGCCGGCGGATCGCGTGCCAGCCGGCGCGCTACCTCGTCGCGTGTAAGACGCAATAAGCGCCGCCGCAAAAAGCGCTAGTCGGACGCGGGCGGATGGATATCACGCCAGAAATTCCGGCTGATCGTAAATATATCGACCATTATGGCTCGGGTGGCTTTCGTGTCGCCGGAGATCGCTATGAGGGCTCAATCATCGTCACGCCAGAGCATGTCTGGGCGTGGCCGGTCTTTAAATTTGCTGAACTCACAGCTGAGAGCGTCGCCCAGGTGCTGGCGGCAGAGCCGTCGGTCGAATTGCTGCTGATTGGCTGTGGCGATCGTGTGGCACGCATTCCCAAAGACGTGCGAGATGCGCTGCGCGCCGGTTCAATCATTGTTGATGGCATGGAAACCGGAGCGGCATGCCGGACCTATAATGTCCTGATGGCCGAGGAGCGCTGCGTGGCGGTGGCCCTGATCTCCATCTAACCGCAGATAAAATCCTGCTAACCACAATTAAAACCGGGCCCCCCGCAAAGGGGACCCGGCATTTACTTAACATATGCTTAGATCAGTAGATATTTTGCGCCGAGACCATGGCGTAAAGCATCGGAATCGAGAGCAAGGTATTAGTGCGCGAGAACAACATCGCCGTTCGCGCCGCTTTCTTCTTGGATGCAGCATCCACCTGGACCATTCCCAGAGCCTTCTTCTGATTGGGCCAGATAACGCCCCAAACATTGAAAGCCATAATAATGCCCATCCACATGCCAATACCGATGGCACAATGTTTGATGACAAAACCGTCTTCCGCCGCACCAACGATACCAAGCGTGATGGCATCCAGGATGTAGCCTTGCCAGCCGGCCAAAATCAGGCCGGTTGCCAGAGTTGCGAGTGCAGCCCAGCGGAACCACCACAGCGCCGCCGGTGCGATTACCTTGCCGATTGCCGGTTTTTGATCATCCGGAATCTTCCCCATGTTGGGAATCTGCACAAAGTTAAAATACCATAGCAGGCCAATCCACATTACGCCGCTGATCACATGCAGCCAACGCATCATAAAAAGGCCCCAGACTTCGTTAAATAAATCCATTATTTATTCCTCCCTATCATCAAGCGATTGCAGCGAGGACTGCAACCATGATGACAGTGAGGACAACCCCCATCACCACAGTGCTGGATAATTTTTCAAGCGGGTTATTCATTGCACGGTTCCCCCCTTTTGTTATCGTGCTCGGCGAAAAGCATAGTGTATTACTTGGGTGTTTCAATCGCCTTGCAGCGAATATCTTTTGTGATCGGGCGTGGCGGAGCTTTTAGCGCCGTCCGGGCGCCAGGGCGAGGGCGGCGGCGCGCTGGCCGGAGAGCACCGCGCCTTCAATCGTTGCCGGTAGTTCGGTCGCGGTCCAATCACCGGCAAGAAATAGATTTTTGTAAGCGGTGCGGGGCGGCGGTCGTTTGGCGAGAGCTGCCGGGATTTGCGCAAAAGTGGCTCGCTTTTCTTTAACGATACGGAATGGAGGCGGCTCTGACGGCGGCTTTCCGAGGGCTACGGCAATATCGTGCCAAAGCAGCCGGCCAATTTCATCAGCTTCTTTCTCGGCCAATTTATCCGCCGCACTGACGGTTACCGAGGCAATATCACCACGCGCGAACAGCCAGTGGGCGGTGCCGCCGATAATGCCAAGCAGGCGATTGCCGCCGGGTAATTCAACCGCATGGTCAAGGAGAAAATGGCCGTTGACGATGGCGCGGGTTTCAAGCGGTGCCGGAATTTCCGGCAATATTTGTGTTAGGCTGGCGGGCGGCAAGGCCAGCACAAGCTGGTCATCGGGACCAAGCTTGAGCGACTCGGCAGTAAAATCAAGCGCCGCAACGCGCCCCTCTGAGAGCTGTACTTGACGCAGGCGCTGGCTGAAACGGATATCGCCGCCATGTTCGCGCACGTAGGCCACCCCCGGTTCGACTAAATCCGGGCCGAGCCCGCGGCGCGCCAGATAGGCGCGGCATGCCGCCTCGCCCTGGCCGAATGTCAGACGCAAAACCGGCCATAGCAGGCGCGCAGCACCTTCACGGGTGGAGGCGTTGAGGACCGCTTCGGTCAATGGCTCCCACAGGCGTTCGGTCAAGGCGCCGGTCGCGCCGATACAATCGGCGACGCTCGCCTGCTCGCCCGCCCAGGCCAGTTTCAAGCCGGCTAGATAATCGGTCCATTTAGTGCCGGGAACGCGCCGGCTTGGCGAAAATATCCACCATGGCAGGCGACCGCGATTGGGTCGTAACGTCCAACGCGCACCGCTTCTCACATCGCAAAAGGGGAACTCAGCCCGGCTTTGGCCGTCCAGCCCGGCGCGCGCGCCGACTGTGTCGAGATAGGAAAACACCGCCGGGTTGGCGCCGAGGATCAAATGATTGCCATTGTCGATCAGGCGTCCGAGCGTTTCATCGTGAAAAGAGCGGCAGCGGCCGCCGGCCTGACCAGCCGCTTCATGCAATGTCACAGCCTTGCCGGCGCGGGTAATCTCGGTTGCACAGGCAAGCCCTGCCATGCCGGCGCCGACAATGTGGATCATGGCCATATGTTTAAAAGCTCCGGCAGGTATTGCGTCTGTTGGTCGTGTCTGTTGGTCGTCTCGGTAGCGCGCCGTGGATTGCCTTCGTTATATGGCATAGCCTTCAGCGCTCTGGCAAACCAGTGCGGTCGGGGCCATTGTAGCAGGCCATGAAGCAAATCGATTCCTTTCATCATCTTGCCGCACCGGCTCGCGCCGCCGATCATGATCGCTATCTCTGCTCTCTGTTTTTGCCGTCTCGCGCCCGCGCAGCGTCGTTTACCTTGATCCTGTTCAATGCTGAGATCGCGCGGGTCTTTGAAGCCGTAAGCGAGCCCATGCTCGGTCAGATCCGCCTGCAATGGTGGCGCGAGGCAATCGATGAAATCTACCAGGGTGGCGGTCGCAAACATGAGGTCGCCGAGCCTTTGGCCCGAGCCATTCGCCGCCACAACTTCACCCGCAGTTATTTCGACCGCCTGATAGATGCGCGCGAGATGGATTTGGCGGCGGCACCACCTGAGGATATGGCGGCGCTTGAGAATTATGCCGAAGAGAGCGCTGCGCCACTGATCTCGCTTAGCCTTGAGGTGATGGGCGCGGATGCGGATGCGCAGTCTGAATTAGCCCGCCATACCGGCATTGGCTGGGCGCTCTCAGGGTTGATGCGCGCGCTGCCGCATCATACGGCGCAAGGGCGCGCCCTGTTGCCGGGCGGAATACCTGCTCGGGAAGAAGTGCCGCGCGTGGTCGAGACTGTCGGCGATATGGCGCGCCAACATATTGATAAGGCGCGGGCGCTCCGTCGCCGGGCAACCCGTGGCGTCAAGCGCGCCACCTTGCCGGCCGTTTTGGCGGATGCCTATCTCAGCCGATTGGCGGCGTGCGGGTATGATCCGTACAATCCGGGTAGCGCTATCGGACCCTTGCGCCGGCAACTGTTACTCAGCCGGGCCGCCTTTTTGGGGTTGTCCTAAGCGTTAAGCCAGATCGCCAATTCTTCGAGCGCGCGCTTTGCCATGGCGGGCTTGCGCGCTTTCTTGTGCACCTTGCCTTCGAGCGGCGGAAACAGGCCGAAATTGATATTCATCGGCTGGAAGCTGCCGGCTTCAACATGCCTGCCGGTAATATGACCGCCGGTTATGTGTGTGAGCAGGGCGCCGAACGCTGTCGTCGATGGTGGCAGCACGGTCTCGGTACCGGCCTGCTCCTCGGCAATGAAGCGCCCGGCGAGAAGGCCGATGGCGGCGCTCTCCACATAGCCTTCGACGCCGGTGATCTGGCCGGCGAAGCGGATGTTCGGCTGTGCTGTCAGGCGCAATGTCGAATCGAGAATTTGCGGGCTGTTGAGAAAGCTGTTGCGGTGCATACCGCCGAGGCGGGCAAAGCGGGCATTCTTAAGCCCGGGGATCGCACAGAGAATGCGTTTCTGGTCGCCATGTTTCATCTTGGTTTGGAAGCCGACCATATTATAAAGCGTGCCCAGCGTATTGTCCTGGCGCAGCTGCACAATCGCGTAAGACTTAATTTCGGGCGAGCGCGGGTTGGTCAGGCCAACCGGTTTGAGCGGGCCAAAGCGCAGCGTTTCATGCCCGCGCTCAGCCATCACTTCAACGGGCAGACAGCCCTCGAAATAGGGCGTGTCTTTTTCCCACTCTTTGAATTCCGTATATTCGGCGTTCACCAACCCCTCGATGAGGGCTTCATATTGTGCGGCGTCGAGCGGACAATTAATGTAAGCGGCGGCATCGCCACCTGGGCCTTCTTTGTCGTAGCGCGACTGCATCCAGGCGATATCGAAATCGATGCTGTCCTTATAGAGCACCGGTGCAATGGCATCGAAAAAAGCCAGAGAGTCTTCTCCGCTGCGCTCCAATATGGATGCGCCGAGGTTGGCTGAGGTCAGCGGCCCGCTTGCCACCAGAACCGACCCCGCATCAGCGCCGGGCAGCTCGTTGATTTCTTCGCGCTGGATGGTGATATTTGCGTGTGCTTCAAGGGCGCGCTCGACCTCGCCGGCAAAGCCTTCCCGATCCACTGCAAGGGCGCCGCCGGCAGGCACTTTGTGAACATCAGCAGCACGCAGGATTATTGACCCGGCACGGCGCATTTCCTCGTGCAACAGGCCAACAGCATTGTTTTCCGCATTGTCCGAGCGAAAAGAATTGGAACACACCAGCTCGGCCAATTGCTCGGTGATATGGGCTTCGGTGGGTCGAATCGGGCGCATTTCATAGAGCGTGACGGCCAGGCCGCGCTCCGCCATTTGCCAAGCCGCCTCGCAGCCCGCCAAGCCGCCACCAATCACGCTGACGCGTGTCATAGAATCATTTTTCATGGCCGGTAGTATAGGGCAGGGGAGAGCGGTAGGCAGCTAACGATTGAAGCGATTGCCAAACAATATGGTCACATTCGTGCGCCGGTTGCTATAGCCTCTGCGGAACTGGCTTTCATCGGTCTTATGGAACAGGTTCGAATTGAAAATCAGCGCCCGATTGGAACGGTGCGGCACGGTAATGCTACCGCCGCCTTTTTCGTCGTGATAATTATCGATTGATTCCTGATCAGTGTTGTAGCGGCGGAAATCCCAACTAAGGGGGGCTTCGTCCTTGTAGACCACTAGGCCGCCTGACTCAGGGTCAATATTGGCGTCGTCCGGCGAAATCCAGAAATTGATTTTCACCGCGGCATAATTGGCATGCTTGTTGAGGCCGCTTAAGTTTTGATCGCACTTATAGGCCCACATTTAGATCAGCGGATAATCGGCGAGGATCGCCGGCAGGGCCTGGCGTAGCTCGTGCGCGATTTGTAAAAAAAAGTGGTTCACAGAAACCATCCAGTAAATAGGTGCCGAGATAGTCTTTTTGACGTCGTTCCAAATGGTCGCCTCGCGGCAGAATGCGCGTAGGCGCAACAGCGCGTCATTGCTAAGGAGGTTATCCACCGCCGCATAATTTGGCGTGGCGTTAAAATAACTGTGCTGACCTCTTTGCGCTTAACTCCACTGCCTAGTGTTGATCCGGCACTCTGCGGACAGGCGGGCAGGTAAGAGGCATTGTCATAGTTCGGCGCGAACTTGGCCCGCTGGGTAGAATCGAGCGCAAATTGATGGTCGTTCGGCATTTTGCGCGGCAGGGAGTCGCGTACGGATTCATAGGCGGCGATGATCTGGTGAATATCGTCGCCGGCAACGCCGCGTGCATAAAGGTGGCGCATTTGGCCGATATCGTGGCTAGCTTGAACGGTGCGCAATAGCGTTGCGGATGGATGTTTAATTAGCTGGCGCGCCTGAAATACTCATAGGCCTCATCGATGTTACCTGCAGAGAGAAAGCACAGGTCCAGCTACAAATGCCCTTCGCTAAGCTCCGGCACCAGTGCGATGGCGCTTTCAAATGTTTGCGCGCTTCGACACTTTTGCCCGAGCTGAACAGACTCCAGCCCAAATTCATATAGCCGGCAGCGACATCAGGCTATAGCGCAACAGCGCGATGATTATGCTGCCTGGCACCTTCCAACTCGCCCTGCTCAAACAGCGACAGGCCGAGATTGGCATGTGCTGCTGCGTGGTCCGGGTCGATCTCGATGGCTCGGAAGTAGCAAGCCACAGCGTCGTCGAGCTGGAACGCGGCGTGATAGGCGCTGCCTAAAGTGGATTCAATATCGGCCGAGCCCGGCTGAATTTCACGCGCCTGCTCAAGGCATTCGATGGCTTCGTCCGTGCGATCCATCTGACGCAGCAATTGGCCCATGCTGGCCAGGCTCTCGGCAGAACCTGGATTGATCTCAACGGCGCGGCGAAAGGCCTGAAGCGCCTTATCGAAATCATCAAACGCCGCATAGGCGCGCCCGAGATTGCCATGATAGGCGGCATTTTCGGGATTTACTGCGAGGGCGCGCTCGATCAGTTCAATGGCATCGCCCGGTTGGTTGCGCGTCAGGCAAATGAGGCCGAAAAGATGCAGCGCATCGGGAAGTTTTGGGTCGACTTCAAGCAACAATCGATAAAGCGAATCCGCTTCATCAAGGCGCCCGTCCTGATGATGTTGCACCGCCATATTCAGCAGCTCGCCGCGATCCTGTTCGCTCCTGACCGGCGATTGTTGTGGCTGGCGCTCCGCTTGGTCTACCCGCTCAACGTAAATCATTGGGCAAGAGTAGCGTTTGCAATCTTAAGGAAAGGTAAGCTATTTGATGAATCTACGCGGCTGAGCGCTTCGTTACGGCCCGCTTTGGCTTAGATTTGGGTTTAGTCTTTGGTTTTGCCTTGGCCGTGGTCTTCGGTTTTGGCTGTGCCTTCGATTTCTGACGCGGCTTGGCAAGCTTTGGTGCTAATGTTTTGACGAGGTATTGCCCGGTGTAGCTGGCCTTATTCTTGGCGATGTCTTCCGGGTGGCCCTCCGCCACCAGCCTGCCGCCGCCGTCACCGCCGTCGGGGCCGAGGTCGATCACCCAGTCGGCGGTTTTGATCACTTCGAGATTATGTTCGATGACCAGCACCGTATTGCCGGTCTCGACCAGGGTGTGCAGCACTTCCAGAAGCTTGCGCACATCGTGGAAATGTAGGCCGGTGGTCGGCTCGTCCAATATATAGAGGGTGCGCCCGGTGGCACGGCGTGAGAGTTCCTTGGCGAGTTTGACGCGCTGCGCCTCACCGCCGGAAAGCGTAGTCGCCTGCTGGCCGACCTTGATATAGCCGAGGCCGACGCGCTGTAGAGTTTCAAGCTTGTTGCGGATCGCCGGCACCGCTTTGAAGAATTCCGTGCCTGCCTCGACCGTCATATCCAACACATCGGCGATGGACTTACCTTTGTAATAAATCTCCAGCGTTTCGCGGTTATAGCGGTGGCCACTGCATTCTTCGCACTGCACATAGATGTCGGGCAAAAAGTGCATTTCGATCTTGATTAGGCCGTCGCCCTGACAGGCTTCACAGCGCCCGCCTTTGACGTTGAAGGAGAAGCGGCCCGGCTTGTAGCCGCGCGTCTTAGATTCCGGCAGTCCTGCGAACCAATCGCGCATCGGGCCGAAGGCGCCGGTATAGGTTGCCGGGTTGGAGCGTGGCGTGCGGCCAATCGGCGATTGGTCGATATCGACGATCTTGTCGATAAACTCCAGACCTTTGATGGCTTTATGTGCGCCGGGTTGTGCGCGGGCGCCGTTCATGCGCTTGGCAACGGCTTTGTAGAGGGTGTCGATGATCAGGGTCGATTTGCCACTGCCCGAAACGCCGGTCACGCAGGTGAAGGTGCCGAGCGGAATGGTTACGTCGATATTGTGCAAATTATTGGCCGTCGCGCCGATCACCTGCAAGGATTGATTCTTTTTGCCGGTGCGGCGATTTTGCGGCACGGCGATTTGTTCCACGCCGGTGAGGTATTGTCCAGTCAGGCTCTCGGGCGACGCCATGATCTCCTCGGGCGTGCCTTCGGCGATAACCTCGCCGCCATGCACGCCGGCGGCAGGGCCCATATCGATAACATGATCGGCGGTGAGGATCGCATCTTCATCATGCTCGACCACCAGCACCGAATTCCCGAGGTCACGCAGATTTTTTAGCGTGCCGAGCAGGCGCGCATTATCGCGTTGATGAAGTCCGATGGAGGGCTCATCCAGCACGTAAAGCACGCCAGTCAGGCCGGAGCCGATCTGCGAGGCGAGGCGAATGCGCTGGCTTTCACCGCCCGAGAGGGTTCCGGCGGCGCGCGCCAAGGTGAGATATTCAAGCCCGACATCGACAAGAAAGCGCAGCCGCTCATTGATTTCTTTCAGAATGCGCTGGGCGATTTCTTTATGTTTCGCGCTGAGCTCTTTATCCAGTACGGTGAACCAGTCGGCTGCTTGAAGAATACTGAACTCGGTGATTTCACCAACATGTCGCCCGTAGATTTTGACCGCCAACGCTTCCGGCTTGAGCCGGTTGCCGGCGCAGGATTCACACGCGGCGGTGCTTTGAAATTTGCTCAATTCCTCGCGCAGCCAGGCGCTGTCAGATTCGCTCCAGCGGCGGTCAAGGTTGGGCAGCACGCCCTCGAACGGTTTGGTGGTGCTGTATTCGCGCGTGCCGTCGTCATAGCGGAATTTGATGCGCTCTTTGCCGGAGCCGTTGAGAATGACGTCCTGCACTTTTGCCGGCAGATCGCACCAGGCGGTCAGCGTGCTCTCTTTATAGTGCCGTGCGATGCTGTCGAGGGTCTGGCCGTAATAAGGCGAGGAGGATTTGGCCCAGGGCGAAACCGCTCCCTCGCGCAATGGCAGGGAATCATCGGGCACCACCAGATCGGCATCGAAATACATACGCACGCCAAGGCCATCACATGCCGGGCAGGCGCCGAACGGATTGTTGAACGAAAACAGCCGTGGCTCGATCTCTTCAATGGTGAAGCCGGAGACCGGGCAGGCGAATTTGGCCGAGAAAATGGTGCGCGCGCCGCTGTCGGCATCTTCGGCAATGGCCAAGCCTTCCGTGAGTGACAGCGCGGTTTCAACGCTATCGGCCAGGCGGTTGCCGAGATCCGGTTTGACGACGATGCGGTCGATGACGATTTCGATATCGTGTTTTTTCTTTTTATCGAGCATCGGCGCAGAATCAATATCATGCATCTCGCCGTCGATTTTCACCCGGGTGAAGCCGCGCTTCATCAGCTCGGCCAATTCCTTGCGGTATTCGCCCTTGCGTCCGCGAATGATCGGCGCCAGCAGCAACAGCCGGGTGCCGGATTTCATTTCAAGAATGCGATCAACCATCTGGCTGATGGTCTGACTCTCAATCGGCAGGCCGGTTGCCGGCGAGTAGGGGATGCCAATACGGGCATACAACAGGCGGAGATAATCATATATCTCGGTCACCGTGCCGACGGTCGAGCGCGGGTTCTTGGAGGTGGTCTTCTGCTCGATGGATATGGCCGGTGACAGGCCGTCAATCGAATCCACGTCGGGCTTCTGCATCAATTGCAGGAATTGCCGCGCATAGGCCGAGAGGCTTTCCACATAGCGGCGCTGGCCCTCGGCATAGATGGTGTCGAAGGCGAGCGAAGATTTGCCTGAGCCCGATAGGCCGGTGATTACAACCAGCTTATCGCGTGGCAATTCAACATTGACGCCCTTCAAATTGTGCTCGCGGGCGCCGCGTACGGTGATATTTTTGTGCATCTGGTCGGGCTCGGACGATCTTGGCATTCAGGAATTGGTGAATAGGCAATATAGGCAGCCGCGCACCCGAATGCGAGCATGATGCATAAAAACTAGTGCGGAATTTTAGGCTCTCTGGTCGACCACGGCACCGCGCCCGCTCGTAGCCGAGGCGCTCGCCTTTGGCGCGGGGCTGGCGCCAGTGCCAGCGCCGCGTGCCGTTGAACCGACGGCGCCGCGCACTGCCCTGACCGGCTGGGCGCTGGGCTTTTCTACGTAGGGGTAAGGCGAATTAACGGAATATCCCAATATTATTCTCATTGGTTAAATTTACAGGATCGAATTCAAACTCCGAATCCGTCGGTCAGCAGATTGACGGCATCCGCCGTTAGGCCTTGATATTGAGTATAGCGCCCTGCATCTCATTGGCCATTTTTGCTACTTTGGCGCTCGCCTTGAAGGCGTGCCCAGCGGTCTTAAACTCGATTATGTCCTCAACGTCGGGGCCGCCGAAATTGACAGTTGCCGCCTTGGCAATTTTTTGCACGGGCTTGTCGACGCGCTTGCCAGCATTTATCAGGCCGGTATTGGCTATTCTAGCGGCACTAATCATCATTTTCGTCCCAAATCGTTGAATTCAGATACAAGATAAAAAGTATTAATTATCAACAATAACATATACATTACGCGTATATAATGAACAAATCGTTAATGTATTATTTTTGCCCTGATGATGGATCGAAGATAGGCCATTTATTGCGATGCCGCGATTGCAGCAGCGCCGCCTATAGGCCAAAGTAGCGCTAACGGGAGCGCCGGCGAACGGGCACGGCGAGCGAGTAGGAGAAGATCATGGCGGGCAGCGTAAACAAGGTAATTTTGGTCGGCAATCTGGGGCGTGAGCCAGAAGCACGCAAAATGCAGGATGGCAATCCGGTGGTTAACCTCTCCGTCGCCACGTCTGAAAGCTGGAAAGACAAGAATACCGGTGAACGTCGTGAAAAAACTGAATGGCACCGTGTCGTCATCTTTAACGATCGTTTGGCCGAAGTGGCGCAGAAGTACCTCCGCAAGGGCTCCAAAATTTATATCGAAGGTCAGCTTCAGACACGAAAGTGGACCGATCAATCCGGTGTTGAGAAATATTCCACCGAAGTTGTGCTGCAGCGCTTCCGCGGCGAGCTGCAAATGCTTGATCGCGCTGGCGAAGGCGGCGGCGGCGGTGGCGATTACAGTCAGGACAGTGGTTCCGGCGGCGGCGGCGGCGGCGCGCCCTCAGGTGTCGGCCTCGATGACGATATCCCATTCTAGCGCCTGTTAACGCCGGCATTTTTGCGTCTATTCCAATACTCGCAGGCGCGCCGGGCGGTGCCTCCTGAGGCGTTGTTTGCAGACGCGAAATGGACTATTATCCCAGCTAGCGATTCGGGCTTTGAAGGCTCGGACGTTTTCTTTTAAATCAATAGATTAAGATAGGCCGTTGAGCACCACGCCACCGAGCAAATCAACCCCGGATTCGACTGAAGAATCGACCGCAAAATCGGTCACAGATTCGGTCACAGAATCGCCTGGCGGGCCGCCTTCAGTGCCGCCGGCTGATCCGCCGCCCGGCGCGCCGCCGCTTGACGGTGAGCCGATCTCTATTGAAGAGGAAATGAAGCGCTCCTATCTCGATTACGCCATGAGCGTGATCGTGTCGCGCGCGCTGCCCGATGTTCGCGATGGTTTGAAGCCGGTGCATCGGCGCATTTTGCATGCCATGAACGAGGGCGGCTACACGGCCGACAAGCCCTACCGTAAGTCCGCCCGCGTCGTCGGCGATGTCATGGGTAAATATCACCCGCATGGCGATTCGGCGATTTATGACGCCATGGTGCGCATGGCGCAGGATTTCTCCATGCGCTTGCCGCTTTTGGATGGCCAGGGCAATTACGGCTCTATGGATGGCGATCCGCCTGCCGCCATGCGTTATACCGAAGTGCGCATGGCTGCCTCTGCCCATGCGCTGCTTACCGATCTCGACAAAGGTACCGTCGATTTCCAGGCCAACTATGACGAATCATCCTTCGAGCCGACCGTTATGCCGGCCGAATATCCCAATCTTCTGGTCAATGGCGCGAGCGGCATTGCCGTCGGCATGGCGACCAATATCCCGCCACATAATCTCGGCGAAGTGGTCGATGCCTGTCTGGCCTATGTGGATGATCCGAATATCGATATCCCTGGCCTGATGCAATTTATCGAGGGTCCGGATTTCCCGACGGGTGGTTTAATTTTGGGCCGCTCCGGTATTCGTCAGGCCTATCACACTGGGCGCGGCTCAGTGATAGTGCGGGCGCGCGCCACTATTGAAGAGATTCGTAAGGACCGCGACGCCATCGTCGTCACCGAGATTCCCTACCAGGTCAATAAATCGCGCATGTTGGAGCGCATTGCCGAGCTGGTGCATGAGAAGAAGATCGAAGGCATTAGCGACCTGCGCGACGAATCGGATCGTGACGGCGTGCGCGTGGTGATCGAGCTTAAGCGCGATGCCATCGGCGAAGTGGTGCTCAACCAGCTCTATCGCTATTCCTCCCTGCAAACTAGCTTCGGCGTCAATATGCTGGCGCTCAGCGGTGGCAAGCCGGGCACGATGAATTTGAAGGAGGTTATCGCCGCCTTCATCGCCTTCCGCGAGGAGGTGATTACCCGGCGCACGGTTTTTCTCCTCGGCAAGGCGCGGGACCGCGCTCATATGCTGGTTGGTCTCGCCATTGCCGTGGCCAATATTGATCCGATCATCGCATTGATCCGCGCTGCCAAAGACCCGGCTACTGCGCGCGCCGAGCTGACCTCACAGGATTGGCCGGCCAAGGATGCGCGCCCGTTGATCGAGCTGATCGCCGATCCGCGCCAATTGGTCAATGAAGATGGCAATTGCCACCTGACCGATGAACAGGCTAAAGCCATTCTGGAACTGCGCCTGCAACGGCTGACCGCCATGGAGCGCGACAAGCTGGGCGATGAATTGCATGCCATTGTTGACGATATCAAGCGCTATATCGAAATTCTGCATGACCCGGAGACGCTTAAAAATGTGCTGCGTGAGGGCCTGAAAAAAGCGCGCGAGGATTTCGCTGATCCGCGCCGCACGGCTTTGGTCGATCAGGAATTTGAGCATGATCTCGAGAATTTAATCCAGCGCGAAGAGATGGTCGTCACCCTGAGCCATGGCGGCTATATCAAGCGCGTGCCGCTCTCGACCTATCGGGCCCAGCGCCGCGGCGGCAAGGGCCGGGCCGGCATGCGGGTGCGCGATGAAGATTTTGTCGATCGCGTTTTCGTGCTCAACACTCACACCCCGGTGCTGTTCTTCTCAAGCGCCGGCAAGGTTTATAAACTCAAGGTCTACCGCCTGCCGCTCGCCGAGCCGCAAGCGCGTGGCAAGGCGCTGATTAATCTTCTGCCGCTGGCCGAGGGCGAGACCATTTCCACGCTCCTGCCCATGCCGGAAGATGAAGAGAGCTGGGCCGACAGTATGCTGATGTTCGCCACCGTTTCAGGCTATGTGCGGCGCAACAGTGCGGATGATTTCCGTAGCGTCATGGCCAATGGCAAGATCGCCATGAAGTTGGATGTGGGCGATGCCATCGTCGGCGTCAAATTTTGTGGCGGCGATGGCGATGTGTTGCTCGCTGCCTCGGACGGTAAATGCATTCGCTTTGCGGTGCCCGAGGTGCGGCTGTTCAAGGGGCGCAGCTCGCAAGGTGTGCGCGGCATGAATTTGGCTAAGGGAGATAAGTTGATCTCCATGACCATTCTCCACCATACCGGCGTAACACCGGAAGAGCGTGATGGCTATTTCGGTCGCAAGCGTGAAGGCACCATCCCCGAATTAACGCCCGAGCGCCGCTCTATCTTGGAGGAATTCGAACAATTTCTGCTGACCGTGCGCGATGATGGTTATGGTAAACGCACCTCTGCGCATGATTACCGGGTAACCAAACGCGGCGGCAAGGGCGTGATTAATATCGATGTCGGCGAGAGCGGCAAGGTGGTCGCGGCCCTGCCGGTCGCCGATGAAGACGAGATCATGCTGGTCACCGATGGCGGCCAATTGATCCGTTGCGCAGTACACGATATTCGCAAAGTCGGGCGCGCGACGCGCGGTGTGCGCATTTTCCGCCTGGCTGAAGATCGCCGTGTGGTTTCGGTCGCGCATTTGGGTGATGCCGCCAATGGTGATGATGAAGAAGCTGCAGAAACAGGAGCTGAAACAGCTGTTGAAGCAGGAGCAACTGCTGAAGCTGAAGTAAGCACAGAAGCAGCGCCAGACGTGGACGTAAACAGCGACGGCGAGGAAGAAGGCCAGACATGAGCAAGCATCGGATTGGCATCTATCCCGGCACTTTTGATCCTATCACTTCGGGCCATTGCGACATTGTGCGGCGCGCACTGCGGTTGGTTGACAAGCTGGTCATCGGCGTAGCCGGTAATGCCGGCAAAGGGCCGCTGTTTAGCCTGGAAGAGCGTATCGAGATGGCGGCGGCTGATCTGGCCCGCTTTGATCCTACTGGCGAGCGTGTCGAAGTTCGCGCTTTCGATATTTTGCTGATGCATTTTGCCGAGAAAATGAACGCCGGAATTATCGTGCGCGGCCTCCGCGCTGTTTCCGATTTTGATTTTGAATTCCAGATGACCGGCATGAATGCGCGCCTTAATCCGGAGATCGAAACTGTTTTTCTAATGTCGTCGGAGAGCCACCAATTTATCTCCTCGCGCTTCGTCAAGGAGATAGGTGCATTGGGCGGTGATATTTCTAGCTTTGTCTCGCCCGATGTAGCCACGCGCTTGGCTGCGCGTTTCGCAGCCGGCTGAGCCTGCCCCCTAAGCGGGCGGCCAATAACCATGCGGGTCGATCTTTTCGACTTTTCCCTGCCACCTGAGCGCATTGCGGTGCGTCCCGTAACGCCGCGCGATAGCGCCCGGTTGTTGCAAATTGGCGCCAGTGAATTGCGCGACCGCCACGTGCGCGACCTGCCGGAGCTGCTCCTGCCTGGCGATGTGCTGGTGCTGAACGATACCCGTGTCGTGCCGGCGCGCCTCAAAGGTAAGCGCGGAGAAGTACGCGTCGAAGTCACTTTGCTGCGGCTTTTGTCGGATGGTGTGTGGAACGCTTTTGCCCGCCCGGCCAAGCGCCTCAAGCCCGGCGATGAAATAATTTTTGCTGCCGGATTTTCGGCCCAAGTAGAAGCGCGTGAGGGCGGCAAGGTGCGCCTGCGCTTTGCCCTTCAAGGCGATGATTTGCGCGCCGCGCTGGAGCGCCATGGCAACGCCCCACTGCCACCTTACATCCCGCGCGATGATGGCGCTGATGCACGTGATCAGCAGGATTACCAGACCATCTATGCCACCCATGACGGCGCTGTCGCTGCACCCACCGCCGGGCTGCATATGACGGCGGAGCTCAATGCCGCATTGGCGGCGCGCGGTATTAGTTCGGAATTCGTCACTCTGCATGTCGGCGCCGGCACGTTTTTACCGGTGCGCACGGATGATACGGATGATCACGTCATGCATAACGAATGGGGCGCGCTCAGCGCCAATGCAGCGACGCGTATCAATGCTGCGCGGCGGCGTGGCGGGCGCATAATAGCGGTTGGCAGCACCAGCCTGCGTATCCTCGAGCGCGCCGCGGATGAGACAGGTGCGCTTTCCCCCTTTTCAGGCGATATCGATCTCTTTATCGTGCCGGGCTACCGCTTTAAAATAGTTGATCTGATAATGACAAATTTTCACCTGCCGCGTTCTACCCTTTTTATGCTGGTTTCCGCCTTTGCCGGCATGAAATGCATGCAAGCAGCTTATGCTCACGCTATTCAAAATGAATACCGCTTCTATTCTTACGGCGATGCCAGCCTGCTGAGCCGCGCCGATACGGCCAAAGTTGCGGCGGAGGTGGCGGGGACATGAGCACTATCCCGTTCAATATCTCGGCGCGTGATGGCGCCGCGCGCACCGGCCAGTTGGAATTGGCACATGGCATCGTTAACACACCCGCATTCATGCCGGTTGGTACGGCGGCGACGGTAAAAGGCATGCTGCCGGAAGCGGTCGCGGCGACGGGCGCCAACATTCTCCTCGGTAATGTCTATCATCTGATGCTCCGCCCCGGCGCCGCGCGCATTGCCGAGCTCGGCGGCCTGCATAAATTCATGAATTGGTCAGGGCCGATCCTCACCGATTCGGGCGGTTTTCAAGTCATGTCACTATCCAAAATTCGCCAGATCGACGAGGATGGCGTCACCTTCAAATCCCACATCGACGGTAGCCGCCACGTGCTGACGCCCGAGGAATCGGTGCGCATC
>Ga0209403_10003577_pt1 | contig 17472 bp, 15 predicted proteins | sample ArcticOcean_MG_C_8_FD_187440 | JGI IMG/M metagenome (GOLD analysis project Ga0209403, IMG submission 187440) | Marine microbial communities from western Arctic Ocean - ArcticOcean_MG_CB11_86 (SPAdes) (version 2) | ecosystem: Environmental > Aquatic > Marine > Oceanic | place: Arctic Ocean... | reverse complement strand
ACGTTCCCATTCGTCTTCTGAGGCTGAGAGCTGAATAGGGGCAGGACGAGTATGTGGGACGGCAGACGGAAGAGCGCCGAAAGTGATTAGTTCCTGACAGCCGAGCTTTTCTAAAAGTTGCAGAGTTGAATTTGTGAATAGTCTCCAACGAAGGTTTGGTTCAGTCGCTTCAAACAAGATGAAGTCTCGCTCTGCGCCAGGCGGACTCGCGTAATAAATTCGATTGGTAGGCCAGGTTATCTTTCGTAATCCTTGCTCTGTTTTAACCTTAGGGCGATTCATTGTGAAGTCATAAAAGGCATCGGATTCGAACTCAGCTAATGGGGCTGCATTCCATTCTCTGATTAGGAACTTCACTGCATCGACCGTTTCTCCGGATCGGTCAGTAAATCCTTGAAACGCTGCTATGCAAATTGGATCCTTTAATAGCGGAAGTTCATCCAGTAATTTTAGTACGTCCGAGTTATTTTCTTTGTCCATATTTCCTCTTGATCGACTATACCTTGTCTATAGAATATTCGAAGCCTTACTTAGGGAGCAAAGATTTGAGTTACTTCGAGCTCGCCGCCAAGTATTGCCGCCTATATTCTTTCTTAAATTTGACTGTAGCCTGATCCACTTGTATCAATACCGCGTCCTTGCCCATCGGTAATCCATCCAAACTCCTTAAGGATTTCTTGACTATATGTGACTCGTCCAGAGATAATTTCGGGCGCCTCCGATGCCAAAAGAAGCGTTGCTTTGGCCATAAGCATTGGTGATTCTCCACGTGGGTCATCGAGACCCTCCACGAGTTTGTGATAGATAGTTCCCGGTGTTGGGACGACTTGAGATGGTGATAACGCCGTGACACTTATGCCATTAGAAAAAACTTCTTCTGCTAAGCCTTGTGTGAATCGTTCGAGTGCTGCCTTACTTGCACCGTACATTACTCCACCTCTTACTGTGGAATTAGGGTAGGGACCCCGGCCAGGGCCAATTGCGGCACCCGAAGAAATATTCACGATAGATCCAGATTGGTTTTCAACCATATCGGGCAAAACTGCCTGAGATAACATGAACGGCGCATGGACGTTTACCGAGAAGGCACGAAGCCACCGGTTGAGTGGATAGTCTTGAATAGGAATGTAGTAATTCAGCGCGGCATTATTAATGAGAATATTGACTGGCCCATAGACCTCTCGTGTTTCGTCAATCAATCGAATGCAGTCATCCGGGTTTGAGACATCGGCTGCAACTGGGTGGGCTTCGCCACCCAGCTCCTTTATTAGACTGACGGTGCGATTGATCGAGCCTTCGAGCTGATGGTCGCCCTCAGCCAATGTTCTTGCACTACAAATAACCTTGGCACCTTCCTCGGCGAACAGCTCTGCGATAGCTTGTCCAATGCCTCGGCTAGCTCCAGTGACAATCGCAACTTTTCCATTTAGCTTTGACATTTTCTCTACCTATCTTTCATATTTTGTTCCACGCTGTACGTCGTGTTAATTAGTGTCCTTGCTTTATAAAATCGGCTATGCGCTCTCCGATGACCATCACAGTAACATTGATATTGGCTCGAACACACTCTGGCATAACCGAAGCGTCGGCAAGCCGTAAACCCTCAAATCCATGAACTTTGCCATACTGGTTGGTTACCGCCATGGGATCTGTTGCAGGTCCCATTTTTGCTGTGCACGAGATGTGATGGCCCGTCCCAACATTTTTCCTAATCCAGTTTTCTAGTGCTTCATCAGACTCTAGGTCAGTGTCCAACAGGTATGGTCGGCTTTCGATAATCTCTTTCATTGATGGATGATTTTCTAGGCTAACAAGCATCCGAATCCCGTCCTTATACCTGCGCATGTCTTCCTCATCATCCAACATGTTGTAATTCAGCACGGGTGAATCTCTGTAATCAGCAGAGGCTAGCTTGAGCTCTCCTTTTGAGAGCGCGAGATTAAGGCCTAAGCCTGCAGAGATTCCAATTGGGTCGATGAAACTTTCGCCTAAGTCTCGAGCTCGACTCGCAGCATGCTGCATGTACACGATCATGTCGTTTTCGATCTCTGATCCATCGGCGGTGTACCTAAGCAAAACTTGAAGTCGGGGTCCCACGGGGTCTAACTCAACAGTAGGCTTTGTTTGCCAAGTGACCTGTGTAAGGGGGTGATCGGCTAAGTTTTGTCCGACGCCGGGTACATCTTTTATGCACTCTATACCAAATTCTTCTAAATGAGTTTGCGGACCGACTCCCGATAGCATTAATAATTGTGGAGTACCTATAGCACCTGCAGTGAGTATGATTTCGTCACCTTCTACCGTGAACTCCTCTCCATCTGAGACTGCTATGACGCCAGTCGCCCTCGGGACATCACCTGTCAAATCGAAGAGTACACGTTTTATCAACACATTTGCCCTGATTGTGAGGTTAAGTCGGTGCCGGGACAGCCCAAGATATCCGATGGCCGTGGACCATCTGATGCCATCAGGACTGTTTAGCGGGAGGGGCCCGACTCCGGTGGTATCTGGAGCGTTGGCATCTTCACAAAACGGAAATCCTGCATCAAGTGCAGCATCAGTAAATGCTCGTGAACCAGGTAGCCAGGTATTTTCTGGATAGCGAACACAAATAATCGGTCCATTGCTCCCATGAAAGTCTCCGGGATTGTCTTCGTATGTTTTGTCGGTCTCAATTTTGTTAAAATACGGCATGAGGTCTTGAAATCCCCACTTATCGTTTCCAGCTTCCGCCCAATCGTCATAATCTTCTTCAATACCTCTTAAGAAAATAGTTCCGTTGATAGCACTTGAACCTCCGGTGACTTTGCCCCGTGGCACGTCGATTGTATTTCCGGCGGTGGAGGTTGCTTTGTACTGCCAGTTATGTTTACTGTCCCAAATCGACTTGGTTGATTTATAGCCATACTTTACCTCTTCAGGAAGATCTTCTATACCGTTGTAGTCAGCCCCTGCTTCAAGCAAGAGAACGTTAATAGCAGGATCTTCTGAGAGTCGGGTGGCAAGGATGGCACCCGCTGATCCGGCGCCAACTATGACATAGTCGTATTTCATGAATGTTCTCCTTGTGGTGCCGGCTGATTTTAACACCACCTGAATGAATTGAGGTTGCAGTTGAAGTGTGGTCGGAACACGGCGGCAACTTGTTACACCAATGACTCATTTAGTGGAGTCATTGAGTACGCTAAAGCGCACAAGCACAATGACGGAATAATTTCGGCATTATTAGGGACGAAACTTGCTAACGGCTTGGCCTGATTCCGTCTTATATCACGGTCGTGGGAAATAACTAAGCAGGCACTGCAGCGTTGTGTCGTCGACTAGAGTAAGCGACATAAGCAGCTAACTAGTGTGTCTCGTCCTGTTCAGTAGAGTCGGTCAATTCACTCTCGATTTTACTAAGTCTCTTAGCTATCTGATTGACGGAATCCATGAACTCATTTGAATCCTCCGAGTCGTCAGATGATTCACCTATTGACCCTAGAAATGCAGGGAGTTTAATTCCTACATTTTCAGTGAGTTTATGAATTGGCGGGAGTGAGCCGGCGAGTCCGGATAGGAAATCTGCAGTGGAGTTACCACGACCAGACTTCGATCCTCCACCCGAATCCCAAACTGTAATTTGATCAATTTTTAAATTTGAAATTGCCTTGACTTGTTCTTCAACTAGTTTTGGCAGCTGCTCTGTCACCATGAGTAGGGATGCGAGTTCCGGAGTTCCGCCCGCTTTTGTGACCATCTCGCCAATACCCTCTGCTCGTTTAGTAAGTTGAGCTAGTAGTCCGAGAGCCTCAGCTTCCATTTTTGCGCGTTGTCCGTCCGCTTCACCTTGAGCAATTCGTCTAATTCGATCAGCTTCAGCATCAGCAAGTGTTCGGATCTTTTCTCGTTCAATTTCTGCAGGCACAACAATGTCCGCGTACTGGCTGGCTTTTTCACGTTCGGCTCGTTGCTTTTCTGCAGTTTCTTCAGCTTTATAAGCCTCTTCTTCAGCCCGTGCAACAGTCACACGCTCAGCTGCGTTCGCCGCACGCTCGGCTTCGGCTTCGGCCTGTCGCCTGTTTGAGTGTGAATTTGCGACTGTCACCTCAGCTGAGTTTTCACCCTCAGTAGCAGTAGCATTCGCGGCAGCCACCTGAATTCGTTGTTCTCTCTCGGCTTCGGCGCGGCCTATTTCGCCGTCTCGAGATCGTTGTGCAACCTGCACCTTAGCATCGTTAATGGCACGAGCTGCGGCTTGTTGTCCTAGCGCGTCGATATAGCCTGATTCATCAGTCACGTCTTGAATGTTTACGTTGATAAGGCGAAGTCCAACTTTACTAAGTTCGACTTCAAGGGACTCCGTAATATTGTCGACTAATTTTTCGCGATCCGTGTTGATATCTTCGATGGGCATAGTCGCTATAACGACTCTCATTTGACCGAATATGATATCTCTCGCGAGTTCCTCAATTTCCTGAAGGCCCAAGGCGAGAAGTCGCTCAGCGGCATTCTGAATCACTGATTGCTCAGTCGATATACCGACGGTGAATGTAGCCGGGGTGTTGACACGGATATTCTGTTGTGAAAGAGCTCCTTCGAGCTTAATTTCAATAGGTAACGGTGTAAGATCAAGATACTGATAATCTTGGATAATCGGCCATACTAGTTTCCCACCACCGTGAATCGTGAGAGCAGATCTATCTCCACCAATCATTCCGTAAACTACCAAAATTTTGTCCGAAGGACAGCGCTTGTAAATTATGGCGAACATAATGAGTATGAACAGCAGGAGAGCAACAACGACTCCGGCAATAATGATCAGCATTTTGACTCCACCTAACTATATACGCCGTGTGACATATTCTGACTACATTGGAATCATAGCTGATTACTTAACTAAATTATATTTGGTAACAAATGTTTTGTTTTTAGCATGTAGGCAAGCTGTTCGTGTCGAGCTAAGCGCCGCTATAAAGTCGTACTTGCATTCAAGATCAATTTTATGAGTTGCTTTGAGTTTGCCTCATATCCAACTCGGCAATTTGATTCTGCCGGTGTACGTCGTTCGTCAACTAAGGTTAGTCCGCGGGTGTAAATACCTGCTGTCTCCACAGTTACATTGCGGTCGATCAGCGTGAAAAATTCTGGGTGACTCACTGCGAGTACGGCGCAGGGATCGTGCATGGGAACGGTTTCAGATAGATTTCCCGAATGTATGAGAGTTTGATATGAAAGCAAGAGTTCGGCAACAGCCAGACTGACGACACTATTATGCCTCTCCAGGCGTTTTGATTCTGAGAATCCCATTTGAACCTGGTGTGTGAGATTAAGCCCAATCATATTTAACTGAACGCCCGACGAAAATACGACCGAGGCCGCTTCCGGATCAGCAAATATATTGAATTCGGCTGCCGCCGTAACATTTCCAATCCCATGCGCGCTTCCTCCCATGATGGTGAGATCTGATATCTCATTAACTATATTTGGCTCACGCTCCATGGCCTCCGCAATATTGGTCAGGGGTCCTAGCGCGACTAAGCGCAAATTTTTATGGCGAACGACTGACTCAATAATATAGGCCGCGGCGTCATGTGACGTGATTTCTTTTGTTGGTGTTGGCAACGTGAGCGTGCCCAATCCAGTATCGCCATGAACTTCTTCTGCGGTGACAACTTGCCCTCGGAGTGCATGGGCAGCGCCTGCGTGAATCGGGACATCAAGGCCTAGGAGCTCGCATAATGCCAGTGCGTTTTTTGTAGTCGATTCGAGTGAAACATTTCCGGCAACAGTGGTTATGCCTAATATTTCCGTGTATTTTGCTGCCGTTACTAGTGCAATCGCATCATCGATCCCGGGATCGCAGTCTATTAAGACTTGTGGTTTGTTCTTACTGGTAGGGCGCCTAAACATGCACAGATGATAAACGAATCACGAACTTCAGACCGAAGGCCACACACGAGTGACGAGAGCCCGTATTCTTAGCCAATGAGCGATCCTAACCGTAATGTCGCGCCAGGCTTGCAACAGGGCATGTTTGATGCAGAATCAGCTGTGCGACGAAATCCTAACGTTCCCCTTGCTGCGCGAGTTAGGCCTGAGAGACTCAATCATGTTCGTGGTCATGCAAACCTTTTGAATGAGGGAGGGGCTCTCTCTTTTTTTATCGAGCAAGGTGGGACTCAGTCATTGATTCTTTGGGGACCACCGGGATCAGGCAAAACGACATTAGCGTCGATTGTGGCCTCCGCAACTGATGCACATTTTGTCACACTGTCTGCGGTGACAAACAATATTGCAGATCTGCGTGAAGAAATTGCAAATGCAGAAAATAGGATTTCTGCCGGCGGCCATCGGACAATTCTGTTTATTGATGAGCTCCACCGTTTTAATCGAGCTCAGCAGGACGGATTATTACCACACGTTGAGGCGGGGACTATTACGCTTTTGGGTGCGACAACCGAGAACCCATCGTTTTACCTAGTTGCTCCGCTACTTTCTCGCTGCAGAGTCTTTCAACTTTCAGGACTCACAGAAGAGGATATTCTTTCCATACTTAGGGACGCTGTAGAGAGAGATGTGAGATTACAAAAATCTATAGTAATTGACGATGAGGAGCTCGCAGTTATTGCTAATTTTGCTTCGGGCGATGCTCGAATCGCTCTCAACACACTCGAGGCCGTTCATGGAATCGCTGTTAAGCGTGGGGAACAAGACTCCGTTCGCAAGATTGAGATATCGGATATTCAGGCTGCAATCCAGGCACCAACGATGCTTTATGACAGGCGAGGCGATTATCATTACGACACAATCTCCGCATATATTAAGTCTATGAGAGCGTCAGATCCAGACAGCGCGTTGTACTGGCTGGCACGAATGCTTGAAGCAGGAGAAGATCCTCAATTTATCTCGAGGCGCCTAGTAATATTCGCGAGTGAAGATGTCGGATTGGGTGACCCGACTGCTTTATCGATGGCCGTAGCGACCCAGCAGGCCACCCATTTTATTGGCATGCCAGAGGCTCGATTACCTTTGGCAGAAGCAACGGTGTACTTATCGTTGGCGAATAAATCCAATAGTACATATCAGGCCTATCGTCGCGCGGCTGAAGATGCACGGGCTACGCCAAACTCCGAAGTGCCGTTGCATCTTCGCAACGCCGAGACTGACTTGATGCGTGAGCTTGGTTATGGGGCTGGTTATGTGAACCCACATGACGATGTTGGGGACGGAAATTTATCCAAAAACAATAGGCCTGACGCGTTGATGAGGAATCGATATTATCGCGGCGAAAAGGATTAACAGTGAGTTTTAATAGGTAGTATTCTGCAATTTACAATTTGAAGAAATGCCGTAAGTTACGGTACCGAGAAACGAGTCAAAGTGCTCACCAGGACATAAGGAATCAAACATGTCAGGACCGCTTATCAATATCAAGGTTATCGAATTAGCGGTGTGGTTCGCGGGCCCCGCTATTGGAGGAATACTGAGTGACTGGGGAGCAGATGTAGTAAAAATAGAGCCGTTAATTGGAGATCCTCTGCGCGGACTAAGCTACGCGGGCGAAGTTAGGGAACTTTCATCTGGTTTTGAACTAGATAATCGTGGCAAACGTTCAGTGGCTATTGATTTGTCTAAGCCCGAAGGAAAAGAGCTCGGATACGAGTTGATAAAAACAGCAGACGTTTTTTTTAGCAATGTTAGGTATTCCGGTTTAGAGCGCTTAGGGTTTGATTACGAGTCACTTCACCGCATTAATCAAGATCTAATTTATGGGCATGTCAGTGGATTTGGCCTCGAATCCGTTGATTCTGATAGACCAACATTCGACGTGGGCGCGTTTTGGGCACGGTCCGGTTTTGCAGCACTCTTGAAACAGCGTGATGGAAGTCCGACGACTCCCCGCGGTGCCATGGGCGATCATGCCACTGGCTCGAATATGGCCGGTGGAATTGCCGCGGCACTTTTTGCTCGAGAGCGAGGTGTGGCTCGCGGTCAATTCGTTTCAACTTCGTTGACGAGGACGGCAGCTTATCAATTGGGACAGGATATGAATCAAGCGATCCGTACAGGTGTTACTCCCAGGATGGTTCCGAGAGAGAATCAACGAAATCCCTTGATGAACGCTTATAAAACTGAGGACGCACGTTGGATTTGGCTTTTAATGCTCGAAAGTGATCGCTTCTGGGATAGATTCGTGCATATTATTGGTGCCCCTGAATTGGCAGAAGATGAACGATTTCAATCTTCTATGCAGCGTGCTGCTAACTGCTCAGCACTCACAATGTTATTGGACGGTATCTTAGCTCGTCACGCATTTGCTCATTGGACAGGTAAATTTGATGCTAATGATATTTGGTGGGCACCAGTTCAGGAACTCGATGACGTATTGAAGGACAGTGCATTTTTTGATGCGGGATGTGTAGTGCCAGTTCCTGACGGATCTGGAGGAACTGTGGATATGGTTGCATCCCCAATTGATTTCAGCACAAGTAGCTGGACGCCCGAGGCACCAGCGCCGCAACTTGGAGCCCATACAGAACTGATTCTTGCGGATGACTTGGCGGTGAGTTGGGAAACTATCTCAGAGTTGAAGATAAAGGGCGTCATTTTATAACTGGTGAATTTGGCAGGAGCTATTGCGGCGCACTCGCCAATACCCTTCGTGCTATTGAACTCTAGTATTCCTTTGAAGTTTTCATACCGGCCAAGTTCGTTCAGCGACGTCAGATTTTCGACCTTTACTCCGCATGAATTTCGAGTAACTTTCGGCCCACTCTTTATGCCACACGATCTGCTTTTGGTGAAGTTGCGTGAAGGACAAATCTTGCATTTCGGCATATTTTTCAGACATTGCCCGCGCCAGTGAGGCGGTTAGCTGGGCATCTACGCCGGCGTCATGTAAATTCTCAGGAAAGAGCCCATAGTGTCGAGAGACGGTTTCAAGGTTACGGGCTCCCCGACGGTATTTATCCAACTGACGATCGCAGACTAAAGGATCGACTATGTTTAAGTCAGGAAGAGTAGTATTCCGTCTTTTAGCACGAGCTTGCATGAAGCCAAGATCGAACGGTGCGTTATAAATTATGAGAGGGATGTCTCTAGCGACAACATCCTTGAATCGTTCAAACAGTTCGTCAATCGCGCCTGCTAAATTGACGCCATCTTTGCTGGCTCGTTCGGTAGTAATTCCATGAATGGCACTCGCATTGGATGGGATGGCTCTCTCCGGGTTCACAATGGTCGTCCAGCTGTCTGGCAAAATGGCTCCTGTACCGTCCTGGTAGATGAAGGCAATCTGAACAATTTCATCCGCATAGGGACTTAAGCCAGTGGTCTCTAAATCAAATGCTGCAATAGTTTTATCTGACCAGCTCATGACGCCAGTGTAACCTCACATAGGCCTGTACTTCTCGTAAACGCACAGCAGATTGTTAAAAATTGTATGTCTGCTAACATTGCGACATGGTTACTAGCAAGGAATCACGGGAAACAACTATCCACGTTGATGATGGCTTATCAGCCATCGAATATTGCTATGAGGCCGGCTGGACTGACGGATTACCAGTTATTCCTCCTACTATGAAACTCGTGGATGCGATGCTTGACACAGTCGGCATCGATCCACTCGCTGTGATCGGTGAGCACGTAACTACACGAAGATCGTGCACCGCCCACGCAGCCGCGGTAAATGCTGTTATGGCTGGATGCCTTCCAGCTCATTTCCCAATAGTGATCGCTGCGTTGAAAGCAATGTCAAAGACTGATTTCAACTACCACGGTTCAACCGCGAGTACTGGTGGCTCGAGTCATTTGATAGTTGTGAGTGGCCCCATCGCTGACGAGATTGGCATGAACGCTACAGGTAATTTATTTGGATCCGGCAATCGAGCGAATGCTGCAATTGGCAGGACTATTCGACTGATTCACCTCAATGTTTTTCATATGCAACCTAACGTGACAGACAAGTCCACTCAAGGAAACCCAGGTAAATACTCATTGTGCGTTGCGGAGCGATCCGATCGAAACCCATGGCCTCTTCTCCATGAGGAATTTGGATACCCAGACGATTCGATTGTGGTGGTATTTGCCGCCGGTGGATTTCATAATGTTGAGAATCACTTTGCAGCTACGCCTGAACAAGCTCTCTTGACTATGTCGGATTCAATGTCGTGCTTGGATTCATTAACTCACGGTCAATCTGTAGTGGTTTTGTCTCCAGAAACCGCCGAAATTGTGGCAGCTGATGCATCTTGGACAAAGTCTAAAGTTCAGAATTTTTTATTTGCGAATGCGTACCGAGAGAACGCTGCACTGGAACGAATTGGCAGACCGACGGATACAGAAGAGGATCGTTCACACTACAAATTCAGTGATGATGCTTTGAAAGAAGGACTGACAGAGAGATATCATCGCGGACTGAATGCAGAGGATATTTTATTATTTGTAGGTGGGGGAGACGCTGGAGCCCATTCCGCGTTCCTCCCGTCTTGGAGCCGTGGACGTAATTCAATTATGCAGAGCGAAGTTATTCTGCGAGCGAAGAAGGGTTAGGTGAACTGATGGCGATTGAAATGTATACGCCAATCATTGACGACCGACGAGTAGAAGCCGCATCCATGGCGTCTCGTCTTTCCACACTTAAAAATTCTCGTATCGGTCTATTATCGAACGGCAAACATAATGCGGACGTACTGATACAAATGACTGCAGACGAATTCATAAACAATCACGGTGGTGAAGTTGTATTGGAACTGAATAAAGGTAATGCGTCGCGGCCATGCTCGGATGATTTGGTTGATACTGTCGTCAAGGCTGATGTTGATTTTATGATCACTGCGGTTGGTGACTGAGGATCGTGTAGTACGTGCAGTGTGCACGACGGCATCACATTTGAAAAACTGAATGTCCCTACTCTTACAATTTGTACTGACCCATTTAAAGCAACTAGCGAGTCAACGGCTCGGACGCTCGGCCTGCCAGAGTTCGATTTCGCGCTTGTTGCGCACCCGATCGGTAGCCGTAATGAAGAGGAGTTACTCCAACGTGCGCACCATGCATATGAGCAAGGAATTCCGATTCTTCTTGGCACTGTTGTGAATTGATAACTGACTGAGAAATAGTATGAAAAAACGGGATGTCACGATTGTCGGTGGCGGAATAGCTGGCTTGACTACTGCTTTTTTTGCCGCCCGCGAAAATTTAATTACAACGCTGATTGATAATCAAGGTGCTTCGGGTGGAGTGTTAATTAATGTTGACAGCATTCAGAATTTTCCTGGATTTCCTGACGGTGTAAGCGGTTATGAACTTGGCCCGACTATAGCAAATCAAGCCGTGACGTCTGGCGCAGAATTCATGTTTGGATCTGTCACCGAAATTCGTCAATCTGCGGGCGCATGGGAGCTATCTGGCGATTTCGGCACCGTGTTGACGAGTAATCTAGTTATCGCTACCGGCTCTCAACCAAAGCGACTGGGCATATCGAAGGAAGAGGAGTTATATGGTCATGGGATATCATACTGCGCTACATGTGATGGCGATTTCTTTCGTGATGAAGACGTAGTTGTTGCTGGTGGAGGGGATGCAGCTCTTGATGAAGCTTTGGTTTTATCGGAAATTGTGAAGTCAGTGACAATAATTCATCACAAAGATTTACCGACGGGTTCCAAAGCAACGCTTGATCGAGTGCAGCAACTAGGTAATGTTCAACTATTGCCCAATAGCGAGGTGATAAAACTACTGGGTGATGACGTTTTGTCTGGAGCTTCGATACGAGATGAACGGGGATCGATCGATCAACTGAAATGTACAGGTTTGTTCGTCTACGTTGGGAGCGAGCCCCAGACACACCTCCTGCAAGACTTTTGTGAATTGGATGCTTCCGGCCATGTGGCAGTTAACGGACAAATGGCGACGAGTGTTACGGGCCTTTACGCCGTTGGTGACATTCGCCAACGAAGCTCCGGACTACTTTTAGGCTCAGCCGCCGACGGAATGGCAGCAGCGCGAGCCATAGCAGCAAAAAATTAAGACTAACAGTGATTTAGAGTTCTATCAGTCCATCAGCGGCAAGATTGCGGATAGCCACCAGAACAAGTTGTTCGGTTATCACAGCATCGAGCTTCAGAGTTGAAGCAACTTCCTCCGCCAACGAACCAACAGTCCTTTTTTGATCCATAGTGTTTAGTAGCAGCGCAATCGGTGGAATGACTGGATACCCTTCCGGCCTTGCGGGGGTTTGAAGTAGGTAGCCGAGCTCATAGATTCCATCCCCAAGTGTTGCGCCTTTGACTAGGCGAGCACCATCGACGAGCTTAGGTGACTTTGTCAACAATTCGCTATTGGTGAACTGCTGGGATAAGGTAGCGCGATCGACACGATTGCTTTCAGCTTCCTCTATAGCGTTGATAAAATTTTCGGGGGCATGTCCCTGATCAATTACGACACGTTCGTAACCTTCAGGTGCGTTTCCCGCGACGACGTTTATGAATTCTTCTCTGGACGTATCTGACCAGTTTTCTTCGTTTAATGAGCGATCTCGCCAAAATTTGCTATCGAGCGACTTATTACTTCCGTAGAAGAGGCGTGCCAACTCATGAAAGTAGCCATATCTTCGTCGGTAGGTCGCCTCGTACTGGCGGGCAGCACTTCTAGCGAGATCTGGACTTTGTATTACGGTAGCCGCATAGGCGGCGGCCAAAACCCCCGATTGGAGCGCAAGGTGAACACCAGACGAGAAAAGTGGATCAATGAAGCATGCTGCGTCACCAACAAGAGCATAGCCGTCGCCAGTCATTTTCGTGGTGACGTATGACCAATCTTTTATGAGGTGAGTTTCATCTTTGAACGTGGCATTGCTAATTAGTCCGGAAATCTCATTTGTTAGTTGTACTTGTTGTTGAAATAAAGCGTCAACGGACGATTTTTTAATCTCAGCTTGAGCCCAGTCCGAATCCATCACGACACCAACACTCGTTGTCCCATCGTGAAGAGGGATTTTCCAGACCCAACCATTTTCGAACGATTCTATAAAGATACTTCCCTGATCAGGCGATGGGAGATGCTCTCCGCCCGTGTAATAGCCGTAAATGGCTAGGTGCTTAAATGCGACATCCCAGTCTTTCAGGTTGAATTGGTTTGCGAATAGCGTTTGCTGACCAGACGCGTCGATTACGAGGTTTGAGGTGAGTGTCTCATGGTTACCATCTTGGTTTATAAATTCAACACCGGTGATTGTGGCATCGTCCTTTGAAAACATGGGGCTGAGAACCTGACATTGCTCTCGGACGTGCACACCTTTTTCGCGGGCATTGTCTAGAAGTATTGTATCGAATTCAGGTCGAGTAACCTGATACGAATGTGAGTACGGTCCCTTAGTTTCCGCAAACAACCACGACCAAATAGAGCGTTCATTACCCCAGACCATTGCTGCACCATACTTTTTAAGGAATCCTGCATTGTCGATCGCGTCACGCACACCCAGGCTATCGAAAATCGGAAGCGACGCAGGGAGCAAGGACTCTCCTACATGGGATCTAGGGAACAACTCGCGCTCCAGGATCAGAACTTTCAGACCCTTCATTGCGAGTAAGGCTGCAGTTGTACTTCCTGCTGGTCCCCCGCCAATTACGATCGTCTCAAAGTCAGTTGCTAATGGCATACACCCGAATCTCCTCAGATCTGATACCTTCTCCGCATAGCGTAGACGTAAATGGTATTAAAGCACCGGAGGTGACGTATGGGAATTAACCCGTCAGAGGCACAGGTCGAGGTGGCCGGACTTAATATTCGATACTTCAGGGGCGGTTCCGGCCCCGTTGCGATTAAACTTCACCATTCAACTGGCAATCCTGGTTGGATGAGTTCAGACGATGCTCTAGCGGAAAAATTTGACCTTATTGTGCCGGATCTCCCCGGCTATAATCAATCCGATAGGCCGGTGTGGGCCCGTTCAGTTCGAGATATATCAATCCTCATGAAAAGCTTTGTCGAAGAACTCGAACTCAAGGATGTTACTTTGATTGGGTGCGGACTCGGTGGCTGGGTAGCAGCTGAACTTGCGACTATGTATGACGCTGAATTGTCGAACCTTGTGATTTCTGGAGCTCCTGGGATTAAGCCTAACGAAGGATTCATTGAAGATCAGATAATGATGGATTGGGAAGAATATGTACAGCTGGGCTTCTCTTCTGGTGAAAATTATTTGGCTGCATATGGCGAAGATGCCGCCGAGGTTTATAAGGAACTTTGGGACTATAGCCGAGAGATGACAGCGCGGCTTACCTGGAAACCCTGGATGTATAATAAATCCCTCGAACCGCTGTTGCAGCTCGTCAAGATTCCTACCTTAGTTATTTGGGGGGCAGACGATCGGATAACACCACTTACTTGTGGTGAGCAATATAGCGCGGCACTGCCGAATTCCAGTCTGCAAGTAATTGAAAATGCTGGACATTGCGTAGAACACGAGGAAACAAGCAAATTTGTTGAGTTGGTGAGTGAATTTATCGGCGGATGATTGTTGATTAAGAAGATACCCAACACTGAGTTGAAAGGGAGATAAGAATGTTCGTAGGTTATTTCACTGAGAGACCGTATCAAGACAAGAGTTCTGGCTATTTTGGAGCGACTGGGCGTGACTTGACCGATTTGTCGATGTCAAATCGTGATTACGATCCAAAGCTGGGTGCCGACCTGTACAACAGATATCTTGATGAAAAGGTATTTGCTGAAGAGATGGGCTTTGACGGCCTCATGCTTAACGAACATCATTCGACCCCGTTTTGCATGGGTGGGGTCATGAATGTGGAAGCATCAATCCTTGCCAGGATAACGCAACGGGCAAAAATAGTGTTACTCGGGAATGTGCTTCCTATTTGGGAAGATCCGTTGTGGTTGGCGGAGGAGCTTGCTGAAATCGATATGATTTCCCGTGGACGACTTGTGACGGGCTGGGTTCGAGGGACCGGCCGAGAGTCAGTCGCCCATAACTCACAACCGCCATTTAACTGGGAGCGTTTTCAGGAAGCACACGATCTCGTTGTTAAGGCCTGGAGTCAACCGGGACCTTTTAGATGGGAGAGCGATCACTACCAATTTAGATACGTCAATCCATGGTCTCGCCCGTATCAGAACCCTCATCCACCAATCTGGATTCCTGGCGTAATGTCACGTAACACAGTGAAATGGGCTGCGGAACACAGATATCCATATGTCATGCTTGCAACAGAGCTTGGGCCGACTGTAGAGAGTTTTAAGTACTATGAAGAATGTGCCCGTGAAGCAGGGTATGAGGCAGGAACCCAGCATAGAGGATACCTATGGAAAGTTCATGTGGATGAAACTGAAGAACTTGCTGAAGCTACAGCACGAAAATATATACAGGGACCAAGTAATCCATTCCTGGAAGGAAATCAAGGTAACGTTCGTAGCTTCATTCAAAATCTTCCGGGCCTTACTTCACGGACGAATCTACTTCCAACCAGTCAGGTAGCGTCAGCCGCCCGCGCTCGGGGAAAGACAGACCAACTGAAAGATGCACCGAAGAGTGATATGCGAGGCACATTTGAAGAGCAGAGCGATAAGATGGGAATCGTGTACGGCACACCAAAGACCGTGATTCCGAAAATTCGCCACGTACTTGAAACACTTCGACCAGGCTCGATTATTTTCTGGGATGGCGACGGCGCGATGGATCATGATGATGCAATGCGGTCACTACGTCTGTTTGGTTCAGATGTACTTCCCGCAGTGCGCGAAATTGGTAAGGAACTTGAGTTGGATTCTCCGTTTGATGTGGATGACGAGATTCCGGCTGGATATTCACCAGAAGTGGTTGCCGCTGCCAAGGCTGCTGAAGCTCGCGCGGCTGCAGCAGCAGATGCTGCAGGGGCTTAGCGATTACGATTTGTTGACCGAGGAGTTGCTGATCTAATGTCTGCGTCTTAAGCCGGAATCTAGACCCGGATCTATTTTTCTGGCGTATAGACGTATAAGCGGACCTATGGTGAAAGCAAACCAGATGGTCCCGAAACCAAGAGTGCCACCGAGTAAATATCCAACTGTTAAGACGCTTAATTCAATCAGTGTCCGGCCAACAGGAATAGGGATACCTTTTCTTGCAAGCCCAGTCATCAATCCATCACGTGGACCCGGCCCGAGGCCCGCTCCTATATAAAGTACTGTCCCAGCTGCAACGATGCTGGGTGCAATTAGAACCATTATAATTTGGACGCCCAGATGGTTGATGGATGGAATTAAAGCCATACTGATATCCAATGCGACACCAGTCACAGACATATTTAATATGGTTCCGATGCCGGGCCGTTCGCCGAGCGGTATCCAAAAAAGAAGGACGGTTGCGCCACCGAATATGCTTATGACACCCACGCCTCCCAGATTGATTGAGAACGAATAAAACTGAATCTCTAAGTCCACATGGCTTGCGATGCCTTCGTGAAGCACTTCCCATGCCCCGACACCTAACTGACTTTCAAGCATCATGGCTAAGCCAATACCAAAGATGATCAGCCCGCTGAAGAGTCGGATCGCACGGAGAAATGTGAGTCGCATCGATATAGCTTAGTCTGATCGCTTCTGTACTCGAAGTTAAGTTAGTTCTGACGTAGTGTTAAATAACTAAGGAATATTTGCATATGGAACATACTTTCGAACCAACTACCTACCACAATAACTTCGGATCGTACGATCCAATTCTGAGAATTTCTTCAGGAGATTTGGTGCGCACATCGACTGCTGATGCGTTTGGTAACGGTAGGGAAGGCGACCTTGTTGCTAAACCTGGAAATCCTCTAACAGGTCCTTTTTTTGTTGAGGATGCAGAGCCTGGTGATGAACTTGTAGTGCTGATTGAGGCGATTGTCCCCAATCGCGATCATGGGTACACGATGAGCGGTGTAGCTCCACATATCGTGGACGGCGATTTTGTTAACGAATTACCGACGCGCTCTAAAGTACGCTGGTCTGTTGATTCGTCGAGTGGAACAGCAACTTTAAATGACGAGCTCGCTCGGCCGACAACGCTCACGGTAGCACTTGCTCCGATGCTTGGTTGTATTGGTGTGGCTCCTCCTGCTGGACAAGCTATTTCCACCGCGACATCGGGCCGATATGGCGGCAACATGGATTACAGGGCCGTTACTGCAGGCGTGTCGATATCGTTTCCAGTGTTTATGCCAGGCGCTCTGTTCTTTGTTGGAGATGGTCACGCAGCACAGGGAGATGGTGAGATTGTTGGGACAGGGATAGAAATTTCAATGGATGTGTCTTTCAGAGTTGAGCTTCGCAAAAACGCAGAGTTGCGTTGGCCTCGAATGCAGACGGACACTCACATAATAGCTCTTGGCAACGCCAGACCAGTAGATCAAGCATTACAGCATGCAACCACCGAATTGATACGGTGGCTTTGTACTGACTATGGCTACGATACACGAGGTGCAAGTCATCTTTTGGGACAGGTGCTTGAGTACG
>Ga0209403_10003569_pt1 | contig 17503 bp, 16 predicted proteins | sample ArcticOcean_MG_C_8_FD_187440 | JGI IMG/M metagenome (GOLD analysis project Ga0209403, IMG submission 187440) | Marine microbial communities from western Arctic Ocean - ArcticOcean_MG_CB11_86 (SPAdes) (version 2) | ecosystem: Environmental > Aquatic > Marine > Oceanic | place: Arctic Ocean... | reverse complement strand
ATGGCGCAATTCGATCCGACCGCGGTGTCAGGCTTCGGCAAGGAACAGATGGCGCAATTCGATCCGACCGCGGTGTCAGGCTTCGGCAAGGAACAGATGACGCAATTCGATCCGAACGCGGTGTCAGGCTTCGGCAAGGAACAGATGGCGCAATTCGATCCGACCGCGGTGTCAGGCTTCGGCAAGGAACAGATGACGCAATTCGATCCGACCGCGGTGTCAGGCTTCGGCAAGGAACACCTGAAGAACTTTGATGCCCAGGCGGTTAGTGGTTTAGAACGTGGTCATATAAAAGAGATGAATGAAGACGCATTGAGTGGTTTCAAACAGGAGCACGTGCGTAATCTTAGTGATGAATCTAAGCAAGGGATGGGAGACAAAGTTAGCACATTCGAAAATTTTGACATTGAAGTGAGGAAGGAACTAGTCAATAAGCAAGCAAGAAGATTAGGCGGTGTAGGTTCGTTCGAGGAATTAGCCAGTTCTGTTAAAGGTGAGCTTAGTAAAGAACAACTGCAAGAATTAGGTTGGGATGAATCCCGTGATTCGGATTCTCTCCAATTTGGGTCAGGAGAGGCAGTAGCCAAGACAGACATGGAAGAGGCTGCAGAGAATCGCGCTGAATCAGTATTTGCAAAGCTTAAATTGGTAGCTGACTAGGCTGAATATTCACAACTGAAACCATGCACTGAACGTATGGGTTGACTATAGATAGTGTTGCTATTCCACCCGGACTCCAACGAGGATGGTGGTTTAGGAATTGTACAGTAGCTGTTTTGGCTTTGAATCAGCCCGTCCTTGAGAATACCCCTCTGTACCATGTCATAGTGGTCGATGGTGTGAGGTCGTCACGATCGGACCGTCAAGGAACTCAGCGTTTCCTCTCCATAATGCCAATCTTTTCGGGCCCCGATCTGTCCCAATATTGCTTATTGACAACAATCCAGGTACGCCTTGCTTCGTCCAGATGACTGTTTTGGTCACAAAATGGTCACGAATTGTGAGCGACTACATCTCCGAGTACGTCGGCAATCCTCCGAGCAACCGCTTCTTCCAGACCCGGCATAACGTGCGAATACTTATCGATTCTGAGGGTTATGCAGGAGTGTCCGAGCGCCGACTGGACGACCGCTTTCCCCAGGCTAGTTCTGTGAAATTCGAGAAAGTAGGGTGAAGAGAATTCTCCAGTTCCCGATGCCTGCTGGCGTTCTTTTTACTTGAGAAGTGGATTACGGTTGCTGATCAGTTATAAATTCATTCAGACGATGTAGTAGTCTCTTATCAGTTGCGCGTACTGCGAAGCGCAAGGTTTCTGGTTGATCCATCGTATGAATATCTGCCAGTGCCAGAAGTCGGTGTCCATTTCCATCAACATATTTTTGTGCCAGATACTCATTGCTAATATTGCCCTCGCCAAACGCGTCAACTTGGTGGCTGAGAAGCTGGGTGACAATTCCATTTTGGGATGGGACAACCGGAATTATAGTTGAACCGAAGGGCTGGTAACGTTCTTCGGCGTCGATATGGGCTGTCGATGTCGGAGTCACAACGATTTTTTTGCCGGTGAAATCGCCTGGGACTCTAAGCTCGTCTGCATCTGATTGGCGGATCAAAAGCGAGCGTTTTACTAGCATGTAGGACCGGCTCCAGACACCTGCGTTACCTAGATCGCGGCCCACACGCTTCATCATCCCGGCCGCAGCTATATCACACTCACCATTGCCAGGCGTAAGCCATAGCCCCTCAAAATCCTTTTTGATAATAGTGACACCCAGTCCCATTTCTCTTGCAAAACGTTTGAGGAGGAAAATATCTGAACCGACAATCTTGCCGTGGTCTTCATATGCGAAGGGGGCGAATTCCGTATAGGTACATATGGTGAGTATGTTCGGCACTATTGTTTCGAATTGGACGTCATTTGCAGGCAATTATTTCTTGCTCCATCCAACTAAACCTTGATCTAAGAATTTCTCATGGTCGATAAACGGATCCTCTAAAGATCGTCATCTGAATGGCCTTGCTATCAGTCTACACCGCACTCTAAGGTCCGGTTAGTCCCGGGAGTTTCAATCAAAGAGAACTCCACTGCCCAACTAAGATTGATGAAAAGCTAGGATTAGGCGTCGAATGGAACAACTCGCCGGCCGGCACTGGATCTGGGCGATTAAATCTACCTGGATACGGAGGAGCCTCGAGGGATACTTGAAACGGTGCTCGTCCGATTCGTCATCGGCGAGAAGAAGGTTGTGGACGTGGAGGTGAGGCATCGGTATAGATGGCTGATGCGGTGGACCTTTCAGCCACGCGAGATTGAAACGACGACTGGGTAGCCATGGTCGCGTCGTCGGCCGCTGGCTAGCGTTCCACAGCTACTTTCAGCCTGAGGACAATTTAGCCGGATACGGACCCACTACCCCGAGCGGCGTGTCCAAACGAATCCAGTGCTTGTTGTAGACAATCTGGGCAAGACCGTGATTGTATTCGTGTGTGCTCGAAATGAGATAGACGACCACTCCTCTTTCCTTCAGGTCCGCCACCAAGTCCTTGAAGTCTCCTTTTTTAGTGATCAGAACGAAGATTGTGTCTTCGGGCGTCCGGAAATGGCCGAGAGTTCATCACTGTGGAGGTCTGACACGAATTCGGTATGTACAGAGCCAGGCGCGGCGGGTTTGAAACTCGGCCTCCGGTGCTCAGACTACGTGCCGGAAATCAGGTCTTCCATGTTATCGAAGCACCTTTCCCAAACGAAGGCAAGTTCGGTTTCCGGTCACCCAGGAGGCTTGGAAGTATATTTGTTGTAGATTTGCAATCTGCTTCTCGCATCAGCAATTACAATTTGGTTATTCTTGTTTACGGTGATACCGGTTGGACGGCCAAAGCTCTTGAAGTCCATCATTATGTCTGGGTGTTTTCGAATTGTGTCTAATGCAACAGGACCTGCTAAAGCAGATCTTTCCAGCACAAACAGACCAGCCTTGGAATAATCCGATGCATCACCATATAGAGCGGCGATTAATTCTCCATCTGGTTCATAAATTTGTACGCGGCAATTTCCCCAATCTGTGACGTAAACATCTCCATCACTATCCACAGCAACGTGAGCTGGATGATTCAATTTGGAGGCCGGATCAACACTTTCCCCAAACGTTAATAGGTGGGTACCGTCAGTGTCAAATTTCTGAACTCTGTTATTACCCCAGTCTGCTACGTATACATCCCCGCTGGAATCGACTGTTATACCCCAAGGATTCTGAAACTCTCCGTAACTATTTCCTCCCCTACCCCATGTGTTAATGAATTGGCCCGTATCTGTAAACAATTGTATTCTATTGTTCTTGCTGTCAACTACGTACAGATTGTTTTCTTTGTTGAAAGCGAGTCCTGTAGGTCCAATAAATTCTCCATCTCTACTCCCAGACTCCCCCCACCGGAAGATGCTTTCTCCGTTGGGGTCAGCTTCTGGGAAGGGATATGTCCTATCTGTGTTAAAGACATATATCGCATTTTCGTATTCGTCAGAACAGAATATGTTTCCTTCAGCAGATATTGCAATGCTGTTTGGCCACGTAGTTGCATGTCTAGCAAAATCACCGAGATGATTCTCATCAAAAGTGGTTTTACCTATTCGATTCCCTATGTCGCCATCATATCCTTCAAGTGAGAATCCGAAACCGCGACTGAGGACAAATATCATGTTTTCTGTGGAAATCGCTACATCCATAGGGGAGCAAAATCCACCAGTCATCCCAAGCTTACTTTCATTATGTTCATGAGTTCGTCTGCCTATTGAGTGACTGAAATGCCACTCTTTTTCTACAGGAACAGTAGGAATAGTCGTGTTCATACTGTCTTACACCAGACAAAAATCAAATTTAAACTCCCAGATTACTCAGCAAAATTGATACTCTGTGGTGCCGGCAATTATAGACAATGTATTCACGATTTGTTCGTCAGTAGCGTCACCGAAGGCATCTAATCTTATCCCATCTACGAGTTCCTTGTACGTTACTTGGTCTACTTCGAAGTCCCCTAATGCCTCGAGGCAGCAATCAACGATTGTCTCAGGAATATCAGAATCTGAGTTGTGTTTGATATTTTCTACTATAGCTTTCACTCCAGGCAAATCTAGGTTACGAAATCTATCTGCAACGAAATTGACCCTATTGATGAAAGCGCCACTGGTAATCCATTCTTTGCCTGTGTGCCAGCCTTCTACGCTCGGGGGGTCTAATATATCTTGCCCCATACTAAGCGGAATTCTATCAATCTCTCCCCATCGTGGATCAGGACCGTTGAGATCCCCTGTGAGTTTTAGGGTACCTATGACTACTTCAATGGGGCTTTTCACTTTGTTGTATCTAATATTTCTAAAGAACTTAGAATTGAACAGAGCTCTGAGGACAGGCTTTATTTCGTAGCCAGATTCTACGAAGACTTTGGATAGGAACTCTATTGCTTCGGGGTTTCTTGGCGGTTCGTTAGTCCATTTTGGAACTTCAAGTTCATCCTCGACGAAAAAGTTATATAAATGACGGGTGATAAAAGTAGCGCAGGCGGGCTGTCGTAATATAATATCGATTATGTCTGTACCATTGAGATTCCCCGTAACTCCAAGAAATGTCTTCTCTTCATTGTCATGATCTTCCGGTTGATATTGGAATTCCCAAGGAATCTTTCCTAGCGTTAGAACATGCCATCCGGTAAAATCTATAGTCCATCCGGTAAAAGCACGCGAGCAGTCAATCACGTCGTTTTCAGTAAAATGCCCTATACCCAATGAAAATAACTCGAGCAATTCTCTCCCCCAATTTTCATTGGGAGCGTCTTTATGATTGTGCTGGTTATCAAGCCAGAAAAGCATGGCGGGATTCTTAGCCAACTCTATTAGAAGAGTTTTGTAATTACTCATCCCATGAGTACGGAATAGCTCGACCTGTTGGTGCAGAGCGTATGGATTGTCCACTTTTTCAACACCGGTGGCGAATACATGATGCCAGAATAGCGCCATTTTCTCTTCAAGGTATCGCTGGCTATGGGTCATTCGGTATAACCAGTTAAGTTTAACGTGACTCGGCTGCCACATAAAATCCGCGGCAGGGTGGTATCTGTAGAATGTAAGTTCATCATAGTCTAGTTGTGTTTCGGGTGCGAGTAACTGCTCAACCGTTTCTTCATAGGTTTGATTGAGGAGATTTGTTAATGCGGAGTATGAGACACCTAATGTGGCTCTACGTAGCAGATGTTTAATTTCGCTATGTTGTGTAAGGCGACTCATTGTAGTTGGCCTCGAAGTACTTGCTCATCAGCTGTTGGAAACGCACGTCGACGCGTTTTTCCGAACTTCTCTGGTTGACTCCAACTCTAACAAGTCTGTCTGATATTTGCACTCGGGGACACTAAGAGTTTCCAAACCTCCGCAATTGCTAACTGATGAATTTGTGGGTCGCCCGCTGCCACCTCGCCGCTTTTGCCTTGCTCCTGGGACACACCCGCAGGGAACCTACGTCGGCTTATAGAGGCCAGAAAAAAAGGAGGACGACGGCGTCTCGCGCTTGCCCGTTCACGTGGTGATTCCCGTCCGCCTCGAAGTTTCCGCCCTACCCTACTCGGCTATACTTCCCCCAGATGCGGGCTAGAGCAGTGGAAGCCAGCATAGGTGTGGGCAGGAATCGCTTATGCCCCACTCTGCTGGAGGCACGGACGTGCCGTACTAGCACAAGCCACTTATCCCGGGAAGGAGCTCCCATGGCCACAATGAAGCGGCTTGTAAAGTTGGAAGGCGTCGCAAACGTCCAGATGGAAGAAGCGGACATACCGACGGCGGGTCCCAAAGAGGTGCTGATCAAGGTAAATCGCAGTCTCATCAGCCGCGGCTCGGAACTGTTTCGCCGCTACGTCATGCCCGAGGCGATACCTCACCGGATGATGGGCTACTCTGACGCGGGTCATGTAATTGAGGTGGGACCCGAGGTGCTAGGGGTCACGCCCGGAGACAGGTCCAACGTAAATGGCCCTCACGCCCAGTACGTCGTCGGGAAGCATGGAGCCATTCCCGACGGCATGGACCACGAGACCGCAACGTTCATCGGCCTGTCCACCAGCGCGACCATGTGGATGCGTACCACCCCCATCGAACCGGGAGATGATGTGGTCGTTCTGGGACAGGGAATTATCGGAAACCTGTACATGCAGGCCGTACGGGAGCGCAATCCGGGGCGCGTCATCACGGTGGACGCGACGGAGCTGAGATGCGAGATCTCCCGCCGGTGCGGCGCAGACGTGGCAATCAACGTCTCAGAGACGGACTCGGTTGAGAGGGTAATGGAGTTAACCGAGGGACGTGGTGCCGACGTGGTCGTGGAGTGCGTTGGTGGGAACGCAGGCGTTAAGTCTTTCGAGCAGGCGCAGCGCATGATGAAAAAAGACGGCGTGTTGCACCTTATCGCCCTGTACCAGGGCGCAAGGAAGCCAGGCGACGGGCTGCTCCCGCTGGACTCCGGAACCTTCATGAACAAGATGCTGGTGGCAGGGATTAGGGTGCCAGAACCGCGCTCAAAACACCGTGCAGACGCTGCGCAGATGCTCGTCGACGGCCGGATTAAGGTCGGACCATTGGTCACACATCGCCTACCTTGGCGGCAGACTGCTGAAGCGTATCATATGCTGTTCAAAAGGCCCGACGAGGCCCTGGCCGTCATCCTGGAATGGGACAGGTGAAACACCAACACGAGGAGTTCCTAGTGACAAACGATGTGAGTGTGATCCTGACGATGGACTGCGAGCCCGCCCTGTTTGAGCTCTCATCTCTGGCGATACAGCTCTCCGGCAGCGGACCCGCAACCTACGAACAGGGCTAGCGATCAATCCGAGGTTACGTCGAAGCGGCCGACAAGGCGGGATACCCTGTTACGTTGTTTGCTCACCCCGAGGTTGCGAGAGCGCAGACGGCCCTGCTGCTAGAGCTACAGTCAGCCGGAGCATGCCTGGGGATGCATCTGCACCCCTACAAGTTCGATGACCAGCGATATCCGCGAGACCTTGGTGGGTTCGACGGTGACCAGCAGCGGGAGATGTTGTCTGATGCGGCGAAGGTCTGGTCGGAGGCACTGGGGCAGCATCCGAGCTTTTTTCGAGGTGGGGTCTTCTCCGCGAACGACCAAACCTTTGGAGTCCTGGCCGATCTAGGATTCGATGGAGGGAGTCTGTCGTGCCCTGGACGGGTATTGCCGCAGGCGATGGCCGTGTGGGCAGGCGCAGAACTATACCCCCACCGGGCCAACCTGTCGTTTCGTCAGATCAGCGGCGACAGCGATTTCATAGAGGTGCCCATCTCGGTCGACACTTCAAGACCGATGGCGAGAGGCGACCGTCATGAAGCCGGATTCGAATGGCCGTACATCCCATCCCGGAACTACGACCACAGGGCCGTTGCGCGTGGAATTCTTAAGCAAAGTGCCGAGGATGACACGATGTTCCCAACGTACATGACAAACACCCACCAGGACCAGGACTACGCGGATCCGCTTCACCCGGCCAGCATAAATCTTCAGTCGGTGTTCGAGACGCTCAGGGAGACGGCCGATGAGAATCAAGCCGGTTTGATCGGGACCACAATCGCCGAAATGGTCGGTCGAGTCCAAAACTCCACCTGATTCCAGGCGCTCTCTCGGGGCAAGTGGCACGCGTCGGCTCAACGAGGAATTTTTCGTGAACTATTACTTTGGCGAGAAGCTGGGAAGATCGAATGATGAGGAAGCGGCGGACTGCCTAGCCTACCTACACTTACTGGCCGACCGCTTGAGGGCGCTTACTTGACCACGTCGCTCTCCGGGTTCGTCGACTCAAGTACCGTTGCCACTTCGTTGTCCGGATAGGAGACGTCTTTGAAACGGGCAATTGTGAGCGACCCCCGATCAGCGTCCCCACTTCTCAGTTCGGTCAAGAGATATTCCCTGTACCTCAATAGGTAGTAGTTTTCGAATGCAAGTGTCTTCCGGCACAGCTCACGTAGCATTCTGCGGTCCGGTTCGCTCTCTGGGATGCGATACCCCCACTCCAAGCGGCACTTGCCATAGATGTTTTCGAGCAGCAGAGTCCAGGCGTCGCCGACGTGGGTCTTGTACGACGCGATCCAGTCGCTTTTCTTGTTGACCATCTCCCCGGTGTGCATCGCGATGAGACACGTAGTAGCGTACCCCGCCATGAGAACCATCATCTGGGTGCTGGTTTGGCGTTCACTCTCATCGTAGCCGTAGAACGGGCCGTGGGGATTGGGGTACCCGAGAGGGTAGGTCAGCCCTGTTGTTTGCCGTCGAAGGCTGCCCATGAACATCACGGGGGCCTCTGTGTAGTTGCGCAAATAGGAGTCGAGATCGGGCATAGTCAGGCGATCCCGAAGATCCCTGCCGTAGAGTAAGACGCCTGACGTCTTGATGCCGAGAGCTTCGTGAAGCCAGTTTTCGTCGGAGTAGAGTCGAGCCTCGCTCCAATACAGTATCTGCCCTACCCCCGTCGCCTCCCTCGGCTATACTGCCCCCAGAGGCAGGGTTATGCGGGGTGTAACCTAACGGCTAGGAGTCCCGTGGGAGATTTGGTACAACTGTGGTGGGATATGGCCAAGGATGAATTGAAACCTTTAGCTGGCAATTGGTCATCTAGCGTAATTCAGTGCTATTCGTTCTACTACTGAACCCACGTCGTTAGTGTTCACAAGTTCTGAGAATCAGTACCAACAAAAAAAGCGAAGGCCAGACGACGTCGCCGTCCAGCCTCCGCTTTCAGCTAATACTTTGTCGTGAAGTAGGTCTCACTCACTCTGGGATAGACTACGTCCAAGCATGAAGAACCATACGACGTGGACGACGAATATGATACCCGTGATCTGGGTCATCAGCTCTAGTTGGGCAGTGTCCAATCCGCCTATTATGGTTCCTACGATTGCGACTACAGCCGCAACTGCTGCCACGAGCGCAGCTATCTTGTTGGAATCTTCTCTGGTTGATATAGCCAATGCCAGAGCGAGGGTTCCAATCCCCCAAAGGACTCCTGCAACTGTACCTATGCCTAAAGTTGCTGAATAGAGCGATGCGTTGAATACGACAGCTTGTTCTGTCGGAAGAGTACTGCCGATTATTGCGAGTGATGCCCCTGCACTCACGACCCATCCAATTATCCCTACCAGGATAAACAGCACGGCGATGCGAGATAGGGCACCTCCGTTGCCATTCGACCTAACGTTTTCCTGTAGAACAAGTATGCCGGACAAGAAAACGAGTAGCCCGATCGGTATTACGATACTCACAACCTTACCTAGACCAGCATTGGAAACCATAGCAGCAATAGTTGCTGCTCCATCTGCTGGATCTGCCGCGTCAATAAAGGAGCCGCCTGGCTGCAAGAAGTAGAAAATTAGCGTAACTACTGGAGCGAACATCAAGACCAGTCCACCAAGTTTATTTGCCGTTATAGTTCCGATGAGTTGTCCTCCTTAGTTCAAGAATTCTATCGCGACCCGCTAACACTGTCTTTCATCGCTCGATTATTGAGCTTAATTCACGGTAATTCGCGAAAGGTATTTTTGCCAACCCCTTTAGAGTCTTTGTATTGGCGAATTGCCAAGGACGGTGGGAAGGTGTACCACAGGACGCGGCAGCATGAGTAGGAGAAGTGTTATGGCCTGTTGAAGCTTGGGCCTAGTCTATAGCCTGATCTGAATTGGTTTGCCTGCTGTGCTTGAGGCGGTAGCTGTCCCTGTTCATTTCGAGGATGTCGACATGGTGAGCGAGACGATCTAGGAGCGCTCCGGTAAGCCGTTCAGAGCCAAAGACCTCGGTCCACTCCTCAAAGGGCAGGTTGGTTTTCGCCTGGGGACGGTTCAAGAGTACGGGTCGAATCGCTATCTAATGTTATCCAGCAGCCGACTCCCCAACCGTCACCTTTCCCCTCGCCCCTTCTAGGCTATACTGCCCCCAGAGGCAGGCTCATGTTAGGCCTCAAGGAACTTCGGATAGATCGGCATCTATGCATGTAGTGGCGGGACGATGCCGATCCCTGGTGTCGCGTTCCACATGTCATCCTGTAGACCGCGTATGAAGTCTATCTGACCGTGGTGGTTGTTCTTGTGCGTTGTCAGGTGTCTAAGAGATACAGCCAACGTGTGATCCGGCCTCGATTGATCAGGAGCGCCGTCCAGCGCCTCCTGCCTAAGCTCGGAAACGAGTGCGAGTGTCCGCTGGTGCACGGCCTGCAAGTAGTCGACCAGAACACCCAGTTCTGGAATCGGCAAGTCTCGAAGTACCGATGTGTCGCCCGGGTCAGGTGCCTCTACAGGCTGGCCGAATCGCTTGTGCCAGCCCTCTGACTCCCACAGTTCAGGTTGCTGTCCTCCCAAGTGATGGACAATAGCCTCCTCAGAGCGGGCCAGATGCCAGAGATTGAAGCCAATGTTATTGGCGAAGGGTGCGGGACGCCACAGCACCTGTTCCCGAGCTAGGCCCTTACAGGATGCGAGCAGCCTCACTTGTGCCTGAATCAGACTCTGCGAGATAAAAAGTACGGTGTTGATCGCTGCCTCCAAGTCGCTATTACCCGACATTTCCCAGATCAAGCTGCCTAGACCTGGGCAGCAGACTATCCTAGACGAGAGCCATAGTAGTTTTTCTCACGGATAGCGTCAACCACCCAATCAAGCTCACAGAACCATCCCGTGTCGTCGTGAACTGGCGTTCGATGGGCAGGGGATGTGGCTTTCACTGCGTTTGCACTCCTTTCGAACTGCCCCACGCACACACCTCACGATTGGTTACCTCTCTTCACCTCTGACGACCTGAAGGATATTCGCTAGCTAGGTGCTGGATGGAGCCCCGCGATACGCTCCAACACTTTCCGGAATACCTCCTGGAATACTGCCACCTAGGCAAGTTGAAACACCAATCTTCTAGCATGAACACTTTTCCATACCTATTTGATATAAACTTCGTGCCTGTGTCAGGTTAGGTGAGTGCATTAGAACCGCCGGCTAACATGGAGGTCCGCGGTGCACCGTTGATACGCGATTACTGGATCTCCTGATTGGAGGTGACGCATGCCCTGTCCGCTTTGCGATCGAGAGAATGCTGACACCAGCTCCTTCTGCATTTACTGCGGTGCGGATCTGCACAATGTGCAGGATGAGACCGAGGTGCCCGAGATTGGTCCGGAGGCGCCGGAGCAGCAGCGCGTCATAAGCGGTCTCACGCGAGATGTCCGTCAGATTCAGAGGGAGATGCGCCAGGTGCTCTCCATCCTTTCTCTGCAGGATGACACGGCGGTCACTCGGCAACCTGTGAGTCCTGATACCACCCTCGAGATGCGGACTGCTTCCGAGGCACCAGTCTTGGAGCCGTCGCTCTGGCATCGGGTGGACTGGGAGCCGATCGTGGGCGGCAACTGGCTCGTGCGTATCGGGATCGTGGCTATAGTAATTGGCACGGCGTTTTTCCTTAAATTGGCATTCGACAACAACTGGATCGGCGAGCCGGAGCGCGTGGTCCTGGGGATCCTGGGAGGTCTGGCCTTTCTCGGGGCCAGCCAGTACTGGCTGGGAAGGTATCCCGTCTACGCACAGGCCTTGGCTGGGGGCGGCATTGGAATCCTGTACCTCTCGATCTTCTCCGCCTTCGTCCTGTTCAAGCTGATAGGCTTTTATCCGGCCGTCGGCTTGCTTCTGCTCATAAGCTGCATCTCGGCCGCGCTGGCACTGCGACACGACTCGCTGGCGCTGGCGCTCATCGGCATTTCTGGCGCGTTAATGTCTCCCTTCATCCTCAACGGGTTCGCGGAGGGTGCGGACGCGGGGGGCCTCACCGGCCAGAGCCTTCATTTGATCGCGTACATCATCGCGGTTGATCTGGGCATACTTGTCCTGTCTACCTTCAAAAACTGGCGATGGCTGACCCTGATTGCCCTAGTAGGCTCGCTGGCGACGTATGGAGCCTGGTATGCCGAATATAGTGATATCGTGGGCCACCTGGCGTCCCAGGGTAGCATCACCATAATCTTCCTCATATTCGTGGCGGCGACGACCCTGTTCCACTTCGTCTGGCGACGGGCTCCCAAGGCTTATGACTTTACGCTGATGGTCGCCACCGCGTCGGCCTACTTTGGGATTAGCTACGGGCTTCTTTGGAATGACTTCCGAGATTGGATGGGGGGCTTCACACTGCTCCTGTCACTGTTCTACGGAGGGATCGCATACCTGGCCATGCTGAGGATCAGGGAGCACGTGAACCTAGCGCTGATGTCCCTAGCCATCGCCCTTGTCTTCCTGACTATCGCGGTCCCAGTCGAGCTTGATAGCTCCTGGATAGCCGTGGCATGGTCGATCCAGGGGACGGTCCTCGTGTGGCTCTCTTTTCGCCTGCGAATGTGGAAGCTCAGGGCGTCCGGCTTGTGCGTGTTTGCGATTCTGGCAGTCCGTGTACTGGCGTTCGACACGACAATCGACGATCTGGGAGACTTCCAGATCATTCTGAACAGCCGGATGCTGGCGTTCGCCTCCGCCATCACGGCCCTCTATTTGGCCGCGTACCTGGTGAGGAGGGGAAGCCACCTCGAAATGCAGGAGCAACAGAGCGGCGGGGACGATGAGAGCGGAGGCGTTGGTGCCGACATACTCAGCCTGCCCAGCAACTTAATGGACAGCTTGGGGGAGTTGATTCATTCGCGCCTCCTCTTCCCGGGGCTGCTAGTGACTGCCAATTTCCTGACCGTGTGGATCTTGAGCGCCGAGGTGATAGCCACCGTCGATAGCGATGTCGTAGACATGAGCAGGGAGGCTGAACCGCACGTCAAGAGCCTGTCGCTAAGCCTACTCTGGGGGCTCTACTCCAGCGTTATGCTGATTATCGGGATCGTTCGGCGATGGCAGCCGGTGCGGCTGGGCGGGCTTGCCCTCCTGTCGATCCCTGTAGTAAAGCTGTTCGTCTGGGACACCTTCAATCTGGGTCAGGGCTACAATATAGTGGCATACTTTTCACTGGGCTTCATCCTGCTGGCCGGCGGCCTCCTCTATCAGCGCTACAGCGAGGCCATAAAGGGGTTCCTCTTCAAGGAGCAGGAAGGTGGTCCAGTCTAGATCACCTACATATGCAATGTCTGTAAAAGGATTCAGGGCTGTGCACGCGCCATAGGGTCCTACTCGGCGTCGGCGATGCGGCCTTACTCCGGGTAGACCCAGGGGAGCAGTAGGGTGCTGCCTACTATGATCAAGAGCGCCACAAAGACAGCCATGCGCGTGTCGTATACGCCGGTGAACAGGAGGTAGACCCTCGAACCGAACACGGTGGAGGCTCTGCCGTGGAAGGCGAAAAACCCGAAGAACTGCAAGCTTCGGGTCACCGGGGTCATGTAGGCAAAGAGGATGAGGGTAAGAGCCTAGCTGCCTCCCAACTCCAGCCACTGCAAGTCCACGGAAATCTTTAGCGGCTCCCACAGGTAGTTCGGAACCACCAGTCGATGGGCCCTTTGGTCAGTTTGGACGGATGATCTTGTCCGATCGGGATGGTGCCGTCAAGCGGAGCTCCTTTCATGGAGATGCTGAATCGAGAGGCGTCGGACTCGGCAACAGCGGCGACAAGTTCTGAAGCGCCTGATCTGTTGAGCGTAGCGCGCCCGAAAAGGAGGGCGTAGCGGTAGGTCCAATCGTTGTCGCTCTCCCGGTTCTCGGGCAGTTTCGGCTCCTAGGCAATCCTGTAGACGCCCGCCGCCGTGTATTCCAGATGGTAGCAGCTATGACTACCCCGGCCAGACACGCCGGGGAAATGGGGATGTGACTGGGTCTGGGATTCCAAGGTCGCTAGGGTGGCCTAGAAGTGTATTGAGAAGCTACGGAAACAGTCCAATTAGTGACCCTAGGTCTGTCTGTGTCACAGTTGACCAGCGAGAGACTGTGGCACAGACAGCGGTTAACTGAACGGCAGGCCGAATCGCTCGCAGTGAGCGACCTCGAAGAGGTGATTGCGCCGCTCCTTCCTCCTAATATAAATTTGGGTAGGGTAGCCGAATATCACCACGGCAACAATGTCGAGGTTTCCTAGGTGATACCCCCACTAACTAAGGCAGACCGAATCCGGACCTTCACTGCTTGAGTCGCTTCATTATGGTGTCTGCAGCATCCTGGGTTAATCTGTCTGCCTTAACAGCAGACTGCAGTCTGGCTTCCAATGCATCCAGCGTAATTTCTCCTTTTTCCAGGGAAATCTTAGAGCTAGACACCGCTCCAGAAACATCAAAGGAACCATCACCACGTTTGATTTCCTCTGCTCTGGCCTTGAATCCTTCTAGCCTAGCATCAACCTGTTCCTGCGTTATTTTCCCTTCTTTTACCGCAGCTTTCAGCCTGGACTCTGCATTTCCCACAGCTATTCGACGGGAGTATTTCCTGGCCTTGAGGCCTTTTAGATACGCATCCGCGTTAGCCTGAGTTATATCCCCCGCTTCTACCTTGGTCCGCAACTCTCGCTCGATATCTTCTCGGGAAAGTACCTTACCCCGTACAGCTTTTGAAGTTCGTAGCGCCTCTAGTTTTTTAGCCGCCTGTTTGTGTGTTATATCACCGCTCTCTACTGCGGAGCGCAATTTTCGCCCAATATTTCCCCAGGAGGGTTTCTTACCCTGACCAGCTTCATCCCTGAGTTCTCTGCGGGCTTGATTTATTGCATCATCGACTTCTGCCGCATCCAGTCCTAGTATCTTCGCTACCTTGGCAGCTAGATTGCTGGCGTTTGAGTCGCCTATTTCATTCTCCTGTGCGAGAACAACTGTAATGGAAAAGGCTGTTACTGCGACCATAGCTATTGTTATGGGTATGATAATCCGTATTTTGCTCATTCCGGGTATCTCCTCTCTAATGGTTCTAATCTCACGCACCTAGTTCTATCACCTCTGCTGCATGGAATGAAATATGAGGTGAAAGGTTATGAGACTTATGGAATCTCTTCTACAACATTGCCTCTATCGGGCCAGAGGCGGTCGCAAACACCAACAACCGGCCGGAATGACCCTGCCGCTGAGGACAGTATAGACTAGGGGGCAAGAGGTAGGGTCGGCGACTCTAGACGAGGCTGCTGTCCACCTGCTAGCCCGTAGCGCCCCCTCCAGAACCGCCATAACCCTCCTCCTCGCCTTGCTGGCCCCAGAGGCAGGGTGATGTGGGGCAGAATGCTCCACATCATACCGTAATACAGGGGAGGGCATGCACTACAAAACCAGCGAATCTACCTCCATGTCATACAGTCAGGTTATCCACGACGGTGATGGGGAAATCACGAGGACGCCATTTTTCAGGGATGTGTTGCGACTACCGGTTAGCTTCGAGATCTGGGAACTGGCTGTTGGGGTCAGCGAGGGTGGCCATACTCACAAGGGCGAGGGCGCGTTGGAGGAGCTCTATTACTTCATCGAAGGGGAGGGGGTCCTGTGGGCCGATGGAGAGGAAGTTCCCGTCAGGGTAGGGGACGCCATCCTCGCTCCGGAAGGCTCCGACCACGGGTTCCGCAACACTGGAAACAAGCCCCTTAAACTCATGATCATATGGGGGCAGCCCGGCGACGGAGCGACCTGAAATTAAGGTCGCCGCTGAATCGACTACCCGCCGAGAAGTTAGCATGCGCCATCATTATTGGCTTGGCAGAGGTCCATCTCTAAGAGAAGGGGATCAAAGTTGATTTCGGCGGGTTCGAAGAGGAAATTTACCAGGGCTCTGACTTCAAGCTCCTGTATTACGCAGGTATGGACGGCTTAGAAGCCACTCTCGCCTTATGGAGGTTACAGAGAGACCATAGGTCGTGGGAGGGCGTTATTTGCGACGCTGGGCTGCCACACGTGTCACACGCCACCACTCTACACGGACCTACAGCTACACGACGTGGGAACGGGCGATCCGACTAATGAGAAGAACTCCCACGGGCGTGGTACAAACTTCGACACCCCGTCGTTACGCGGCATATGGTTGACCACGCCCTATTTCCACGACGGGAGCACAGCCACGCTCCATCAAGTGCTCCGGGCGGGGACCACGCACAACGTTTCCGACAACATCGACGATTCAGATCTAAAGGCTCTGATAGACTTCATTCGGACTCTACCGGATGACAATGGTGGTTCGCCCTAACACCCCAACCTACCTCACAATAGCCTTCAGGTTTCCATCCTCTGAGCGCCGGCGGGGCCGTGAGCCAAGTATCCTAGGAGCAGGATCAGTACGCGGCGTATCCCATGCGCGGATTTCAGGAAGGCCGACCCATGGACAGGAGTGCCAGGCGCGTTCTTAGGAATCCTAGGACGCATCGAGCTACCCGAGGCCACCGCTACTTCGTCGCCGACTACACCGCGGCAGCTGGGACATTCTCTTCGCTTGACGTGACTTGGGCTTGCGGGCCATACACGTCGTCGTTCATGGCCCGCGGGCCTAGGAATCCCCATCGCGTGAGCTAGTCCAGCGCTACACACACCTCTCTCTCGCCTTCTAGGCTATACTGGCCCCAGAGGCAGCCTCATGCAGAATGATGGGAACCTAACGGCTAGGAGTCCAATGGGGGATAAGGAGATTCCTATCACCTAAAAGGGTTCGATGACCTCTCCAAAACCGAAGTGGAGGAAGTGTTTGGCCTTTGTGCCGACACGCATAGGAGTTTTGTTGAACGCAGGGGTGACCGTATTTGGTCACACCGAAAGAAGCCCTCATGATATATCTCCGGCACCCTTTGTAGATACGTGACCACATGCCGTTCTTCATAGATTTCAGTATTGCAAACGGTGGCAGTGACCGGCGAATGCTGACCGCTAAGCCGTTGGTGGTTGGACGGTCGGAATCTTGCGACGTCATTGTTGACGATCCATATGTTTCTGGCCGTCATCTAGAATTTTGGGAGGACAATGGAGAGCAGGCTTTTGTGCGGGATATGCACAGCTCCAACGGCACCTCCCACAACGGTGAAGAATTTAATCCAGGGGAACGGATTTTACTCGCAGACGGCGATCGGATAGACCTTGCAGATGGGAGGGCCGTGATTCTGGTTTCTGAAGATGACCAAAGTCCTGGGTCAAAGAACACGGTCTCTTTACCCGAAGGCACGGTCACATTCATGTTCACAGACATAGTGGGGTCGACTGGTCTCGTTCGTGATTTGGGAGATATTCGTTCCCGAGACCTGTTCCGCACTCATGAAGAAATCCTTCGTTATACGATAACTTGCAACCAGGGCTTTATTGTGAAAGAGCAGGGAGATGGCTTCATGGCTGCATTCCCTAGTAGCCGGTCCGCGATAATTAGCGCGATCGCGATTCAGAAATCTCTGTTCGACCTTAGGCGCGAGGATGAAGACCTCAGTATTTACATTCGAATCGGCATTAATACAGGAGAGGCGATAGTAGAGAACAATGACTACTTCGGCAGGGCGGTGAATGAGGCGGCCAGGATATCCGCACAGGCGAGTTCTGAGGAAATTCTGGTTTCCAGCGTCAG
>Ga0209403_10003568_pt1 | contig 17503 bp, 9 predicted proteins | sample ArcticOcean_MG_C_8_FD_187440 | JGI IMG/M metagenome (GOLD analysis project Ga0209403, IMG submission 187440) | Marine microbial communities from western Arctic Ocean - ArcticOcean_MG_CB11_86 (SPAdes) (version 2) | ecosystem: Environmental > Aquatic > Marine > Oceanic | place: Arctic Ocean... | reverse complement strand
CGATGGCGGGGCCGATGCCATCAGCCTCTGCAACACCATGCCGGCCATGCATATAGACACCCAGACTCGCCAGACAGTATTAGGTAATATCACCGGAGGGCTCTCCGGGCCCGGTCTGCGCCCCATCTCCCTGGCCCTTGTCTACCAGGTTTCCAAAGCAATAGACGTGCCCATAATCGGCATTGGCGGCATATTCTCCGGAGAGCACGCAGCGGAATACATCCTGGCCGGCGCATCTGCCGTACAGATAGGTAGTGCCAATTTAGTTGGGCTGCACGCTCCATGGCGAATCTTGGCCGAACTCAAAGACTGGACGCGTCAATCAGGACTAACCAATCTACGAGGCCTGAGCATCTAGCCAGCAGTCACGACTAAATCACTCCTGAACATTGCCTTCCTGCCTGATCTCTAACTAGATTAGGCGTGCAACCACAGAGGGCATTGGATACAATATAATTGGATTTGAGACGCCTGGAACCGGCCACCGGGATGCACAATGCAGCCTGCCAGTTCACGGTGATAATCTGAGAGGTCTGAAAGTCCATGGTTTCCGTTCTCCAAAAAGTTCTTGGCGACCCCAACGCAAAGGCAATCAAGAGGCTAACCCCCATGGCCAAAGGGATTACCGAACTTGAGCCTGATTTCCAGAAGATGACAGACGAGGAACTCCAAGGAATGACTGCGGAGTTTCGGACTCGGTTGGCCGAAGGAGAGTCCCTGGGCGACATCGTTGCTGAAGCCTTTGCAACCGTCCGGGAGGTCGCCCGACGGAGCCTTAAACAACGCCACTACGACGTTCAGCTCGTTGGCGGACTGGTCTTGCACAAGGGTCAGATTGCAGAGATGAAGACCGGAGAGGGCAAGACCTTGGTCGCCACTCTGGCCGTTTACACCAACGCACTCGAGGGCAAGGGCGTCCACGTTGTTACCGTTAACGACTACCTGGCCCGCCGCGACCCAGTCTGGATGGGTACGGTCTACCACGCCCTGGGCCTCACAGTTGGCGTTTTGCAACACGACGCCAGCTTCATATACGACCCGGAAGTAACTGAAGCGCCAAATGGCATGGAATTTCTCCGGCAGGTCTCCCGTCCGGAGGCTTATAAAGCTGACATTACCTACGGCACCAATAACGAATTCGGTTTCGATTACCTCCGCGACAACATGGCGTTGGAGGCAGCAAACCGGGTACAGAGGGAACTTCACTACGCCATCGTCGATGAGGTAGACAACATCCTCATTGATGAAGCCCGAACACCTCTGATAATCAGCGGCCCAGCAGAAGAGCCGGTACAGCTATACCAGACCTACGCCAAGCTGGTTACCCGCCTGGACGACGAAGACGATTTCACAATTGACGAGCGCTCCAAGTCCATTTCTCTGACCACCGAAGGCATTGCCAAGATGGAGAAATGGACCAACATTGACAACCTCTATGACCCTGAGAATTTTCATCAGGTTCACTATCTAGAGAACGCCCTCACAGCAGAGATCAACAAGATCCGAGACAAAGACTATGTAGTGCAGGAAGGCGAGGTGGTCATCGTTGATGACTTCACCGGCCGTCTCCAACCTGGCCGCCGCTGGTCAGATGGTCTGCACCAAGCCGTAGAAGCCAAAGAGGGCGTCAAGATTCAGCGGGAGAGCATTACCTACGCCACCATCACGCTGCAGAATTACTTCCGCCTGTACGAGAAACTGGCCGGTATGACCGGTACGGCGATGACCGAGTCTGACGAGTTCTACAAGATCTACGGACTTGAGGTAGTTTCGGTGCCTACCAACCTACCCCTGGGCCGTGAAGATAACTCGGACCTGGTCTTCCAGACCGAAGACGGCAAGTGGAACGTAGTAATTGAAGACATTGCCAACATTCACGAGACTAAACAGCCGGTGCTGATTGGCACCACCTCCGTGGAAGACTCGGAGTATCTGAGCGAACGGTTGCGAAAACGCGGTGTCCCTCACCAGGTGTTGAATGCCAAGAACCACGAACACGAGGCCATAATCGTCGCCCAGGCCGGGCGAATCAATTCCGTAACTGTGTCTACCAACATGGCCGGTCGTGGCACTGACATCGTCCTAGGTGGCAGCGATACCGACCGTGATGGCTGGAGGAACGAGCACGACCAAGTAATTGACCTTGGCGGACTCTATGTGATTGGCACCGAACACCACGACGCACGCCGCATCGACAACCAGTTGCGAGGCCGCGCCGGACGCCAAGGCGACCCGGGCAAGTCTCAGTTCTACGTCTCTCTGGAAGATGAACTGATGCAGAGGTTCGGCGGAGAGCGCATCAAGAAGGTGATGAGCTGGACCGGGTTGGACGAAGAGACTCCCGTGGAAAACGGGATTATCACCAAGTCCATCAGCGGCGCCCAAGTCAAAGTGGAGGGCTATCACTTTGACATGCGAAAACACCTGCTGGAGTACGACGATGTACTGAACAAACAGCGGGAGATAATCTATGAAGACCGGTTCGAGGCCCTTAGCGGCGAGTCTCTCAAGCTCAAATTCATTGAGATGCTGCGGCGCGAATTTTCTTCGGCAGCAAACCACCATCTACCAACTAAGCATGTAGACGACTGGAACGCCGAGGGTCTGATCAACGAGATCCGGCAAGTCTGTCCGCTGCCCCCGGAACTGGCCACTGAAGAACAGGTTTATGATTGGAGTCGAGACCAGATTCAAGAGATACTGGTCGATTTCGCGGAGACAGTCTACCAGGCACGGGAAGAGGACATTGGCGCAGAACAGTTGCGCACCGTAGAGCGGTTGCTGCTGCTCCGGGCCATCGACAACCACTGGGTTCAGCACCTCACAGCCATGGAGAACCTGCGGACCGGAGTTGGACTGCAAGCCTACGGCCAGCGTGACCCCTTGGTGGTCTACCGGTCTGAAGGCCATAAGATGTTCGGAGACCTACAAGTTGCGGTCGAGAACGAAGTGATTCACACCATTTTCCACGCGCAACTCACAGAGCAACCGCCGCAAGGCACTGGCCGTCGCCAAGCCGCTGCGCCCATCTCCAAAGAAAGCCCCATGAAGGCTATCAATGACCCGATGCGCGCGTCAGCCCCGGTTGGCAATGGTGGCAAGGTAGGCCGCAACACTTCTTGCCCCTGCGGGAGCGGCAAGAAGTACAAACGCTGTCACGGCGCAGAAGCCTAACCCTCAGCCAGCGCCGAGCAACCTTGTAGTCACAACCTTGGGAACGGCTTCCCCCTCCCACGCTCGTCCTGAGCTAGTCGAAGGGCCTGGGCGCAGCAATGCTGTTCCTTAACCATGTCAATCTGAGACGTCAGCCGAAGAATCTCGTCGCCACCAAACCTGGTCGGTGCAAGAACAACGAGACCCTTCGTTTCGCTCAGGGTGACAGAAAAAAGGGTTTGGCAATATCAATAACGGGAATGAATTACGCCAGGTTATCGCCCCGCTCGTCCTGAGCTAGTCGAAGAACCTGTTCGCAAAAACCCTGTCCCCACCAGGTCATTTCGAGGCGTCAGCCGAAGAATCTCGTCGCCACCCAGCTTGGTCGCCGCAACAGCAACGAGACCGTTCGCTTCGCTTAAAGTGACAGCAACATAGAAGTTAGATGTCGGGGAAATCCGGCATCACAGCAATGGGTTCTTATTTCTTGCCGAACAACCTGGCGAAGAAGCCGGGTTTGTTGGCCGGCGTTGCTGCTTCCTCTCGCTCCGGCATGTGATGGCCATGACTGTGACCACCAGGCCCGTGATCGTGGTCTTCGTGATCTTCATGGTCATCATGACCAGCGTGGTCTTCATCGTCAGCGTGATCTTCGTGATTCCCATGTTCATCATGGTCGTGCCCGTGATCCCCGTGGTCATCGTGACCGTCAGCCTCGCCTAGATACTTCTCAGGTTCTTTATCAAAGGCCGCCTTGCAGCCAGGGGCGCAGAAGTAATAGGTTGTGCCATCATGTTCACTCTGCCCACCGGGCGGGTTGTCAGTATCCACATCCATCTTGCATATCGGGTCTATCGCTGTAGCCATAATCATCTCCTCCGTAGCATCTGATCGAGTATTGAACTTTATATATTGGCGCGCCGTAGTCTCAGGGAATTGGTAACCACGGTCACTGAGCTGAACGCCATGGCCAACGCGGCCAACGCCGGGTTCAAGAAGCCCTGTTCCCCAAAAAAGAACTCCAGGCCGCCAGGCACACCACCAACTCCTTGGAAGACAGGGTACAAAACCCCTGCTGCCACGGGAATCAGCATCACATTGTAGAAAAACGCCCAGAAGAGGTTCTGTTTGATGGTCCGGATGGTCTGACGGCTCAGATCTAGAGCCGTAGCCACACCATTAACATCGCTGCGCATCAGAGTGATGTCGGCCGACTCCATGGCAACGTCAGTACCGCTGCCCATGGCCAAACCAACGTCGGCTTGGGCCAAGGCTGGGGCATCGTTGATGCCGTCTCCGACCATTGCCACCACCCGGCCCTCGGACTGCAGCCTCTTGATGACAGCGGCTTTGTCCTGGGGCAGAACTTCGGCTTCTACATTTTCTACGCCCAATTGGCCCGCAATTGCATGGGCAGTTTGAACGTTATCGCCGGTGAGCATCACCACGTCCAGGCCCATCTGGCGCAATCTGGCCAGGCCGGAAAATGCCTCCGGTTTCACGGTGTCAGCCACCGCAATCAGGCCCATCGCCTTATTATCTGAGGCCAAATACATTGGCGTCTTACCCTGTGGCGCCAATTCTGAGGCTTGCCCAACCAGGTTGTCCAACTCCACGCCGGATTCTTCCATCAGAGCCTGATTGCCAAACAGTACCATTTGCCCTTTAACCTGGGCTGAGATACCACGGCCGGGGATGGCTCTAAAATCAGTCACCGGCTCCAAATTGAGGCCCCTGGCTTGGGCTTCACTGACAATCGCTTCACCCAGTGGGTGCTCGGAGCCGCGCTCGGCGGACGCCGCCAAGAATAATAGTTCGGACTCTGGAACGCCGTCAGGAGCCACCAGGTCGGTCACAATCGGTTTTCCGGTGGTAAGCGTGCCGGTCTTGTCCAAGACCACTGTATCGACCTTGTGGGCAATCTCCAGGGCCTGTGCCTGCTTGATTAAGACTCCTTTTTCTGCTCCCATTCCGGTGCCAACGATGATTGCCGTTGGTGTGGCCAAACCCAGGGCGCAGGGGCAGGCGATAATCAGCACTGAAACTAGGACCAATGTGGAGAAGGTCAAAACGGGTGCCGGGCCCAACAGCATCCAGAAAGCGAACGCTGCCAATGATGCGACGATGACCGCCGGCACAAAGTAGGACGCCACTTGGTCAGCCAAGCGTTGGATGGGTGCCTTGGAGCCCTGGGCGTCTTCCACCAGACGAATTATCTGAGCCAAGACCGTTTCACCGCCCACTTGGGTGGCCTCAAAATACAAAGCACCATTGGTATTTATCGTTGCGCCGAAGACTTTTTCGCCCGGCACTTTTTCCACGGGCATACTCTCGCCGGTGAGCATGGACTCGTCCACCGCAGAATAGCCGTCGGTCACCAGGCCGTCCACGGGAATTTTCTCCCCAGGGCGGACCAGCACCGTATCTCCGATGACAACTTGCCCGACTGGAATATCCACTTCTTGGCCGTCACGCACCACCCGCGCTGTCGTTGGTTGTAGACCAATAAGACGCCGAATGGCCTCGGAGGTTCGGCCTCGTGCCCCGGCCTCCAAGAAGCGTCCCAGCAGTATCAGCGCCACGATTATGGCGGCGGTGTCAAAATAGACCTTGGCCTCTATTCCGTTGTCGGCCAGCACCCCAGGCGAGAAGGAGTCAAGCAGCACCACCACCACGCTGTAGCCGTAGGCGACGGTCGTGCCCAAGGCAATCAGGGTGTGCATGTTGGACGTACCGCGTCGCAGTGCACCCAGGCCAGATGAATAGAAATTGGAACCAGCCCAGAACTGCACCGGGGTCGCCAACGCCCAAAGCAGGAACGGGTAGTAGCTCTGCCCCATGAACGTGCCGACCCAGGGGAAGACATCAAATGTGCCAATGAACAGCAATATGGCGCCGCTGCCGGCCATGGTCAGACGGTTCCGCAGTTCCCGTATCTCTTTAACCTTGGAGAGCCGTTCCAGTTCTCTTTCTTGGTCTCCGGAGTCGTTGAAACCCTCTACCCGGTAGCCGGCACCTTCCACTGCTGCCTGCAGGTCTGAAAGTTCGGCAATGCCAGGGACAAATTCCACTGAGGCTCTTTCCACGCCCAGGTTCACGTTGGCAACAGCCACGCCGGGCACATCCCGGAGTGCATTTTCAATGTGGCTCACGCAGGCGGAGCAAGTCATACCGCCAATGTTCAGCGAGGCCGATTGGGTACCCAGTTTGTAACCAGCACCCGAAACGGCGTCCTGAATCACCTGGAACTTTACCTCGGCGGAGTTGAACTCCACCGCTGCTTTTTCTGTGCCCAGGTTGACCGATGCCTCAATAACGCCCGGTACGTCATTCAGGGCGTTTTCTACGTGCCCCACGCAGGCAGCACAGGTCATGCCCTCCACAGGAAGGTTAATCTTCTTGATGTCTTTATTTGCAGTTGCCATTAGCTCGTTCTCAATTACTGTGCACCGATAATTTGATGCCGATTACCCAATCAGGGTGTATTTACGCGCCGTCAGCAAAGATAAAGTTACCTTTGGATGCGCTCTGTCGAATCTTCTTCAAGTCGGCGTAATCGGGGGAGTTGTACCATTCTTTGGCTCGCTGGATGCTCTCAAACTCCAAAACCACCAGGCGTTTAGGAGTCCATCCACCCTCTAATTCTTCACCGGCGACGCCACGAACCAGGTATTTCCCGCCGTAGAGTGCCACCGTTTCCGGAACGCCCGCAGCGTACCTAGAGTACGAATCCGGGTCTGTAACTTCAATGTCTCCGATCAAGTAACCGGGTGTCCCGGTGCCTCTTCCTTGGTCCGCCGGTTCCACGCCTTCAGCGACCAACAAAGTACCAGTCGACGCGCTCTGGCGAAGCTTGGTCAGCTCAGTATATTCGTCGGAGCAGTACCATTCCTTGATGGTATCTGAGTCTTTGTACTCGGCCAATACGAAGCGTTTTGGGTTCCAGTCACCTTCGGCGGGCTCGCACTTGTCGGGGCCGCGCACCAGGTACTTGCCACCGTAAGCTCCGCTACTGGCCGGCACTTTACCGGCGTATTCGGCAAAGACCTCTGGATTTGTAACGTTGATGTCTCCGATCACATATGCAGACATAATTTTTCTTAACTCCCCAGAACTAAATCGGCTATTTTTACTTGTTGGCCAGGATATAAAGGTCTTTAAGCTCATCGACAATCTCTTCAGCTCGCCCTAACTGGATGCCTTCCACGACACACGACTTCAGGTGGCCTTCCAGCAACAGACTTTCCATCTTCTCGATGGCCCGCCTAACAGCGTAGGTCTGTTTCAGAATGTCGACGCAGTATTTGTCCTCGTCCAGCATCTTTCGGATGCCGGAGAGGTGACCCTCTATATAGCTCAGACGTTTTAGCGCGTCCGCCTTAACTTCAGGAAACATGGTAGTTCCTCCGACCCATACCCCCTGGGGGTGGGTTTATACTTTCAATGCTACGCCAGTTGGTTCAGGTCGTCAAACAAACGTACTGGTTGATTCTTGATTCTTCGTAAACGGTAAGTTTTTATGGATTTATAATATCCGATTTGCTATGGCAGGTGTTAAACTTACCTCGCCGTATATCGAACTGGCCCATTACAAATAATGAGATCCATGACGAACCTCGTATCATTGCCCTGGCCAATTCGCCGATTGAAGCTCTTCGTTGCTTCTCTTGCTCTGGTCGCAATTGCCGTATCCGTTTTTTCGTAAACGGGGAATAACCCCAGCCCAAATCAGCCGCGATTTGCCGATGACAGCAGTGCGATCTGGCTTCCAATTCCGGATTCCGTGCAAGAACTTGTGAACGTGTCCGATGCTATAGTGGTCGGCGAAATAACCGGATTCATCGGTGAAAGGGTGGAAGGACCGTGTAACCCTGCTCCCGATACCGACTTGAGTGAAGGCATACCAAAGCCTCTGAAGTATCCTTACCTTATTACGAATTCTCCATTGCCGAGATTCTGGTAGATGATGGTCTGGTATCCGAAAATTCAGTCCTAAAACTATAAGGGAGGGCCAGCGAAGACCTATCTAGATTACCCAGAATCAAGTTCCCTGACCAAGGGGAAAAATTCGTGTTCTTCCTCAGCGTCAACCCAGACAAGAAGAGTTACAGCTTCATAGGGCCATGGGCATTGATTAATATAGACGGCCAGCGAATCGTAGAATACGGAGGAAGTCTTCCTGAGCCTGCATCCGCGAGAGATACTGCTCCCGCACAGTTCACCGCGGACGTAGTGGCCGCTATCGAAACGCGGGTCAAGAAATCCTCAATCGACCTATTCAACTTTGTGCCTGAGGACCCGACCTTGAAGTAACAAGTCCAGCGCAAGCCACGAGGAGGTCGAAGCGTTCGCACTCCGGCCTCGTTACTAACTCAACTAACCCACGTACCCGTTCCGCCGGTCCCAATCATCTGCTGCTTGGTCCCTCTCCGACGGGTCGCCGTAGCCGCCGCCTCCGGAGGAAAGGCAGTAGACGTGGTCGCCAGGATTCACCACGACCTCGGTCTCTTTGGAGCCGAGAACCCGGTCTGACCCATTGGAGATGATTCTATAGTCGTGGGGCAGGCCGTCTTCGCCATCAAATAGCCCAAACGGCGGCACAACTATTCCATCACCGGCCGTGTTCAGCAAAGCTTGGCCTTCACCCTCGTAGACCAGGTCGCAGATTCCGCCCAGTCCACCCCGCCAAGCACCCTTGCCGCCCGAGTTGGGGCGCAATTCATGCCGGCGAATGAAGAACGGGAACCGCTCTTCGGTGACCTCTATGCTGGGGCTTCGGATGCCACCGGCCACGTTGACCTCACCCACATTGGGCCAGCCGTCGTAACCATAACTCGCGCCGCCGCCCCCACGGGCCAAGAAGAAGTGCCAGATGAACGTGCGGCCAGTGCGCGGGTCTTTCCCGGTGATGGCGTAACGCAGGCGTCGGGAGAACCCAGCGTTCACTGCCTGGGGCACGGCCAGCGACAGGGCTTTGAATATCGCCTCGACTATCTCCTCGGCACAGTGGTTGGTACTCATACACACGGGGGCTGGTGGGTTGGCGTTCACGATCAACCCTCTAGGGGCAATGATCTCCACGGGCCGCATGGAGCCTTCGTTCTTCGCCACATTGGACGGGGCAACATACATGATGGCTGCGTGGGCGAGGGATCGGGTGTTGGCGTAGGCGCTATTGATGAACCCGGTCACCTGAGGACTGGACTCGCCCAGGTCGATGGACATTGAATCATCAGCGATGGTGACCTTGGCCCGAATGGGAATCAGTTTGGCGTCAAAACCGTCATCATCGACCAGAGACTCGCCATGATAGACGCCGTCGGGCCATCCCGAAATGAACTGCCGCACCTGCCGCTCGGTGGCGGCCAGTATTTCCTCAACTGCCGCCAGCAATCGGTCGGTCCCGTAACTCTCTAAAAGTTCCGAGATTCGCTGCGCCGCAATCATCACCGAGCCGATCTGAGCGTTCAGGTCGCCCAAAAAATTCTCCGGCTGGCGCACATTGGCCGACAGCATCTGCAAGACGTCTTCCCGGGGCACGCCCTTGTCGTACAGCTTCAGAGGCGGGATGCGAATGCCCTCTTGGAATATCTCACTGGCTCTAGGGTTATAGCCCCCGTGAGTGCCTCCGCCGACGTCGCTGTGATGGGCGCGGTTTACTGCATAGAACAGCAACCTGCCCTCGTGGAAAACGGGTCTGATGATGGTTATGTCAGGTAGGTGGCTGCCACCGAAATACGGGTCGTTCAGGATAAACAGGTCACCCTCGGCAATAGAATCGCCGAAGTAATCCCGTACCGCCGCCCCGGCCACCGGCAGTGCGCTGACGTGCACTGGAATCCCTTCGCCTTGCGCCACCAACTGGCAATCGCCATCCAACAGTGCGGTTGAGAAATCACGGCTGGAGTTAAGAATCTGGGACATGGCCGTCCGGAGCATAACCTCGGTCATCTCTAGGGCAATGGACTCCAGCCGGTGCTCCACCACGGCCAGCGTCACCGGGTCGGGGCGGTCCGTTGATGCTGCGCTAAAATCGTCGGTCTGAGATTCCAAGGACACCAACAATTCGATACCACCGTAAGGGTCGATGGTTGCCGTGTCGCCCGGCTCAACCAACACTGTGGTGAAATCCGATTCCAAAACAGCCGGACCGCTCACTGAGTTGCCCGGAGAGAGGTCTCCGATCTCGTAGACCGGAGCGTCGACCCAGCCGCCAAAGTAGATGTTGCGCCGACCTTTTTCTTTGGGAGGGCCAGAACTGCCGGTCTCCAGGGGTGGCGGGTCCAGCTTGGGCAGTCGCCCCACCACGCTGACACGCAGGGTGACCAGGCGTATCTCCTGCTCCGACTGATTGTAGGAATACAGTTCTTGATAGCGCTGGTGGAAGTTGGCCGCCCACTGGGCTAGCAAGGCGTCAGCGTCTTGGCTCAAGTCCGGAGTAGCCACGTTTACTTCATAGATCTGGTCCAGATAACGCATGTCTGCTGATACTGAAATCTCGATATCGGACTCTGGCACGCCCTGAGCCAACAGCTTTTCGCGGCCCTCTAACTTCATCCCAGCCACAATGTCTCTGATGACGGCCAGGTCCATGCCCAGCAGTCCCGTTGGATGGGATCTGGAGTAGTCGTATTTCAGGTCGGTTGCGAGCATGCCGTGGGCGGAGAGCACTGCTGCTGCCGCCGGGATAATCACTTTCTCCACATTAAGTTGCCTGGCGACTTTTCCCGCCTGCAATCCTGCTGCGCCGCCGAAGGCCATCATCGTGAACCGTCTCGGATCAACGCCACGCTGCACCGACATCAGCCGGATGCCCTCAGCAATCGATGTTGAAACAACTTCAGAGATGCCGTCTGCTGCTTCGATCATGGGGAGACCAACGGGCTTGGCCACGTGCTCGGCGATGGCTTTCTCGGCCAGGCTGGTGTCCAGTTTTGCGCTGCCGCCCAGGAAGTTGTTGGCATCCAGATATCCCAAGGCCAAGTTGGCGTCGGTCACTGTTGGGAGATCGCCACCCTTGTCGTAGGCGGCCGGGCCAGGCAGGGCACCCGCGCTCTCCGGCCCCACTTGCATGATCCCGCCGGGGCCAACTGAAGCGATGCTGCCGCCGCCAGCGCCCATGGTGTGAATATCGATCATTGGGACCGATATCTTCCACCCCGCCTCAAACTTCTCAGTGCTGAGATGGGGCGCGCCATTCTCGATTAATGAAATATCGGTGCTGGTGCCGCCCATATCAAAGGCGATGATGTCGGAAGTGCCGACCAGGCGACCGTAGGCAGCCGCGCCAGCCACGCCGCCCGCAGGGCCGGACAAGATCGAACGGACCGCCAAAATCCGTGAGTCTTCGATGGGCGCAACACCGCCGTTGGACTGCATGATCAGGAAATCGCCTGCCTGCTTGAACGATGTCAGTCGTTTTTGCAGGTTCTCAAGATAGCGGCCCAACACCGGGCCAACGTAGGAGTTGATTACCGTGGTGCTTAGGCGGTCAAACTCTTTGATCTGGGGAATGACCTGGGACGAGAGCGAGGTGTACATCCCAGGGAACCTGGCCCGGATTATCTCGCCAACCCGGTCCTCGTGGGCGGAGTTCAGGTAGGAGAACAGAAAACAGACGGCCAGGGCTTCTACACCCTCTTTTTCAAGTTCGTCTAGGGATGCGTTAAGTGCATCTTCATCCAGGGAGAACTTCACGCTGCCATCGGCCAAGACCCGTTCCGGAACATCGGCCCTCAGGTATCTGGGGACCAGCGGCTCCACCGGGGTCATACGCAGGTTGTAGCGGTCTTCTTTCAGCCCTTCCCGCATCTCCAACAGGTCTCTGAAGCCGTCGGTGGTGATTAGGCCAACCTTGGCACCCTTGCGCTCAACCAGGGTGTTGGTGGCCACGGTACTGCCGTGGATAATCATGTCGGCCGACGCCAAAAATTCTTCCAAAGACAGCCCGTGGGCGGTGGCAGCATCGTTCAGGCCAACCATCAACCCCTCTGAAGGGTCGTTGGGAGTGGAGGCAGTCTTGAAATAACGGGGAGCTTGGCCTTGTTTGGCCACCACAAAGTCGGTGAACGTACCACCAACGTCGATTCCAATCACGTACACGGTCAGACACGCTCCGATTTATTTGGTCTGGTCTGGTTTAGTTGGTACGGCCAGTTGAACCGGTAGTTTAAGTGCGAGGAGTTACTGGGTTTAGTTCAACCAGGCGTCGGGGCAGCCCTGCAGAGTCACTTCTCTATTGCCCAGAGTCCGACCCACAAATCCTTGGTCAGATAGGAAAGTGGTTACGGCCCGGCCCAAAGACCCGCCCAGATGATGCCCCGGCTCGGTCCAATCAAGACAGCCAAACGCGAAATTACCGGTGGATCGGGCAGCTTCACCTACCGGAACGCCGAGTTTTTCCATGGCTTGGCGGCCTTTGGGTGTCAGTGCGTAACCCAATCTGTTACCAGAAATCGGAGTCGCATCTTCTGCCAGCCAATCCAGACTCAGCATCTCATCCATCAGCGCTATACCGGCAACGCCGGCCAGGTGGCCGTATCAAGTCCTAGCTTGCCGCAATTGGGTGTTACGGCGAACTTCACGTTGTGACTGCGGGCTGAACTTAGGGCGAACTCTGGTGGGCTGTTGAGCTTGAGACATGGTCCACTTCCTGAGTTACTGATTTCACTAATGTTACGCCAGTGTTTAGGTATACAAATGGCGGGGCCGACGTTTCCGCTAGCCCCGCCATTTAATTCTGAACTAAGTTTGTTCGGTGCTTTTTCAGCCGCCGCCGATGGCAGGGAGAAAGTGCACTTCACTGTCCTCTTTGACCTTGTCCAACATCCCAAGGAGGCTGACCTCGCCGTCGATGATGACGGCCAGGCCGGGAACCAAATCTTCCTGCATTTCATCGCACAGGAAGTCCTTTATACCCGGATGCAACAATTCCAGGTTGTTGATCAATCGACGGACGGTTGTGCCTTCCACTTGGATTTGTTGCTTACCGTCGGTCAACTGCTGGAGCTTTGGCGGTATCCATACTTCCGCCATCTTTTGTTACTTGCCCTCTTCGGCCCAGAGAGCCTCCAGGATCTTATCCGGAGACATGGGCAGGTCGTTCATGCGGATGCCAATGGCGTCATAAATCGCGTTGGATATGGCAGCCATTGGAGGCACAATCGGAACTTCACCAACGCCCCTGACACCGTAAGGGTGGGCGGGGTTGGCAACCTCCACAATAATCGTATCAATCATCGGCAGGTCCAGACTGGTGGGCATCCGGTAATCTAGGAAGCTACTGTTTAGGAGCGCTCCTTCGTCGTCGTAGACATACTCTTCGTTGAGCGCCCAGCCGATGCCCTGCACCGCGCCGCCTTGAATCTGTCCTTCAACGTAGGCGGGGTGGATGGCTTTTCCGGCGTCTTGAGCTGCGGTATAACGCAAAATCTCGACCTTGCCAGTATCCGTGTCGACTTCGACGTCAACAAGGTGGACAGCAATGGACGGGCCAGGACCGGGCGGGTTCACGCCAGCAGAGGCCACGATGGGGCCGCCGGTGGGAATCATCCTCGCGGCGATCTGCTTGAAGTTCAACTTTAGTTCCGGATCCGAGATGTGCTGCAGGACCGCTTCTTTGTACTCAACGTCGGTGTCGGGAATCTCCCAGATCTTAGCGGCCCGTTCGACCATCTGCTGTTTCACGCTCTGAGCAGCGTTGTAGCAGGCCCAACCGGTCTTGAAGGTTACGCTGCTGCCGCCGGTGTTGGAGGTGAAGCCAATGCTGTCGGTATCGCCCACCTGGGGCTTGATGTCAGTAATGGGAAGACCCAGAACCTCGGCCACGTGCATGGCCATGGCGGCACGGCTACCACCGATGTCCGGTGAACCTTCGGTCAGACTGACAGTGCCGTCTGAGTTGACTACGAGTAATGCCGATGCAGGGCCGGAGTTGTTGGCCCACCAACCGGTGGCTAATCCGCGGCCCCTCTTCTTGCCTTCCAACTTGGTGTTGTAGTGCTGGTGGTCTTTGACTGCCTGCAGGGTCTCTGTGTACCCAACGAACGGAGTCATGGGGCCGGTCACCCGGCGGACTCCCTCGGAGGCGATGTTCATCAACCGGAATTCCAGCGCCTCAATCCCCAGTTTCTCTGCCAGCTCGTCCATTGCGGTTTCCATGCAGAATGCTGAAGCCGGTGCGCCCGGTGCGCGGTAGGCTGCCGCTTTGGGGCGGTTGACCACCACGTCAATGGCCTTCAAATGGCCGTTAGGAATGTCATATTGGCCCATCATGCACTGGATACCAGCGCCAACGGGAGAGCCGGGGAACGCCCCAGCTTCGTAAATCAGTTCGGCCTCGGCGGCAATCAATTTGCCGTCCTTGGTCGCGCCTAGTTTTACGCTGATCTGTGTGCCGGAAGTGGGACCAGTACCCTCGAATACTTCTATTCGAGACAATTGAACCTTGACCGGACGACCGGACTTTTGGGAGAGCAAGGCTGCGATGGGCTCAACGTAGGTTATGCCCTTGGCACCGAAACCGCCGCCAATCTCCATGGGAACCGCTTTGACCTGGCCCACAGGGATGCCCAGGAATCGGGCAGTGTGATCACGGACAGTGAATTGACCCTGGCTGCTGGAGAAGATCGTTAGTTTGCCATCTGCCGTCCATTCGGCCACAGCGGCCTGGGGCTCAATGTAACCCTGGTGTACCGCCTGGGTGGTGGTGGTCTTCTCCACAATGACGTCGGCGTCTTTGAAGCCTTGCTCAACGTCTCCCAGATTGAATTCAAATTCGTTGGCTATGTTGGTGCGCAGGCTGTCGGCATTATCCTCCAGCAACCCACCGGGCCTAAGAGCAGGGCTGGCGACGGAGGCCAACCGCTCGTGCAGGATCGGTGCATCGGGCTTCATGCCGTCAATGGCAGTGAGCACGGGCTTGAGGACTTCGTAATCAACCTTGATCAGCTTCGTTGCTTCTTCGGCAACGTGGGCACTGACTGCGGCTACGGCAGCAATGGCGTGACCCTTATATAGGGCCTTGCCTCGCGCTAGAACGTTCATGCTGAGGAAACCCAGGTTGTGAATCGAACCCTCTGCCAGGTCAACAAGCTTCATGGACGTTTCTGGCCAGTCAGCGGAGGTAATCACCGCGTGGACCCCAGGATGGGCCTGGGCTGCGCTGGTGTCCACAGATTTGATGACCGCGTGGGCGTGGGGACTGCGCAGTATCTTTCCGTAGAGCATCCCGGGCAGATTCGTATCCGCCCCGTATTTGGCGCGTCCTGTTACTTTATCGGCGCCGTCATGACGAATCGGAGAGGATCCGACAGTATCAAATTCTTCATTAGAGAGGACAGTATTGGGCTTGTACTCAAGCATTCTCTCGCTCCTAGCCTTAATTAAATATTGCTAAATTCAGTTGCATCCAAAGCGTCCGGTCCAGGCTTCAAAACAGACGGACTGTTTGGCCAGTGGACACCTTAAATTGATCTTGGCGTATATTATCACAATCTCAGGTGTAGGCTCATGCCTGATTTAGTCTCACAGAAGAGCGGCCAAGCCTGCCACGTGGCGCTCTCCACTGGGGTTTTGCTGGTGGAACTTAGGCTCGTTATGACAAGTTGATTTTCCAGCACTTATTGGGTCTGTACTGCCCTGCGTCAGTTGAGATATACTCCCACAGCGATTTATGCACGGCTGAGGACAATCCGTAGGCTCCTCATATGCAATACGGAACCGGAGTGATTATTAAGGATGCGCTTTCCTAGATTACGCGCCCAACGGGCATTCGTTCTTCTCTTTTTGATTGGCATTATTCTGATGGCCACCACTGCCAGTCATGGGTGTACGGTCAGCGGCTCCTAGCCAGGCGATATAACACCTCTAAAACTTTTGTTTTGAGGCTTCCGGGGATTGCATCTGGCTCTCGGTCTTGTCGTTAGATTTCATTCAGTCCAGGGTTCTTGCGCAACGGCTTTCTCGTTTTCGACGAATCAATATCTCCCGTACAGAACCACTGGATTTTCGTATCTCATCTGATTGATGAATTGATTCTCGTCCCATGCGAATTTCGTCAATACCACGCATCAAAATAAGGAGGCAGTTGTGCCAGATTTAGAATCCACTAGCGAGCTGAATGTTCTATCTGGAGACCCACTTTGTGCAGGTGTATTTCTTCCAAACCTAGATGTCCTCGTCTCCTCCAATGAAGGCCACTTTGTCCGCAGCCACTTTTCCGCCCCCCAGATCAACTCCGCAGATTACTCACTACCCGTCACCGGTGACGTTAACAATGCCCTGAACCTCTCTTACGATGACCTGCTTAAGATGCCCAGTCATGAGGTCGTCAGTCTCATGGAATGTGCCGGCAATAGCCGCTCAACCATGCAGCCCCCAGCAGAGGGTGTTCAATGGGATAACGGTGCAGTCAGTGTCTCCCGCTGGAAGGGAGTGTCAGTCAAAACAGTACTAGAGCAGGCCGGCCTGAAAGCCTTGGCCACCGATGTCCTGTTTGAAGGCACAGACTCAGGCAAAGATGCACACTCAGGCAATCAATTGACCTATGCCATGAGCGTGCCGCTGGAAAAACTGCTCAATGAAGACACCCTGCTAGCCTATGAGATGAACGGAGAGACCCTGCCCAAGGATCACGGCTTCCCCATTAGGTTGCTGGTTCCCGGATGGTATGGCATGGCCTCCGTGAAATGGTTGGACAAAATCACGGTCATGGACCACGCCAACGGCGGGTTCCATGAGATGGACTACCGCATCTACCCGGCAACGGACGGCAAGTCCGACGCCCAGGTGCAACGAGTAACTTCGCTGAAGATAAAATCATTGATCAGCACCCCGGCCAAGGGTTCCATCCTCGCACCAGGCTCCTACACCATCAAGGGTGTGGCTTGGTCTGGCGACGGGGACATCACCAAGGTTGAGGTCAGCACCGACGACGATCGAGTCTGGCGCGAAGCCAAACTTGAAGAGCCCAACGGGAATTACTCCTGGCAACACTTCGAGATTGACTGGGAAGCCAACAATCTGGGGCATTCACTGCTCCGCTGCCGCGCCACCGACAGCGCTGGCAACGTGCAGCCGATGTTGGCCACCTGGAACTTCCGTGGTTACCAGGTTAACTCCATCCACTCGGTCCCAATTACAGTGCGCAAACCCTAGTAAACGGTCTCGGTTACCCACTCTGCTAATATCTGGTGAATTTTACCGCCGGAGGCGTCATGCCTCCGGCGGTTTTTAATATTCACAGCCGCCCGCATTAACAACGCTTCATCGCCACACCGGCGGTCATGAAATCTAGGGATCCGTATTCACATCCTGAGGTAAACTGAAATGTTTGTTGAGACAGTTAGAA
>Ga0209403_10003564_pt1 | contig 17511 bp, 15 predicted proteins | sample ArcticOcean_MG_C_8_FD_187440 | JGI IMG/M metagenome (GOLD analysis project Ga0209403, IMG submission 187440) | Marine microbial communities from western Arctic Ocean - ArcticOcean_MG_CB11_86 (SPAdes) (version 2) | ecosystem: Environmental > Aquatic > Marine > Oceanic | place: Arctic Ocean... | reverse complement strand
CAGTTGCTATGTTAGGGTTTCTCGATAATGGAGGAACCGATGCAGGGCAAGCGATTTACAGAAGAACAAATAATACGGGTTTTACAAGAGGCTGACGCCTGCTTTCGGCGGCATGGAAGTCTCGGAGGCAAAGCGGCTGCGGGAGCTTGAACGCGAGAACGGCGAACTGAAGAAGATTGTGGCGGAGCAGACGCTGGATATTCGGATGTTAAAGGATGTGAACTCAAAAAAATGGTAAGCCTGCCAGAGCGCCGACGTTGTGTGACGTACTTAAAGACCGAGTACGCGAGCAGCGAAGGACAATCGATCAGCCGCGAGCGAGTACGCTTGATTCGACGCCGCGAGGGGCTGCAAGTAGTGAGGAAACGCCGTAAACGCAAGTTGCTGGGCACGACCACGCAGTGGGTGAACCAGGCGCATTATCCGAACCACGTGTGGAGCTACGATTTTGTATTTGATCGCACGGAGGATGCTCGACAGTTGAAGTGCATGACGGTGGTCGATGAGTTCACGCGGCAGGGTTTTGAAATCACTGTCGGTCGCAGCCTGACAGCAAGCGATGTCATTCGTATTCTCGCCAAACTATTCGCAAAGCACGGTCGGCCAGTCTGCATCAGAAGTGATAACGGACCCGAAATGGTTTCCAGGGCAGTGCAAAATTGGTTGAAGAAAAAGCACGTGGATACGCACTATATTGATCCGGGTAGTCCGTGGCAAAACGGTTACTGCGAGAGTTTCAATTCAATTTTTCGCATGACCGGCCTGGACCGTTGGTTGTTTAGCTCAATGACTGAGGCTCGTGTGGTTATCAATCAATGGTTGGAGGAATACAACACGATCAGGCCGCATGGGTCGCTGAGTGGCATGAACCCGGAACAATTTTTACAGCAATGGACGGAAGGAAATATCAATCAACAATCGAAAATCCTAACAGTTTGACTGGACCAGAAATCTTGGGCTTGCCAATAGGAAATCGCCGCTTTCCGATCGGAGGACTAGGCGATCCGATCCACTTGCTGCCGCCCATTTTCGGACCCGACAATAAATTCCGCTAGAATGAGCCTCCTTTACTAACCGGAACTTGCCAAACGGAACATCAAACGTGGGTGACCAGAACAGCATTTTATTGCATCCTTTCCCGGCCATTAGATTCGTACTTCTATGCGTGTGCGCCCTTATTGCAATCCCGGCATCTGCACAAGAACGAGATCAGTCAACGGTCATCTACGACGCAATTTACTTTGAGCAATTCAACCCCGTCACACTGGAGGACATGATTCGCAATATTCCGGGCGGTGCATCCGTGCTCAGCGGTGGTGGAGGAAACAACAACAACCGGGGGTTCGGCTCGAATGACGTGCAGATCCTGATAGACGGCCGGCGAATGTCAGGCAAAGCCAACAACATGACTACCAACCTGGCAAGAATTCAGGCCGCACAGGTAGAGAGAATCGAATTGATTCGTGGCAACGCGCAAGGTCTCGATATTCGTAACGAAGGGATTATATACAACGTGATTCTTCGTGAAGGGGGGGGTGATTCGTCTACCAGGTTCATTGACGTAGGCGTTACCGCGACCCATGACATGGACTTGGAACCATCTGTACTGGTTTCCTACAACGCCAATCGTGGTGTGCTGACTTCCAGCTTTAGCTATGAATATGATACGACGCCACGGCTCGAAAAAACTAACGAGAATGTATTGGAGCCGGACCGTTCGCCGAGAGAGTTTCGCGCCCTGGCTACAGAAAGGATCAGAGCTAGCCACATACTGACGGGCACGTTTGGATACGAGTTCCAGGGTGGTACGACGCTAAACCTGAACGCGCTCTATTCCGACAATGAACATACTCAGTACAGACTGGAAGATCAGTATCTCATCGGTCCGGGCAGTACGCTGATCCCGTCCGCGATTGAAGATGGCGACATCCGCTTTGAGAACCTGAACTTTGAAATCGGCGGCGATTTGGAATTCGACTTCGGAAGGATCGGCCGTCTCAAGACACTTTTCGTCCTGAATCGAACTGAAAATGACGACGTGATTATGCAAGACGAGATAGCGAATGGCGTTACTACCCGCCTGTTCTCAAGCATCGCCGATTATGACGAGGGCGAAACTATTTTGCGCTCGACCATGACCAGCAACTTCGGCCGGCATACTTGGGAGTACGGCGCAGAGGGAGCCTTTAACACGCTGGACAGGAGCTTCGCCTTCAACGCTGATCCACTGGAAAACGCTATCGTCGAGGAGGATCGCTACGACATATTCGTCACGTACAGCATCCCACTGTCGGGGAAGCTAAACTTGCAAGCCGCTCTCACCGAAGAGCTGTCGACCATCTATCAGAACCGGGACGGCCTGACGAACGAGCGCGATTTTCAGTATCTTAAGCCGCGTCTTGAGCTCCGCTATGACCAGACGCCGTCTGACCAGTTTCGCCTATTAGTAGAACGCACCGTTAGCCAGCTGAATCTCAATGACTTCGTCGCCAGCCGCAACGTCAACGATGACACCATCAATTTCGGCAATTCGAATCTGGAACCAGAATCAACCTGGACCTACACCCTGGGCTACGAACGACGTTTTGCCGATGATGGAGGCTCGCTTGAGCTGGAGGTTCTTTACAAGGACGTCTCCGATCACATTGACAAGATTCTGATAGGGACGGATGACTCCGGAATAGGAAATATTGGTTCGGCACAGAGATTAAACGTCAATGTCGATCTCACTACCCGGTTTGGATTTATCGGTGTGCCAACTGCGGTGCTGACATTTTCTTATACTTATGATGACAATGAGGTCTCCGATCCGTTCACGGGCGAAAAGCGGAGGACAAAGAATTCCACCCCTCACTATTTTCGGGTGAATTACCGCCATAACGTAACAAACACGAATTTCGCCTATGGCATTGTTGCGCACCGACGCACCTATCGCGAACGCCAGGATGTGTCCCTGTATGAGTTATCTAAACTCCAAACCCACCTCAACCATGTTTTTGCCGAATATAACTTCACCGAAAATGTAAAGATGCGTTTCCAGGCAGCGCATAATCTGAATCGCGACGGGCGCACGTTTGACAGAACCATCTACGACGGCAATATCGCCAATGGCGTTGTCGATAGAATCGAACACCAATACTTTATAGTAGTCCCAGATTACGTCCTCAGTCTGCAGGCAACGTTTTGATTTGATGTTGGCAATGTACCCCGTCAGTAGGTACTGACAACTTAACTGCTGTTATTCAAATTAAACGGTCGAACCGATTTTCCGGTGTTCTAAGCGAGCTTTTTCGGCTTTGCTCTCTTGCCTGTTGGCGCCGCGTGACCCCTCATCCCAGCAAGCTGCTCTTTGAATTGTCTGGATGCGATTGAACACATCGCCGACCACTGAGAGCTGTACTCCTGACCGTGCTCAAAAACCATCCGTACTGCCCGTTCCCTAACATCTGGGGAATATCGATTTGCTTTGTTCATGCTCCAATCCTCTCAAGAAATGGAGTCTCCGGTAAACCCGGGGCGGTTCAGCCAACAAATAACAGGCGACTGGTAGAATGGAGTCTTAGTTAAAGCAAGACAACTAACCTAACCCTTTTACGTGACGAACCTTGACAAGGAGAAACACGAATATGGCTTCAACGTACACACGAGAGGATAGCTATAACGCTGCCGCTTCCCTCATTTCGCGTGTCCGTTATACTGGGGGAGCTTCAGTTCGACCCCTTTTCGTGGACGTTACTCCGCCTCGGTGACGCACCTTGCGGGATCGGACTCGGCGAGGACGTGTGGCATATGTCCGGTGTGGATGTAATCCGCAGCTAACTTCCCGGCCATTGGTCCCCGTCCGAATCCCGATGATGCCAGGCCGCTGACAATAAAGAGATTGTCCCTATCAGGAATCTTCCCGATGATTGGTGAGCCGTCCAGAGAGAAAGGCATTGAACCCGCCCATGTTCGAACGGCCGGGTGATTTGCCACCACAGGCACTACCTCTGATGCGTGTTGCCGATTGACCTCGATGCCCATCGGATCAGGTGTTGTACTAAATCCCACGTCCTCGCGATCGCCGCCAAATATGATCTCACCGTTTTTGCGTTGACGTCCGTACAGGTGTCGAACCAACCGCCGCTTTCCCTTATGCGTTAAGTACGGTGGTGTCGTTTCGTCGGAACCATTGTCTCGACTCCATGCGAAGCTGGACTCTGCAGACGAAATAGTCTGAAAAATTCGAGGTGGAAGACTCTTCGTGGCCCACATCTGACCTCTGATCGGAATGATGGGAATATTTAATCCCAACAACTTGCCTACGGGGCCACACCAGGCACCAGTGGCAAGTACAAGGGTCTGACAGATAAATTCTGCTTTGTCTGTGCGAACTGAGTATCCACTATTACCGTGAATATGAATTGCAGTAACGTTCTGGCCCGTATTGATGGTTGCACCCGAGTTCTGAGCAGCGTGGGCGAAGGCCTGAGTTGACTTCACTGGGTCAGCCTGCCCCCGGCCACCAGGAAGGTGCATGTATCCGAGCAAATCCAGACTAATTTCCGGCTCGATGGCGCGCGCTTCTTGCGGGGTTAGAAGCTCGACGTCATAGCCATTCGACTTCTGTGACAATACCCGATTCTTGATAAAGTCATACTGCTCTTCGGTGTGGATTCCTGTGAGTGAACCCGACTGGCGGAACTCCATGTCATAGCCCATATCGATTTGCAGTTGCTTGAAAATCTCCAGACTGCCCATCGTTAAATAGGACTGCAGGTCCGGCATGTTGCCCCAGCCTGGACCGCCAAGACCGCCCATGTTTTGCCCGGAGGCTTCGGATGCGATTTCACCCCGCTCCAGAATGGTAACGCTTCGTCCATGCTGGGCCAGGTGAAAGGCTGTTGCGGCTCCAGCCATACCGCCGCCAATTATCAGAATCTCTGATTCAGAAACCTTGTTCTGTCCCATAGCGCTGAAGGGTAGCCAACCGGTAGCTGCTAGTGTGCCGATGCCGGTGATGACGCGACGGCGGTCAGTATTCACAGAACGTTCCGAGGTCGATTTCGAGCTTAAGTTCGAGTACTGCTGTGCCATATCCCCACCTTTTAATTAGTAGTTCCAATACTAACATTCACCCGTATCAGTTCAGAATTTGGTAAAGACTACTTACTTAACTGACCCCTATTGTTCCTCGTGTCAGAGCGAAATCATTGCACGATCGACTTCCGCAATGTGGCGCTGCTTGTCAGCCTCACTGAGGAAGCTCGCGGTGAAGGCGTTACGCGCCAGTGCATGAATGTCGGCGTCGTTCAGATTTAGCGCCTGCTGTGTGCGGAGAAAATTTTCACCAATGTATCCTCCAAAATACGCAGGATCATCGGAATTTATCGTGACGCACAACCCGCGCTGCAGGAGTCGTTTGAGATTATGCTGCTCTAGCGTTTCGAATACGCGAAGCTTTACGTTCGATAGGGGACAAACGGTCAACGGTATCTGCTCGTCGACCAACCGCTGCACTAGCGCTGGATCCTCCAGGCAGCGTACACCGTGATCTATGCGCTCGACTTTGAGTAAATCCAGTGCCTCACGGATGTACGCGGGTGGACCCTCCTCTCCCGCATGTGCAACTGTTAAGAAGCCTTCCGTTCGCGCGCGGTCAAAGACGCTCACGAACTTGGATGGTGGATGCCCGGCTTCCGACGAGTCCAGGCCAACTGCGTGAATTTTGTCTTTAAATGGAAGGGCCTCCTCGAGCGTTGCCATAGCCGCTTCTGCGCTGAGATGTCGGAGGAAACACATGATCAGCCTGTAGGTGATGCCCAGCTGGGACTGACCGTCCTGCAATGCGCCGTCAATGCCATCGATGACTGTCGCGAATTCGACATCGCGTTCAGTATGCATCTGCGGATCAAAGAATATTTCAACATGACGAACGTTGTCATCCGCAGCCCGCTTGAGATAGGCCGAGGTCAGGTCGTAGAAGTCTTGCGCCTTCTTAAGAACCTGGGCACCCGCGTAGTAAATATCCAGAAAAGTCTGGAGGTTGGAAAAATTGTAGGCAGCCCGAATCTCATCCACGTTGCCATAGGGCAAACTGATTCGGTTTCGTTGCGCCAGCAGCATCATCATCTCGGGCTCAAGCGTCCCTTCGATGTGTAGGTGAAGCTCTGCCTTCGGCAAGCGCTGGATAAGGGTTACTGGATTCATGGTTAGCTCGCGAACGGGAAAGAATGGTTTAGCATGTTTGCGGTGACGAATCTGCATCATCTGCTGAGAGAAAATAGGGGCCGGTGGTAACTCCGTAACTTAAAGGACCAAAATGAAGCCCAGCTAATAACGAGCGACCTGAGAGCAACGTCCGAATCGGCTCCCAAATTAGTTTGGAAATTCTTGACTAGGAATTTCCGCACGGTCGATTGTCCAAGAGACCTATAGCAATACGTTACATAGTTACCACCGGCACTTGCTCATTTATGCTCGGCCCCGCCATGCGTGAAAACACTCCTCGCCAGTCGATGGGCTCACCGTTTCGCCGCACACGGCAACCATTTCTATTGTGCTAACACTCTTTCCTTCGCCGACCAAATTTCCCGACCACCCACTATTGTGCTGACAATGGGCAGGTAGCGGATTCGGTCCGCATCCATTTCGAAAAAGTTATCTTCGATGATGGTGAAGTCGGCCAGTTTGCCAACCTCAATAGTGCCAAGCCTGTCTTCGCTAAAAGTCTGGAAGGCCGGCGCCCAGGCGTGCAGCCGAATAGCTTCCTTGCGGTCGACGGCTTCCTCCGGCCCGTACACCCGACCGTCCCAGCCCTTGCGGGTGATCCCCGTCCAGAGTGTGACGCTTGGTCCATAGGGCGCGCCGTCGGACCCCCAACTGACCCAGACGCCAGCGTCTTGCAGGGATTTCGTCGGGTTCATTGTGGCCTCACGTTCACCCGCAAGCGACTCAACGGCGAATGCGCCGAGACCGACCGTAAACGCGGGTTGGCTCGCGACACCAATGTCATGTTTTGCCATGGTTGCCATGACCTCTGCCGATGGCTTAACGGCAACGTGGTGCAAGTAGTGGCGATGGTTCTCCCGCGGGAGATCCGTCAGGATTCGGTCGAGTTGTTCGACCACCATTTCGACTGCACCGTCGCCCATGGTGTGGATGCCAAGTTGCCAACCGAGTTCGTGCGCTCTTTTCGCTACCGGGTAAAACGCTTCGGCAGGAATCCGAATGGCGCCGGTATATTCGGGCCGATCTTCATAGCCCTCCGTCGACCAGTAGGCCGGCGCACTGAGCCCGCCGTCGATACTCATTTTGATCGCGCCAATTTTTAGTCGCTCGTTGCCGAAGCCCGTAATAATTCCAAGGCCTTCCAGCTCGGCAATGGCAACCTCAACTGATTCGTCGAGATCGTCAAACACGTCATAGCCCGGTCGAAGGCGAATCTGCAACGTTGCGCGCGGCAAGTTTTCTCCGTCACTTTCGTACAGCGCCTGGAAATGCCGCAACTGATCGGGTCTGACGCCCGCGACATTGACACTGCTAACGCCGGTACTTGCGAACTGCAGCAACAATGATTTCAAGTTATCGAGGGAAGCTGCGCTGGCCGGCGGCGGTGGCGCGACATCGGCCGCGAGTCGTCGCGCGGAGTCATACAGACGACCGTTGGGTTCGCCATCATCGTCGTGACCGATGTGACCGCCGCCAGGAAAAGTTGTCGCCCGATCGATGCCAGCCGCCTCAAGCGCCATCGAATTGAGGACGGTCGTGTGCGGACCACGAATGAGAAGCACAGGATTTGTGTTCGTTCCAACGTCAAGGTCAGCAGCGGTGGGCAGTATGTCGTTGTGCCAAACCTCGCGACTGAGTGCGCCGGTAATCCACTCCGCCGGTCCGACCCGCGCCGCTTCCTTTTGCAGTGCCGCCTGCAATTCCGCAATCGTCCTTGCCTCGCGAACCCAGCCAGGCACCTCGAAGATGAGCCCACCCTCCCATTCCATCAAAGCACCGTAACCAGAACCTGCGTGCACGTGATTGTCGAATAATCCGGGCAGCATCATGGCGCCGCCCAGGTCGACTAGCTCAGTTGATTCGCCGGCGATGCTGCGAGCGCCGGAATCTGATCCGACAAAAATAATCTCGCCGTCACGAACGCCTACCGCAGTGTGTGCCTTTGTTGCATCGGCTGGAACGCCTGTATACACCTCGCCGTTGACATAGATCGTGTCCGCGGCATCGACCGACACAGGATTCGCAGGATCAGTGCAGCCATTGAGTGCTGCAGCCAACACAAGCCCGCAAAGGGTGCGAAAAATTGTTCTCCACATGGTTTGACGACTCCTGGTTTCCAGGTGCAACCGCAAACAGGCACCGGATTATTCTGGGAAATTCAGTTTAGTATAGAACAGTGAGCGCCGGTCTCCTTCGCAAACAATGGAAACAATGGGACAGGCACCTCCGCAGTCCAGGCGGCCATTGACAGGCGTCTCCAACCGAAGCGCCTATTTTTAATTCGCAGGTTTGGCGATTTAACTGCCATTGATTGAGTCTGGCACTAAAAGGACACCCATAATTAATTTGGCCCATTAGCATACGCATTGACAGTATGAGCATTCGCAGGCAAATCGAATATCAGCGCATCAGTCGTGGGTGTCCTTATTGTTTGAGTCTGGCAGCAATAACCCTCAGGCTCCGAATCCGCTTTCTATCATTGCCGCTAGCTCACGCAGCTGCATTGCTGCACAAAAGACGTACTAGTCCACATATTTTGCTAATTTGTGCCTGTCCCTTATTCTCTCTCCGGAAGAGAGTTATTTGTTACCGCACATTGGCATCGTTTATTTGAGGATGCTGAAATGATCAAGCCGTTCGTTTCTCTTGCGCGATACAAACTGCGCGCCGCTAAAACCGTTTCACGTCCTTGACTTTTGCTGGCGTCAGCTCATAAATCGTGGCAGTCAGTAATTCGACGAGCCCATCAAAGTCGTTTCGATTAATCACGCCGTAATGCGTATGCAGATAGCGCGTAGGTACTGTCAGGTTGACGCTCGGCGTGCCCGCGAAAGCTTTCTGCATCTCCGCTCCGTCCTCACCGTAGCCTGGTTGAACATTAAACTGCAGGGGTATCTTATTTCGTGCCGCGAGATCTATAACAAGGTTTTTCAGGTTGTCATTCGGAATCATCGATGCGTCGAACAGAAACATGCCGGGACCATTACCGAGAATCTCCTGTGCCTCGTCCAGGCTAATGCCGGGATAGTCCGCCGCCACACCAGCCTCCAGGCTAATGCCAATATCCGGCTTTACCAGATAGCTGCTCGTATGCGCGCCGCGCAGGCCGATTTCTTCCTGAGTCGTGGCAACGAAATAGACGTTGGCGGGAGGGCGCTTGTTCTTGAGCCGCTTCATGACCTCGACCATGACTGCCAGGCCGACCCGGTCATCCCAGGCCTTGCCGACATATAGTTCACTGCCATTCAGAATCTCAAACTCCGTGTCAGGGGCGATCGGATTTCCGGGCCTGATTCCCAGGCGCTCCATGGCGTCCTCACGGCTGCTTGCGCCAACGTCCAGAAAGATATCGTTATGCTCGGGAACTAGTGATCTTTCCGAGCCTCGCGGTATCACGTGGATCGTCTTCAGACCGCTAATAGCTATGACGTAGCCTTTTGCGGTCAGCACCCTGAAGCGCTGGTTGAGCAGTGCCTGCGGCAGGATGCCGCCCAATACCTGGTACTTTAGATAGCCATCGTCCGTGATGCGCTTGACCATCATTCCGACCTCGTCCATGTGGGCCGCAATCATGATATTGGGAGCATCCTGTGAGTGCTCAATGATGCCGATGACCGAGCCAAGGCCGTCTATCTCGATTCGATCGGCCAACGGCTCCATCTCTCGCCGGATGATGGTACGAACCGGTCCCTCGAATCCGGAGGGACCGTGAGCATTAGAGAGTTCTTCGAGAAGCTTTGCCGCTGCATCCATTGAGTTCGGCGCCTGAGCCGCAGCATTGGCTCCGACAGCCATAATCAGGATCGCCAGAATAAGTCGATTAGTCATGTTCTTCTCTCTTTTTCCCGTTCTTGGGGTGCAGGATATGCCAGTAGCAATGGCCGCTTTGTGGTCTTCCTCGGGTTTCGTGGACATCTTGATCTAGGGCGACAATACGCCCGGGAGGTGTGACATGAGCCGAAGAAAACGCTCTAGCGCCGAGTTTAGGCGCGAAGCTTGGCGGCATGCAAGCGAAGAAGGTGTTAACGATGCGCTGGTCAAACAATGGGACAGGCACCTCCGCAAATGGCAACCAAACAATGGGCCAGGCACCTCCGCAGGTCAGGCGGCCATTGACAGGCCTCTCCATCCGAAGCACCTATTTTTAATTCGCAGGTTTGGCGATTTAACTGCCATTGATTGAGTCTGGCACTAAAAGGACACCCATAATTAATATGTCCCATTAGCGTACGCATCGACAGTATGAGCATTCGCAGGCAAGTCGAAAATCAGCACATCAGTCGTGGGTGTCCTTATTGTTCGATAACCCTCAGGCACCGAACCCGCTTTCTATCATTGCCGCTAGCTCACGTAGCTGCATTGCTGCACAAAAGACGTATTAGCCCACATATTTTGCTAATTTGTGCCTGTCCCTTATTCGTTGCGTAACCGTGTAGAGGTCGAAATATTCAACAGGCCGTCTTCATCAGTTACATTATTAACAGACGCTCGAAAACGCCTTAGTCGGAAAACATAATGTTAAAAACAAAATGCACTTCTCTTATCGCTTTGATCGCTGGTTTGTTAACTCTCCTGGCATGTTCTGATCCCAATACAGAGGCCAATGACCCTGCGGACAGCGCGCCAGTTGCGGTGCAGACGACTGCTGCACCGGGACCGCTGACAAACAAGACGCTTGAGCGGTTGATGGCGCGTTCTGAACCTCGAGTTCCTCCAGGAGCGACTGCCCCTGGATTTGTGGTTGATCCCAGCTGGCCTAAACCCTTACCCAATAATTGGTTGATCGGTCAGGTGGGTGGGCTGACCGTCGATTCCCACGATAATGTCTGGGTATACCACCGCGGAAGATCTTTGGATGAAAGTTCTGTTCGCGGTCTTGGTGTCGCAGGTACAGATGCCAATGGCAGTCCGATCGATGCACTGGGTTTTTCCAGAGCGCTGGCGGAACAAATCGCGGGTTGCTGTGGCGTTGCGCCTGCAGTCCTCAAGTTCGATACGGACGGTAATTTGCTGGATGCCTGGGGCGGGCCTCAGGACCCCGATTTCCTGGCCAATAATTGCCGCGAGGCAGATGGCTGTTTCTGGCCGGGAACAGAGCACGGGATCTATGTCGACCACAATGACTTTGTTTATGTCTCGGGCAACGGCACGGGTGCTACCGGGCAGTTTCCCTGGGCGGCAACCTATGGCGATGATTCTCACATCCTGAAATTCACAGCCGATGGTGAGTTTGTTTATCAGATTGGTCATGCCGGTGCCGAGGGACCGGACAGTGAAGATATCAATAGCGGCCCAAATGGTACGCCGCAACCTTATCGGGTCGCTGATATGAGCGTTGATCCGGAAACCAATCGGATGTACATCGCTGATGGTTACGGTAACCGTCGAATTCTGATTGTCGATGCCGAAAACGGCCAGTACATCGGTCATTTTGGCGCCTATGGACAAAACCCGGTGGATGACCCGGAAGGAACCGATATCGATCCATACAATGCGGGGCCCTGGGCGGCCGATTATCAAGCCGGCAATTTGAACCCCCTGTTTTACCGGAGTCCCTTGCACTGTGCCAAGTTGAGTAACGACGGTCTGCTATATGCCTGTGACCGTAGCAATAATCGTATTCAGGTTTTTGAAGCGAGCAAAGTAGGTCTGGGCGAGTGTGCCAACCCGAATGCTGAACCCGGTCTCTGTGGCTTCGTCAGGGACATTCCTATCGCGCCCTATACTGCTAGTGGTACGGCCGTATCCGCCGCGTTTTCTGCGGACCCCGATCAGTCCTGTCTATATGTCGCAGACCTGGCCAATGGGACCTTCTATATTGTTAATCGGGAAAACCAGACTGAACTGGATCGTATCGGCCGACGCGGACGACAAGTTGGAGAATTCCATTGGCTCCATATCCTTTCCGTCGACTCCGCCGGCAATATTTATACTGGAGAAGTCCAGTCCGGACCGCGTGTGCAGAAGTTTACGCAGTACGGATCTTCCTCTTGTAGTGGCACGGGTTACGCCGATATCGGTGCCTATGATCGTAATCGTTAGAAAAAGGGGTCGCGAAACAATGGGACAGGCACCTCCGCACGTCTTTGCGAGGAGGCACAGCCGACGAAGCAATCTAGTTAATTCAATGATTGATGGATTGGGCGACCGGCAACATCGTGTTGCCGGCCCTTCGGGCGAGCTTCGCTCGTCCCAAATCGCTCCAGGCGATTGGGTCGCTGCGCTCGCAAAGACGAATCTGGAGATTTCACATGGAACCGTGGGATCGATGTTGTGCAGAGAATCGAGGCACTCCTAATACCGGAGTTGGGAAAGCCAGGTTCCAAATATATTCAGTGAACGTCCGGATCGGCTGCCTCGCGATCAGACACGCGTTCGAGAATCTCCTTGCTGATATAGTTTTCCGCTTCTTCTCTGAACTCCCTGCTTTCGTGACGAATCTGCCAGCTATGCCAACCGATCCAAAACACAAAACAAAGCAATGTGAAAAGCCACTCCCATCCAACGAATGGATACATTGGGCCAATCTCTGCAATGTTCCCTAAAAAGTCCTGAATATTGCCGGTGGACATAGCATGATCCTTTGTCTAATTCGCCTGTGTAAATTCAATCGATTCCTATTGCGGCGGCCTTCTCTCGCTCCGCGCCGATGAGGTCCTTCGCAGCTATTTCAGCTTTTATCTCCAGTGCGACGTCGAGCCCCACCAGCTCAATTTCCATGGGTATGCGCAACATATTCAATTTTGCTAATAATTTCGCGACCAGGAATGCCGGCGCGAAACCAAGCACCCAGAACATGATGATGGCCCCGGCAATCTGGCCCCATGGTGTTATTACGGCGTACTCCGGATTCGGCGATGAGGGGTAGCCCCACAGCACGAACCCAGCGATGCACACGCCGAAGAAACCGGCATAACCGTGCACCGCTACCGCACCCACCGCGTCATCTATCTTGAATTTTTGCTCTACCCAGTGGTGCATTTTGTACATGAACACGACGCCGGCTGCCGCGATGAACATGGCCTGGATTGGGTGATAAAGATCGTTACCGGCAGATGCAGCGATAATTCCGGCCAGCCCGGACGAGTAGGTCCAAAACGCATCACCTTTGGAAACGATATAGCCCGCCATCAGGCCGCCGGCAAGCGACATCAGAAAGTTAAAAGTGATTGCAGACAGAGTCGTTGGTACGAGGTAGATATTGGTCGCCGAGAAAAAGATGCTATCGCCCTGTTGCACGTCCAGGATCGGAATATTGCAGGCGGCGTAAAATCCCCAGAACCCGGTATAGATCAGGAACAAACCGACCGTCGTCAACCAGGGATTGTGCTGTGGAATCACTCGCGGGGAGCCGTCTTCCCTGAATCTGCCGATCCGCGGACCCAGCACAACGAGGATACCGAGTGCGAATCCACCGGCAATTGCATGAATCACTCCCGATGCATAGGCGTCGTGATAACCGAGTATCTGCACCATCCAGCCTTGCGGATGCCAGCCCCAGGCAGCGTCGATAATCCACATTACTGAACCGATCAATACCGCAAGAATCCAGAAGGCGTTTGACCGAATGCGTTCGATACAGGCGCCGGACACGATCGACGCGGCCGTCCACGAAAACAGCAAAAACGCCGCCCAGAGCACGCCGTTCAGTCTGGCCCAGCTGGCGGTGTCATCCGCAGTTAACCCAGCAGACGCCGGGACGCCGCCCATATGCGAACCCATCAGTTCGCTCCAGGGAGTCGCCCAGGGGGCCTCGACCAAGTCACCAATAATGAAGGGGCCATTTGGAAAGGCGGAGTAAATCCACCAACCAAACAGATAGAAAGTGACGGTCACTAATGGCACGATCATCGTGTTTTTCATCAGTGTATGCATGTGATTCTTTCGCCGTGATACGCCGACTTCATAAATGCAAAAACCAACATGTATCAGAAACATAAATACGACGGTCACCCAGTAATAGAACTCGGTAAATATCGTACTTAAGGCAGTCAGTTCATTCGCCATTCGATCAACCCTGTTATTTTTTTCGACCGATCCCAGCTGACGAAGTCCTGTCGACATTCATCGTTCGGAATACCAATTACTGACCCGCGCGGAGCGCGTAAGATCGAGATAAGATGTAATTTCTGATTGCTTCCGATTCTTCCATTTGAATCTCGATGATCGGCATGCCATTGGCCCGTTTAGCGCCGCCGATCACAATTCCGTGCCAGGTTGCATGCGTATCCATGCTTGCGAACCGCAGATCTGGCACCGAACCGCCAAATCGGGTAACGGCATCCGAACCGTGACAGTACCTGCAATTTTTTGCATACAAGGCTTTTCCTGATTCGATTGTGTCGGCGCTTGCCTCGAGGTCTGGTTGTTCCGGCAGAGGCGGGTATGCTGACGTGACCTCTGGCATGCCAGCTGCGCCCTCCAGTGAAAACGCCATCAGGCGCGTCGGGCCGTTTGACTCGTTGGTGGAGTGCAATTGCGGGTACAGGTACTGAAGTCCACCACCAGCGCCGACCGGAATCAGTACGTACTGTGTGCCATCGATCGAATAGGTGGCGGGTGCTGCGTTAATGGCGGACCCTGTCTGGACTGACCAGAGCTGTTCCCCGGAGTCTGCCGCGTAGGCGACAAAGCGCCCGTCGGCATTGCCCTGGAAGAGGAGATTGCCGCCTGTCGCCATGAGCCCGCCGTTATACGGCAGCGAATGCTCCACGGACCATCGGATGCTCTGCGTAACAGGGTCGAATGCGACTAACTTGCCAGGCGCATGCGGTTGTCCGTCGACCTCTGTCAGCACGACAACGTCCTCGTGGTCGCCCTGCTTGTTCATCGACGATGGCAGGTCGATAACCGGTATGTATGAAAGGTTCAATTCCGGATGAAACGCCATCGGATTCCAGCTGTGCGATCCCCAGAAATTCGGCCAGACCAAAACCGACTCGCCGCCAGGTGCGTTCCAGTAATCACCGGCAGGATCATAAACCGGTCGGCCGGTTTCCATATTGATATGGGTTGCCCAGTTGACCTTGGAAAATTTTCCCGCGGTCAACAATTCACCAGTGTTCCGGTCGAGCGTGTAATGAAAGCCGTTTTTCGGCGCAATCAGTAGGGTTTCACGATCCTCGTCGTCGACTCTGAGGTCGGCGAGGACGATGTTCATTGTCGCGTTATAGTCCCAGCTGTCCTTGTCGACAGTCTGGTAATGCCAGTTGTATTCACCGGTGTCTGCATTGACAGCGATAACGGATGACAGGAACAGGTTGTCACCACCATCCGGACTGCGCTCAGCGTGTGCGTAGCGATTTGAGCCTGCAGTGCCAAAGAACAACTGATTCGACATCGGGTCGTAGGTCATTTCATTCCAGTTGTTGCCACCGCCGCCAACGGTCGCAAGCGTGTCTCCGGACCACGTTGTTGCTGCCATCTTTAACGCCGGCGTGTTGTTCTCTGCCGGATCGTCGCTGGGCACGATGTAGAAACGCCAGGCAAGATCACCACTTTCAGCATCGTAGGCAGAAACGTAACCACGATTATTTTTTTGGGACTCGGAGCCCGCGTTTCCAACGAATACTTTTCCGCCGCCAACATACGGGGAGTCGGATATCGAATAGCCCTGTTCATTGTCACAAGTTTGTTTCGCCCACCGTCTTTCGCCTGTTTCGGCGTCGAGCGCGATCAGGCGGCAGTCTGCGGTAGTCGCATAAACGCTGTCGCCCCAAACGGCCACGCCGCGGTTTATTCTCGATATCCAGGAGACGCTCGGCGTGTCCACAAGTGCCTTGAGTACTTCGGGATCGTAGGTCCAAAGTATTTCGCCATTTTTCGCATCGACTGCGAAGACAATCGAGTAGGCGCCGGAAAGGTAGATGACACCATCAATCACAATTGGCGTTGTGGAGATGCCATCCTGGGTTGGCAGGTCCGCCGCCCATTCAAGCCCGAGACCAGAAATATTCTCGTCATCGACCTGGGTCAGCGGCGAGTAATGCTGGCCATCAAAGCCGCCGCCCTTGAGAAACCAGTTTTCTCCGGTTTGTGCCTCTTCGATGATACGGTCGTTGGAAACGTCGCCGGCCGCCATCAACACATTTCCGTACATGGTGAGACCGGTTGCAAGAATCAGAAATCGAATTGTATCTCGAGTCGACATGTTCTCCCCCTCAATCTGTTTTCCACGCGTATTGTAATACCCAGGTACATAATTTCCCTGTGCAATACACATTGTGTGGGCCTAAAGCGACAATACTCAGCATATTCGATGGCCGCTTTTGCTTCGTTATTCAGCGTTACAGGTGACCGCATTTATCACAATGAACTCGCGATATTCTTCCGTCATTTCCCAGGCTCCCTCAAAACCTTTTGGAACCACGAACATGTCACCTTTTTTATAGGTAGCTGAGTTCCCATCATTGTCTGAAAGAATGAGTTCACCTTTTAGCACGAGAACAAATTCATCGTAGGTGACTGGTTTGTCAAAAAGGAGTTTGGCTGGTCCTGCGTCCCACAACGAAACACTATTCTCGCCTTCAAACAAGACAGACCCGCTGTTACGGTGGGTGCCACTTTCAACAGGCATCCAATCAATATCAGGAAGCGCGTCGAGCTCCATTGCATTCAAATCAGCGATGGTCCAGCTTTTGGGCGGCGAAAGATCAACCGCATCCGCGGCAAGAGCTGTTTTGCCCAAAGGCGACATCGTTTGAACGGCTAACGTTAGCGCAACGCCCGCGATGAGAGATATTACAATGAGTCCTAGATTTCCACGCGATTGATAAGTCATTGATAGTCCTCTTCTTATTTTAGTGATCCCAATTTCTGTCTTATAACACTAGCAGACGTCGGCAATAAGACAACTGTAAGTATTGGAGCAAAGGCCAAAGGGTGATGGATTTCCAGAAACCCGTTCTGTTCCCGAGCCAGGACTATCCAGAGTAGCGGCTCGGTGGCGCCGTCAAGAACGACACACTCTTCACGCTGAATCTTTTGTTCAATGTCACTACAAGGTGTAGATGCGGCCATTAGATTCATCACAAAAGGGGCCGAACCCATTGCTGTCCCACTTACGTGGGGCAAGGACGAACGTGCTTCGATTGAGATGGTCCGCTTTTGCGAGCGCAGCGACGCAATCTTATCGATCAATGGTTTAGCCCGTTACCAAGTGGACGCCGCGTCGCTGCGCTCCTCGCGAAGACGCTCTACTACGTCTCCCCAAATTCAAGTCGACCAAACAAGAAAATCTGACCAACACCACTGCTGACCTGGGTTTCAACGTGTGGTCTGCCTGCTAAGTGGGACAGCAAT
>Ga0209403_10003563_pt1 | contig 17512 bp, 17 predicted proteins | sample ArcticOcean_MG_C_8_FD_187440 | JGI IMG/M metagenome (GOLD analysis project Ga0209403, IMG submission 187440) | Marine microbial communities from western Arctic Ocean - ArcticOcean_MG_CB11_86 (SPAdes) (version 2) | ecosystem: Environmental > Aquatic > Marine > Oceanic | place: Arctic Ocean... | reverse complement strand
GGCACGGGGTTACCTCCGTCATGATGGGTAACTGCGGTTTTGCCTTGGCGCCGTGCAAGCCCGAGGAACGGGAATGGTACGCCCGCTGCCTGGAGGCGGTGGAGGATATCCCGACCCAGGCCATCATGGCCGGCGTCAAGTGGGACTGGGAAACTTTTCCCGAATACCTGGACGCGGTCGACCGCGCGCCCAAGGCCCTGAACCATGGCGCCTACATCGGCCATTCCGCGTTGCGCATGTATGTGATGGGCAAACGCGCCCTGGATGAAGCCGCGACCGAGGCGGACGTAACCAAAATGGAACAGGCGGTAGCGGTGGCTATCCGCGCCGGGGCCATAGGTTTTTCCACCTCGCGTTCGCCGACCCATGTCACCCCCGCCGACACGCCGGTGGCCAGCCGGATTGGCTCGTGGGACGAGATCGACCGCCTGGTCGCCGTGATGACGGAATTGAACGCCGGCATCTTCCAGCTTGCCCCGGACGTGACCAGCGGTGCGGCCCAGGACGAATGTTTCGAACAGGTGCAGCGGATCGCGCTGAAAAGCGGCCGGCCCGTGATGTTTGGCACCATCGCTTCTCGCCAAGGCAAGGACCCAAAGCCGTGGCAATCCCATACCGAATATCTGGATCGGACAGTGGCCCTGGGCGGACGCATGTTCGGGCAGGCCACGACCCGGTCCATCAACGCGATTTTCTCACTCAAATCCAATCTGCCGTTTGACTTTCTGCCGACCTGGAAGGTGATCCGCGCCCTGCCCCTGGCGGAGCAAAAGCGCCGCCTGGCCGATCCTGCGACACGCAGCCAGTTGATCGCGGAGGAAGCGGAAATGAAGCCCAAGGGCTTTGAATTCCAGGGCGGCGGCGCAGCCACCACCAACCCCCTGCGGCCCGATTACACCAGCCTGCTGGTCATGCGCGGCGTAGATTGGGACGACCCGACGGTGGCGGATCTGGCCCGCTCCAGTAACAAAAACCCGGTCGAAACCATGATCGACCTGATGCTGGCGGATGAGAACCAGATCTTTGTTCAGCCCCTGGTCAACGAAAACCCCGAAGATGTGCTTGGCCTGCTCAAGCATCCGCGCACCCTGGCGACGTTTTCAGATTCGGGCGCGCACGTTTGCCAAGAAATGGGCTCCTCCCTGCCAACCCATTTGCTCAATTATTGGGTCCGCATCCGCGAGGCGTTCACCCTAGAACAGGCCGTGCGTATGTTGAGCTTCGACAACGCCTCGGCCTGGGAGCTGCCCGGCCGGGGCCTAATCCGCACCGGTTATGCCGCCGATCTGGTGATCTTCGATGGGAATAATATAAAACCCAGCATGCCGACCGTCGTCTCGGATCTACCCGGCGGCGCACGCCGGCTGGTGCAAAAAGCCGAAGGCATCGCCGCCACCGTGGTCAACGGCGCCATCACCTTCAAAGATGGCGAGTCCACGGGCACGTACAGCGGTCAGCTGCTAAAAGGCCCGCTCGCGAACGGTGTGTAGGGCGGCGCCGATAGTGAATGCGATCGATTTAAATACGGAGTGAAACGTCATGGCAAATCTGCGAACGGCTAAAGCTATTGTATCTAACGGTACTCGTAATTTTGCGGTGCTCTTAATCTCGGCAACGATGGCGAATTCGTTCGCGGCGAAGGCGGAGCCAACACCATTCTAGATTATAGATAGTATTACCGGCATCTATTTCCAGGCTGTGGACTTAGTTCATACTCTGGCTGCGGTGTCGACCATACGGCCGAATGGCACGGTGACATCGTCATGAAAATTACTCTAGAGAGTATTCGCCATCCACTCTATCAGCGCAGCGGCTTGCAGAAGCCTGCCACAATTGTCGAGAATGTATTCTCTCACATTCCTTTTGCGTTGTAACTAGAATGATATTCATCATTGCTACGCCCAGCTTACTAATTAGGATCTAGATCTTCCCTTATGAAAAAGGCTTAACAGGCTCAAATACTTTGGTGATGGACATCCCTACCGTGGCTTGCCGGTTGGATAAACCCGGTGGCCAGCGCAAGGTATTGATTTAGTATGACGAAATTGTTCACGAAGGATCAAAAACGATGTCTGATCAGATAGAACGACGACTGGCTGCGATTCTAGTTGCAGACGTAGTCGGGTTCAGCGCACAGATGGAGGCTGACGAGGCCGGGACGCTCAACCGGCTTCGCCGCTACCGCAAAGATTTGATCGATCCGGGCCTGGTGAAGTATCGCGGCCGTGTCTTCAAAACCATGGGGGACGGTATTCTCATAGAGTTTTCTAGTGTTATTGATGCAGTGAACTTTGCGGTGGAGTTGCAGCAGAGCACCACCACCATTAATCAGGATTCTGGTGCGCTGGAGATGCTGTACCGTATCGGGATCAACGTCGGCGACGTGATGATCGAGGATGGCGACGTCTTCGGCGACGGGGTCAATGTGGCGGCACGGCTGGAACCGATGGCGGACCCAGGTGGCGTTCTCGTTTCCTCCGCCGTGGTCGATCAGGTGCGCGGGCAAAGTGACGCGCGTTTCGAGGATCAGGGCGAGCGTCAGCTAAAAAATATCGCGCGCGATGTCCGCGTCTTCCGCGTCATCACTGGAGTAGAGAAGCCGAAAAAAGCCCTGGTGGAGCATCAGCCGGTGGTGGAGGATAGGCCCTCGATCGCCGTACTCCCCTTCGAGTGCATGAGTTCCGGCCCGGACGACGAATATCTGGCGGATGGCCTGACCGAGGACATCCTGACCGGCTTGTCACGGTTTAAGGAACTGTTCGTCATCTCGCGCACCTCCGCCTTTGCCTACAAGAATCGCGCCACTAACCTGCAGGAGGTCGCCACCGATCTCGGGGTGCGCTATATCCTCGAAGGATCGGTTCGCCGCGCCGGGGCGAGGGTGCGAGTGACGGCGCAGCTCATCGACGCGCTTGGCGGCGACCGCCACATCTGGGCGGACCGCTACGACAGGCAGATCGATGACATCTTCGAACTGCAGGACGAACTGACCGGGGCCATCGTCGCTACCCTGCCGGGGCGCATTGAGGCAGCCGCGCAAGAACGTGCCACGCGCAAGAAACCTGAGAACATGGCGGCCTACGAACTGGTCCTGGCGGGCAAGCTGCTGCACCACCGCTCCAACAGTGAGTCCAACGCCCAGGCGTTGGATTATCTTGGCCGCGCGGTCGAACTAGCGCCCGACTATGCCCAAGCCTGGGCCTGGCGGGCCTGCACACTCGGGCAGGCTATCAGCAATGGCTGGGTTGATTCCGAAGACGGGGCGACTTTCCGTCGCGTGGTTGGCTATCTTGGCCGCGCCCAAGAGATGGACGACGAAGATAGCGACGTGCACAGGGTGTTTTCTGCCATTGGCGTGGCAACTAATGACTTTGAGATGGCACGACGGCACCAGGAGCGCTCGATGCAACTCAACCCGAACGACGACCTAATTGTGGTGCAACAGGGCGAGCTGTTGACCTGGACCGGCAAGGCCGAGGAAGGGATCGAGTGGATCAAGAAAGCGATGACACTGAACCCCTACCACCCGGAACGCTACTGGGGCCATCTCGGCCGCGCCCATTTTGCTGCCCACCAATACGATGAGGCACTAGCCTGTTTCCGCAAGCTGTCGACAGATGACCAGATGGTGCATGCCAGCCTCGCTGCCGTGATGGGTGCGGCAGGAGATGAGGTAGGGGCGCGGCGCCACGGTGTGGAAGTCATGCGGCTGGCACCTGACTTCAACGTGGGCAATTACCTTACCACCCTGCACTATATGCGTCCCGAGGATGAGGCTCACCATCGCCAAGCCCTAGTAGTCGCGGGTTTGCCTGAGTGACCGCGTGGAAGACAAAAGCAAGCATTATGAAAACGGATTTTACGTGTAACTAAAATAGACACTAATAAAGGTGCTTACACTTTTTCTCGAATGCATCTAAATGCGCATGTTCCTTCGCGGTCGTGCGCTCGTCGTCGTGACCAAGAAATGCCGCAACGTCGCGATGGCGACACCGCTTTAGGCCATCCAGGTGGCCGCTATATACCGTATGTCTGGGGTGAAAGGCCTTTCAGGTAAGCCCGCCCCACCGCATTCCCAAATCCCTTTATTACCGATGGCACCCAGTCATCGGTGTATTCAATGACAAGCTGGGTCCGCGCCTCGAGGGCTTGGGTCATCCAAGGAGTTCCTATTAGACGCCTGACTAGGAATAAATTCTATGGGTGAGTTCCCTAGGTTGACATCTGCAGCGATTTCATTCAGCCGCTCTCGGCCGCGCGGCCCGGTATTGCTTGCGCCGCGGGTCCCATTCCGCCGCACCCACACGGGCGAAGGCGTCGGCTGGGCTGAGATCGGCGAGCGGCACCGGATGGCGACCCTCCGCCTTCATTGCCACCAGCGCCTGCTCGCAGGCGCCGATAACCTGAATGAACAGCAATCCGGGGACGATGGAAATGCCATATCCCATCTCCTTGGCCTCCGCAAAGCTGACCTCGGGCGTCTTGCCCCCGCGCACGATATTGAGAAGGCACGGCCCTGCGACCTCCTTCGGAACGGCGCGCACTTCTTCAATGGTCTGGGGAGCCTCCAGGAACGCCACGTCCGCGCCCGCCTGGAGGGCTGCGTTGCAGCGTCGCACGGCTTCTGAAAAGCCAAGCTTCGCACGGGAATCGGTGCGGGCGATAATCTGGAAGTCAGGGCCGCGGCGGGCATCGACGGCGGCGCGTATTTTTGCCAGATAATCGTCGAGCGAGACGAGTTCCTTGTCGTCCAGATGGCCGCAGCGTTTCGGGAAAACCTGATCCTCTATATGTACGGCGGCGACGCCGGCCTTCTCGAAGGCGCGGACGGTGCGAAAGACGTTGAGCTCGTTGCCGTAGCCGTTATCGGCGTCGGAGATCACGGGCAGGTCGACTGCGTCAGCGATGCGCCCGGCGTTCTCCACCATCTCGCTCATCGTCAAGAGGCCGTAGTCTGGATAGCCGTAGCCCGATGACGTGCCGCCGCCGGTCATATAGACGCAGGAGAAGTCGGCCTGCTGGATCAGCTTAGCGGTCATGCCGTCATATGCACCGGGGGCGACTACCATGCCGTCGGCCTGCATCAGCTCTTTCAGGTGTTGTCCCTTAGACATTTGTCTCTCCCTTTATCTCCGTGATTGCGTCTCAGGTCAGGTCGCGGCCGCGAGCCGAGGCTCGGCCTCAATCCAGCCTTCCTTGATCAACATCGGGATTGCCCCGCCGCCTTCGACTAGTTCCTGGAAGAGCCGCGGCAATCCCGTGGCTTCCATCGATGTATTACGGTCTAAATTCTTTATGCGGCCGGTGGCATAGTCGACCCACACCCGCTCGCCGTCCTCGAACAGTTCGGTCACCCCGTGCGCGGTCAACGCGGGCAGCCCAAAACTCACACAATTGCGCAGGCAAAGCCCGTTGACCGAGTTCGCGAGCACGCCTGCGATGCCGCAGGATGCGAGTAACCGGCCTACAGGGCGGCCGGACCCCATGCCGAAATTGTTCCCGCCGACGATGATATCGCCCGGGGCCACCTGGTCGACCCATCCGGGGCGATTGGCGGAGAATACCTCGCGATGCTGTTCCTCAAGCGGCAGCCGCATCGCCCGGTTCGGGAAGATGAGATCGGTGTTGATGTCATCGCCAAAAAGCCAGGCGCGGCCTTCTCTCACTAGTGACATGGCTCGTCCTCCCTATCCTGTAATCCAACGCGGGTCGGCGATCACCCCGGCGATGGCCGACGCTGCAACGGTGGCTGGGGAGCCCATATAGACCTTGGCGTCAGGGCTACCCATGCGGCCTTTGAAGTTCCGCGTCGACGCGGTGATGCAGACCTCGCCCGGCGCCAGGACGCCCATATGGTAACCGAAGCAGGCCCCGCAGGTCGAGTTGGTCACGACCGCCCCGGCCTCGGACAGGACTTCTATCAGGCCTTCTTTCGCGGCTTGCAGGAATACCTGTTGCGAGCCCGGGGTGACTATGAAGCGCACGCCGGGTGCGACCTTCCTGCCTCGGACGATCTCGGCCGCGACCCGCAGATCCTCGATCTTGCCGTTGGCGCAGGACCCGACGAAGGCCTGGTCAATCGCGACGTCCTCTGGAAATTCGGAAATTCGCACACCGTTATTAGGCACCGCGTCCGGATACATGACGTAGGGCTCAAGCGTGCCGAGGTCGACACGGCGAACGTCGTGGTAGTTGGCGTCTGGGTCGGCGGCCACCGGCTCCGGTGGGCGATCCATGCGCCCCGAAAGATAAGCTGCGGTCTCCGCGTCGTAGTCAAAGATGGCGAATTCAGCACTAACCTCGGCACACATCGTGGCGATGGTGCGCCGGTCGGTCATCTTCAATTGCGCCAGGGCCGGCCCGCCAAATTCCATGCTCAGATTGGAATGGCCGCCCCATTCCTGGGCGATGTGGAAAAACACGTCTTTGCCGCTGACATGCGGCGGCAATTCTCCCTCAAATTCGTAGCGTACGGTCTCCGAGACCGGATACCAGATCTCGCCCTTGGTCATGGCCTGGAGCGTGTCGACCGGCCCGGCCCCGCGCCCCGCGCAGTTGAAGGCGCCGGCCGCGCAGGTGTGGGAATCGGCGCAGACAAGCAGTTCGCCCGGTCGCGCCAGGCCGTTTTCGGCAATCACCACATGGCAGATACCGTGCTGGCCGACATCGAAAAAATTCTTCAGCCCGAACTGCTTGGCAAAGGCGCGGCCCTCGACCATTCCCGAGGCATCCTTGATTGAGGGCGCCGGGATGGCGTGATCGAAAACCAGTGCCACCCGGTCAGGATCGAAGAGTTTCTTCGGCCGGTGCCAGAAGCCCTCGATGGTGAGCAGAAGGTCGAGCTGCACCACCATATCGGGCCGACAGACCACAATATCGCCCGGTCGCACCACTTCCCGGTTCGACGCCCTAGCCAGAATTTTTTCGATTATAGTACTGCCCACTGAAACTGTCTCCCGACGGTATTTAACGGTTTCGATCGTCACTCTGCGCGGATTCTAATATTTAGTCTAAGGTCTCAAACTGTACTATATTCCGTTCACCTAAGAAGCCAAAAATCCTTGGGTGATATGACGCGGAAATTGTCTGATATGTTGTCGCATAAATCGCCCCAGTTTTTGGGAACGTCTTCTTTCAAAAAGCCAAGCATGGCGGTGCAAAATTCATTGAACGTGGCGTAACATCAGTTATGGGTGACATTTCTGTGCATCAGCCCCTACAGGCGCTCAATGGGGTTCAGGTGCGGACAATAAACCAGGATAAAATGGAGTTTGATCCGCCACCCCGGCTAGGCCAGCCACTCCCTGACCAGCTTGGCGTAGTGGTAGCAGGCGTTGTCCAGTAACACATGGATTAACCGCATCGCCGGATACAGGACCTCAATTGCCATCAGAAGCGCAATGGTGCGCATTGCGTCAACTGTCAGAACCTCTCGCATACGGGTCCGCCCGGTCTCAAGGTCAATAGCCCCGGTTCGGCATGCTTCCGAAAAGGTTTCATGCCTTCTGCATATTCAATTTGGTTTTCAAAGACTATCACGCATGTATTACTCATAGGATTTCCCCCTCGGCTCATTTAAGAAGGCAATTATGAGAGAATGTTGCCACGGCACTGACTGAGATAGTCCTACATTATTGGACAGCTTGGCAGACTGTCTAAGATAATACCGCTGTTTGACTATGCCGCCAATTTCTTCTTCGTATTCAACTCGCTACGACGCTTGCCGCTCAGAGTTTTCCGCATTGCCGACGGAAGAATATATGATTAGGCTGACGCTCGGAACCGGCACTCATCTGAGATTTGTTGGTGTAATTAAGGAGCAGCTGTTGCCAGACAGGATAATCCTCTCCTCCGACTCGCATGTCTTTGAGCCGCCGGACCTATGGACACAACGGATCGACAATGCGTTCAAGGACCGTGCACCGCGAATGAAACGGGTTGGCGGTGTGGACCATCTGGTGGTCGAGGACGACCAGATGATCGCAGGCATAGGGCTGATTTCGAATGCCGGCGCGCGCTACGAAGCGCCAGAGACGATTTCCGACCATGCCCGCTTCGAAGACGTACACAAAGGCGGTTACGACCCGGCGCAGCACCTGAAAGACATGGTGATCGACGGGGTGTACGGCGAGGTACTCTACCCCTCGCAGGGCCTGTTCTATTACAAGGTCGCCGATCCGCAGTTATTCTCGGCAATCTGTCGGACTTATAACGACTGGCTCGCCGAGTTCTGCAGCGTCGATCCCGACCGCCTCAAGGCCATCGCGATGATCAACGTCGACGACATTGCCGACGCCGTCGGCGAATTGGAGCGCACCGCCAAACTCGGATTCGTCGGCGCCATGATCGCCGAATACCCGTTGGAGGAGCGGCGCTATGACCAACCCGGCTACGAACCGCTGTGGGCCGCGGCAGCGGCGCTCAACCTGCCGCTTAGCCTGCATACCGCTACCCGACGGGTGCTTAGCAATTCCGCCCTAGGCGAACGCACCGTACATGACGCCAGCCGGCGCGCCACCAAGGTTTTCCTGCCGGCGATCTCTATGTGCGACATGATATTTTCTGGCGTGTTTGAGCGCCACCCCAACTTGCGCCTTGCCATCGTCGAATTCGAGCTGGCCTGGGTTCCCTACGTACTGACGAACATGGACTATACCTACCGGGAACGGAACGAGGAGGCGCTTTACCGCTTCAGGGGCGATACCCTGCCCAGCGACTTCTTCACGCGGAACGTATACGTGAGCTTTCAGGAGGACGACGTCGGCATCCGTCTGCGCGACCGCATCGGCGTCGATTGCATGATGTGGGGCTCGGATTATCCGCACAGCGAGTCCACCTTCCCGCGGTCGCGTCAAGTGCTGGATGAGATCCTGGAGGGTGTGCAGGAAGAGGAACGGGCGAAGATCGTTTGCCATAACACGGCGCGGCTTTATGGTTTCGACCTGGGCCGCATATCGCACCCGCCGGTGATCGCCTGAGGGACGCGGCAAAGGCTCGGCGCTGGCCGATAAAGCCAGGAATATCCCCGCGCCGTTCTAACCGTTTATGTTGGCGAGCCAGCAGCCTATAGCAGCACATATCCGCCGTCGGCGATCAGCGTCTCTCCGACCACGTAGGATGCCGCGTCCGAGGCCAGGAACAGCGCCAGCTTAGCCATTTCCTCACGGCTGCCATAGCGGCCAGCTGGAATATGCTTCAGGCCCTCCCGACGTTGCTCTTCGGTGGCGAGAAAGGGCACTGTCATCGGCGTCAGCGTGCGCCCGGGCGCCAGCGCCACGACGCGCACGCCATATGGCGCCCACTCCGCGGCGGCGCTTTTGGTAAACTGTACTAGCCCGGCCTTGGCAGCGGCGTAGGCGGCGCGCGTCGCCGAGCCATGGAAAGCCAGCTGCGAAGCAGTATTGACGATGACGCCACGACCGCGCGCGACCATGCCTTCGCCGATATGCCGCACGAGCAACAACGGGCCAGTCAAATCAATCGCAATGATCTTCTGGATAATTTCCGGCGACTGCTCCAGCAATGGTCCAGCTTGAATGATACCGGCGTTGTTGCACAGCACGTCTATCGGGCCCACCGCAGCGGCCAGCGCCGCGATCGAGGCCGCGTCGCCCTGATCGTATTGATGGGACACCGCGCCACCGCCGAGTTCGCCAGCCTGCTGCTCTATTGCCTCACCGTCAAAATCCGCCAATACCATTTCGCCGCCATGCGCGGCAAATGCAGCGGCCATGGCGGATCCAATGCCACCCGCCGCGCCGGTTACCAGCACGCGCCGTCCCGTAAAATCTAGGTCCTCGCTCTCGATCATGCCACGTCTCCTCAAGGTTTTGTTATGGTAATTGTTTAGGGGCTGTTCTAGGCATCTCTTTATCAGACTATGCCCTTTCGGCCACAATCCATGGCAACTTCACCTATTTTGCATAAAGATACGACCTATTCGCATCGATCTGAAGAGGCGGGCGCTTCCAAATTCGCCTCGGAACCCGCGACGATCAATTGCCACTAACGAAGGCTTCGCTTCGGCGCAGAAAATTGCCCGCACGGGCCCGGTCTTTCAGAAGAGTGCCTGACAGAACGGCATAATTTCGCTTGGTGTACCTTTTCTCAAAATACTTCAATGGTTGCCTGCGCCTTCCGCCATCAGGGCCGCACAGGTTTCGTCAGCCAATTTCTAGACCACGCTGAATTTACCGTAGGTCATGCAAATATGGCCATTTACATAGGCCTCGACCGCACCAAAAACTGATTTGTATGAGATCTGGCAATCGCCGGGAAGATTGGCATCGTCCATGAGCTGCTCAAGCTGTAGGAGGTACTCCGTTCTCATTGAAAAACTCTCGGTCTTAATCAGTTTTCAGATCAGCAGAGAGCCATCCTTTTACAATGATCCGAGGCGCCGACATAGTGTAATACCGTGCCTTCTACCGATGCGGCGGTTAGTTCCAGACAGGGAGTTTCCATGCTACGCGACATCTCCGCTCAAGCCGTCTTCATGGGCCTCCTTACAGCTTTTGCGGGCTTTGCGTCTTCTTTCGCCGTGGTCCTGCAGGGGCTGTCGGCCGTTGGGGCAAGTGAGGCGCAGGCCGCCTCGGGCCTCATGGCGCTGGCCATCGCCATGGGGTTGTGCGGCGTCCTGCTCAGCGCCGCCACCCGCGCACCGGTCAGCATCGCCTGGTCGACACCGGGAGCCGCGCTTTTGGTGACCACGGGCGCTGTTGATGGCGGTTTTGCCACTGCCGTGGGCGCCTTTCTTGTTTGCGGACTGGCTTTCGTCCTGGCCGGCCTCTGGAAGCCTCTGGGACGCGCCATTGCCGGCATTCCCGCGCCTTTGGCAAATGCGATGCTGGCGGGAATTTTGGTCAATCTATGCTTTGCCCCTTTTAAGGCGGTTGCCTTCGATCCACTATTCGGCCTGCCAATTCTGCTGGCCTGGATTATCGTCGGCGCCTTCAACAAGTTGCTTGCCGTGCCAGCCGCCCTGGCCGCCTATATCCTGGTCGTTGCAGTTGGCGTGGATATGCCTGGCCAAGGCCTTGGCTCCCTCTATGCCGCCCTTGCCCCGCGTCTAGATTTCGTTGCGCCGGATTTTAGCGCCGCCGGTATCCTCAATATCGCCATCCCGCTGTTCATCGTAACCATGGCCTCACAGAACATTCCCGGCTTAGCGGTCATGACCAGCAACAACTTCGCGGCAAAACCGCGCCTTTGGTTTGCGGCCACTGGGATATTCACGGTGCTCGCGGCCCCTTTTGGCGGACATGCCGTGAATTTGGCCGCCCTAACGGCCGCCATGTGCGCTGGCGAGGATGCCCACGCGGACCCGAACAAGCGCTATTGGGCGGCAATTGTCGCCGGATTTGGTTACATTGTGCTTGGCCTTCTGGCAGGGATCGTCACGACCTTCATAGCCATGGCGCCGGCCATCCTGATACAAGCCGTCGCAGGCTTGGCGCTTATTTCGGCATTTTCGGGGGCAACCGTGTCCGCGTTCCGGGAGCCAAGGACGCGCGAAGCCGCCGCGGTGACCTTTCTTGTCTCGGCGTCCGGCATTTCAGTCGCGGGAATATCGGGCGCTTTTTGGGGCCTCATCGCCGGCGGTGCCATTATGCTCGTTAAACGTACAAAATTGGTCTAACAACGTACTCCCCTATGTGAAAGTAAGTATTTGCCTGCAATATTGGCATTATCATCGGTCTGCATGCGTCAAATAGAAGTGGCATAGATTTATGATTGATCACATCTTCATTACGATCCGCTATCTGGCGGCGGGCGCCGCGTTTGATGAACGGGTTTTCGCGCCGCTGGGCCTCACCCGGCTGGTCAACAGAGATGCCGTCGCGGGATTTGGGAAAAACACCCTGAATTCTGCCTTAATTACCGCCCCGGCATGGCGGATATAGCGACAGACACCGGCGCGCATATTTGTTTGAGCGCGCCAATACGGCAGGCCATCACGGAGTTCTATGCGACGGCCCTGTCGCTGGGGGGCAAGAATGATGGCCCGCCCTGCGATCGGGAGGCCGCCATGACCACTTACTTCGCCGCCTTTATATGAGACCTTGAAGGCGACAAAATCAAAGTTGCGACATTCCCGCGCACCGACGGGGCCTAGAGCCCATTCGGACTATAGCGGTTCGCTTGACCGGCCTGACCCGCCAGGAAATAATGCCGCCGCCGCGGGCCTGTGCACCACGACGCCGATCATAACAAGTGCCATTGCGAAAAGATCTCTGATTGATGGCATCTGGGCCAGCACGAACGCGGCAATAATTGTCGCGGTCGCGGGCAAAAGCGGCAGCAACACGGCGAAGGTCCAGCGTGGCAGGCGCGACATGGCGAGTTGATCGCAGATGTAGGGAATGATGGACGAGCGCGCGCCAACGCCAATCGTGCCCAAGACCTCCATGGCCGCGACGCGGCTCATGGGGAGGCGTTTGAGGGCAAGGTAAAATGATATATTTATCGCCGCGAGGCATATGCCAAATCCAGGCAGCAACAGACGTGGTCCATTTTCGCCGTCACGGATTGTTTACCAAGGCTTAGTAAAGGGCGCGAAGATCAGGGCAGCCGAGGCAATCCGGAACCAGGCGACCTCCGCGGTCAGTTGCCTGGGCGTGGTGCGACAGCGGCGACCATTTCCCGAAGTTGCGCTGTTGGCTGAAGACGGCTTCTGCCGTTTAGACAAACAGGCTTTCGGGCAGTATGTAGGCAGCTAGTCCAAGCATCAGGAGGCCTCCCAATTTGCCTAATAGATTGCCATGGGGCAGCACCTTTTCCGCCAGCACCAGCACCGCAATCAGGGCGACCCAGAACAGGTTCATCACACCGCCAACGAATAGCAAGGCCATCAGCAGCCAACAGCAACCGAGGCAATAGGCGCCGTGGGAGAGACCCATCTTCATCGCGCCGAGATCACCCGGATGCCAATTAGTCATCAGAAAACTCAGCGGCGAGCGGCATTTTCCCAGGCAAGCCTGTTTCAGTGGCGTTAACTGATAGATGGCACAAGCTGCCAACAAACCGATGGTTAGCCACTGGCTGCTGGCCACCATCTTTGGAGAAAGTAGGGCGGCCTCGGTCAAGGCCCATTGCGCCAGGGTCGCGACGACGCTGAAACCACCCCAGACGACAAGATATGTGGCGGTGAAGATGGCGATGCGCTTCCCGGGGTTTTCTGCCTCAGCCTGCTTGCGCGTGACCAAGGCGAATAGCAAAATCATCGGTGCGGCGGAAGGCACCATCATGCCGACCATCATCACCCACCACATTATCAACATCAGAAAAAATGTGGACAGAGACCAGACATTCATGGTCGCAGTCATGGCGACCATTGAACCAGCAGCCATATTCTGGCCCATCAAGCTCATATCGCCCTCCGCCATGTCCATGGCTAGGACGGCTAGATAAATCCACGACAGGACGCTCAAGACGGCCAGAGATATGATCACCAGGACCCGGTCGCGTAGCAGAATACGTTCCATGACTGATGCTTTCTCGGCAACAGGCGGCACCCCGTCGAAGGGCACCGCCGTTTGTTGTTGTCTAGCGTGCGTTGTCGAGGCCGTACATTTCCTTCGCTTCCTCGTAGGTATGGGCCATGCCATTGTTGTTAAAGGCGAAGGTGGCCAGCGAGCTATGGCGCTGGCTATAGTCAAATTTTATATCGCCCGTCGACTTAGCGGTCCCTGATCCAACTTCAGCCTCATAAAAAACCCACCCATCGGGTAGGACTGTGCGAATTTGCACTTCTTCGTTGGTTACAGGATTACGAATGGGCTCTGTGGTGGCGGAAAGAAAATCCGGGACGTGGATCCTGCCTCGGCGCTTCGCCACGTCCCATTCGAATTCAATGGGAAGGAATTGCGGTGTGTGAATAGTTTCTATAATAGTGGAAAATATCTGGAACATGGTGCCAGCTGGCTGACCTTCGCCAGACATAACGGCAAACATGGCTTCCCGCTGGGCTTCTGTCGTCTCGGGCCGAAAGATTGGCTGCATATGCCCGCCGCCATGGTGTATGGCGCGGGGAAAATAAAACGCTACCGCGACTATTACGCCGTCTAGATTAACGTCGCCGTAATGGCCTTCGTCGATCTGAAAGCCGATAACGCCATCGCAATCTCCGTTAGTCGGCGGCGCCATGGCCTCGCATGGGCAGCCAAAGTCACAGCTGCAATATTCTAGATAGCGTCCCTTCCAGTACCATTCTGTATCAGACAATTTTCATCCCCTTGTTGAGTGCATTTTTCTTTACTTGGTGCAAACACTAACGCAAACAGATTTTCAGATTCCCCACCTCCATTTATTATATTCTATACATACTATCTAAAGTGGCAAATGCGTTGGTTTAGTCTGATGATAACATAAGAAATAATATCAAAGCGTCTATTCTTATTGCAAAATAGCGCGGGAGCGGCAGGGCAGCTGGTTCCCCTATAGATGTGGCTTTAGTAGTCTCCGCCTAACGGAGGGGTCCGTCTAGGGATTCCCAACGGCGCGCAGATTTGGGTCAATCGCCAAAAGTCTATGTTTGCCGATGAGGCAGGGGCCTAACCAGTCCGCCTGTTACCGCGATAGACTTGCCCCCCCCAATGACTTATACCGGCCGGCGCCGATCGTAAACCAAGTCTATCTATCACAATCACGTGGGGCCAGAAAATTTATGGCAAAGCAATAATGGCGGAAAAATGGTTCCGCGAAAGCCTGCACCAGGAACTGCAATCGGGTATCCGCATGGATCGATTGATCTATCACGGCCATACTGAATTCCAATCAGCCCTGATTTTCGACAATGATCTATTAGGCCGGGTTCTGGTCCTGGATGGCGTGGTTCAGACCACGGCACGGGACGAATTCATCTATCACGAAATGCTGGCCCATGTACCCTTGTATGCGTTAGAAAATCCACGCGAAGTGTTGATCATCGGCGGCGGCGACGGTGGCTGCCTGGAAGAGGTGTTGAAGCACCCCGTGGACCGGGTCACCATGATCGAATTGGACCGTGGTGTGGTCGATCTGGCACGCGAGCATCTGGGCATGATCTGTGGCGCGGCCTTTGACGATCCACGTACGGAGTTGCGGATCGAGGATGGCGCCAAGTTTCTGGCCGAGACGAAGCGGTGTTTCGATGTAATCATCATCGATTCCACAGATCCCATGGGCCCGGGGGAAGTACTGTTCAGCCAGAATTTCTATGGCGACTGTCGCCGCTGCCTGGAGCCTACGGGCATCCTGGTAACCCAAAACGGCGTGCCATTTTTTCAGGGAGGGGAATTTGCCTCTTCCGCCACGGCGTTCAAGTCACTGTTTCACTATCCGCGCTTCTATTTCACCGCCGTGCCCATGTATTTGGGCGGCTGCATGGCTTTCGGTTGCGCCTCGCAAGGCACCGACGCCGGCGCCGTGCCCCTGGCGGAATTGGCGGCACGGCAGCAAGTTAGGGCTTTGGATTTGCTCTACTACAGCGCCGCGATCCATCAGGGCGCCTTCGCCATGCCGCCCTATATGCAGGCCCTGACAGCCTAAAGAAATATTCCAATCAGCTCAAAAGACCGGCCGGGTTTCCGCGACGCTGCTGCGTTGCGCCAGACGGGACCACCACGCCTGCAACTTTTTATACCGCCCCAGTAGGGCCGCGCCTTCGTCGGTCATGGTGATATTGTCAATCATGGCCGCCAGGTGAAAATCCGCCAGGGTTATCTGGGCACCGGCAAGGTAAACCTGACCGCTGACTAAATTCTCTAGCGCCGCCAGGACTGGTGCCGACGCCCCAAGACCCGCCGATATCTGATTTTCGTCCGCCGGGCTCCCCAACCTTGGCCGAACGACCCGATGCGAGAAGACCTGCTGCACCAGGGGCCAATATATATAAGAGTCAACGACGGAAATGATCTGCGCCATGCGGTCGGGGGCCTGCGGATCCTTTGGCTATAGGGGCGGTCCGGGAAATGCTTCGTCCAGATAACAGGTTATGGCGCCAGTTTCATAGAGCGCGAAGCCATCGTGTTACAAAACAGGAACGCGGTGAAACGGATACAGTTCGCTATAACTATCCGGCGCCTGATCATCGAAGCGATTAATTTCCCGCCACTCAATCGCAACGCCTTTTTTCCGACAGATCATGCTGAAAATTCTGCAATAGACACTGAATTCTTATCCATAAAGCGTGGCCTTCATCGTTCATCTCCCGTTGCGAGGCAGACCGCCAATTGGCCGGCCAGGGCGGCGTTGGCAATAGCCAGCGCGGCATTAACCCGTAGGGTTTGGCCGCCTGACGCCTGGCGCATATGGGCCAGAATAAAAGGCGTCAGGGCGCCGCCTGATATGCCTGCCCTGGCGGCGGCCGTAACGGCTTCCTGGACCAAAGCCTCAACCTTAGCTCTCGTCATGGCGACTTCCGTCGGCGGTGGGTTGCAGACCAGGGCGCCACCAGCACCAGGCAGGGACCAATGAGCCCGCAAGGCGTCCGCCAACAATGCCAGATCGTCAAACCGGTAGCTGACGGACAGATCGCTTTCAGCGGCATAGAAGGCGGGAAATTGGTCACAGCGATAGCCCAGGACCGGCACGCTTAGAGCCTCCAGGGTTTCCAGGGTGCTTGGCAGATCCAATAGGGATTTTGCACCGCTGCTGACAACGGCTACCGGTGCCTGGGACATGGCCAGCAAGTCGGCCGATACATCGACCCGTCCAGAGGTACCGGAACTCGGCATCGTCCCCGCCGTCATACGATGCACACCGCCTATGCCGCCAGTGCCGAATACCGCAATACCGGCCGCGGCGGCGATCCGTACCGTGGCGGAAACCGTGGTGGCGCCGGGCAGACCCAAGGCCAGGGCCGGTCCCAGGTCGCGGGCGCCACATTTGCGGCCATGGGCGGCGTCGGCCAGGCGGACCATGTCATCCGGCCCCAGGCCGACGCGCAGGCGGCCATCTAGCACCGCCGTCATCGCCGGTGTCGCGCCTTGTTGCCGCACCACGTCGTGCATGGCCTGGCCGACGCGCAGATTATCAGGTGCCGGCAAACCCTGGGCCACTATACTGCTTTCCAACGCCACCACGGGTCGGTTTTCGGCCAAGGCGGCGGTGACTTCCGCCGTCAGCAAAAGATTTTCATTCATCGTCTTCATCCCACGTTTGGGTATAACTATACCAGCCGGCTGGTATGATTTGCGCTGGCCGCGGCCATGCTCTAGTTGTGATGCCGTGACGCCCATCGAGACAGATAAATCATTTTCTACCCCAGAAACCGGCATGGCGCGTGCCATGTTGATGGTTTTCATGCCATTCGCCTGTGGCTATTTTTTCTCCTACTTCTTCCGTACCGTCAATGCGGTTGTCGCACCCTACCTGCGCCAGGATATTGGTCTGGGCCCCGCCGATCTGGGTTTGATGTCGGCGGCCTATTTTTTGACCTTCGCCGCCTTTCAGATCCCATTGGGTCTGCTGTTGGACCGCTATGGCCCCCGTCGTGTGCAAGGCACGTTGTATTGCGTGGCCGCCCTGGGCG
>Ga0209403_10003561_pt1 | contig 17517 bp, 13 predicted proteins | sample ArcticOcean_MG_C_8_FD_187440 | JGI IMG/M metagenome (GOLD analysis project Ga0209403, IMG submission 187440) | Marine microbial communities from western Arctic Ocean - ArcticOcean_MG_CB11_86 (SPAdes) (version 2) | ecosystem: Environmental > Aquatic > Marine > Oceanic | place: Arctic Ocean... | reverse complement strand
CGCGCAAGGAGCACCTTGGAGTTACTCGTCTCAATCAATCGAATCATCAATATGCCTCCATGATGAAAGCACTCGACAATAGTGTGGGGCGCATTCTCGACACTATCGAAGCCATGAACCTCGACGACGACACCATCATTCTGTTTTCGTCCGACAACGGTGGTCTTACTACCTTGGCACGACCGGGACCAACCGCGGAACTTCCACTTAGAGCCGGCAAGGGCTGGTGCTACGAAGGCGGAATTCGTGTCCCGCTCATCATTCGCGCTCCCGGTATCGACACATCCGATACCACGATCGATACACCAGCTATAAGCATGGACTTCTTCCCAACCATACTCGACCTCGCAGGCCTACCACAAGAGCCCGAACTCCACCAAGACGGCGTAAGTTTGAAACCACTGCTCGAAGGCAAAAGCATCGAAGACCGTTCCCTTCTCTGGCATTACCCACACTACCATGGCTCCACCTGGAAACCTGGAGCCGCCATCCGCGACGGGGATTGGAAACTGATACAATCGTACGAGTGGGAAACCGTTGAACTCTACAATTTGAAAGAGGATATCGGCGAATCCAACGATCTCTCCAAGCAACACCCGGAGAAGACACAGGAACTAATCGCCAAACTGAAGAAAATGCAGGCAGATACAGGTTCCCAGCTACCGTACCCGAAATCCTGATTAGAGGAAATACTGACATGAACGCTAGGGTCTGAAATCCGGCTTGTTCTGCTTACGTGTAAATTAAATCAAACTCGCGGCCTTTCCATTCGCTAGAACATCAAGTCACCACGGCTCTGCATTTCTGCGACCTTTTGGGCAAAGACTCGATTCCGTCTGGGTACCCATCCTCATTCATTATGCTGCCCAAATAAGGCTACATGGACTTCTGGTTCTTCACAATGAGTGCTGGTATCATATCGTTTTCTAACAAGTTATTGTGTCACTTATGAAGTTTCCTAAGTTTGCGGTGAGGACTCAACAGATTGCAAACGTAGGAGCGCATAATTTCAATCAAATTTCCTGGGATCTGGAGTGATTACTCTTTAATGACATTTTGCTCGGAATTGTTAGTAACGTCCCTCTGCTAAAGCGAATTTAGCACTACTGCTAATCACTAGCGTCCAGTTGAGGAGTGGTCACTGTTTTTATAATCTTGAAAACTATCCGCTACACTTCGAAATCATCCACCTCACGGTAGGCTTCGACCAGACGCTTCTCACCTTCTTTGCCGCCGATGCTGATTACCTGCTCCATACCGATGACTCTCTTCCAACCTTTTTTGATTAGCTTACGGAAGTCGTTCTTATAGTCGATCTCTCCGCTGGTTGGTTCTTTCCGACAAGGATTATCGCCGGATTGAAAATAGGCGATTTCATCCCAACAGTAATCGATATTGGGGATGAGCTTTCCTTCTGTAATTTGCTGATGATAGATGTCGAAAATAATTTTGCAGGAAGGCGAATTGACCGCCTTGCAAATAGTGTAGGCCTGATCTGAATACTGCAGAAATAGACCACCATGATTGGCATGCCAATTGAGGGGTTCCGAGACCATGGTTAGATTGAACTAAACAAAAGAGTGATTCAGGAAGCACAAGAGGCACAAACTTACTAGTTTTCTAAACGTTCTTTTATTAGGAATATCGACTCACTGAAGCACTCTTGCTTCGATAAAACATACCCTCCTACTTCTGTGATTTTCGTGCCTTATGTGGTTTCAAATACAACAAATCTCATCAGTCCATTTTACTTGCCATCACTCTTTTACACCTAAGACTGCCCGGCCGCATGGGAAAAGCTTCCCAGTGCGGCTAAGTATTTGATCACCGCTGACATGGACACACCTGCATTTTCCGAACTGGGTCTGGAACCCGAATTAATTAAGGCCATCGACAAGCTCGGTTACGAGAGTCCCTCCCCTATCCAAGCCATGACGATTCCGCTCCTGTTGACCGGAAAAGACGTGGTAGGTTTGTCCGAAACTGGTTCCGGAAAAACAGCAGCATTTGGACTTCCCGCGTTGCAGATGATCGATACGTCCCTGAAGGCAACCCAAGTATTGATCCTATGCCCAACACGTGAATTGACAGTTCAAGTGTGCGAGGAAATCCATAAACTGGGTTCACACGTCAAAAACCTGGCGGCTATCCCTGTATATGGTGGAGCACCCATCGATCGGCAAATTCGTTATTTAAGACAGGGTTCCCACATCGTGGTTGGCACCCCTGGACGACTGATGGACCACATGGAGCGGCGTACGCTCGATATGAGCAAGATTCGGATGATTATTCTAGACGAAGCTGATCGCATGTTGGACATGGGATTTCGGGATGATATGGAACACATTCTCGGCCAGGCACCAGCAGACCGACAAACGCTATTTTTCTCCGCCACAATGAACAAAGGGGTCGAGCGCCTCATAGAACATTTCGGCAACGAACCTGAACAAGTTCGTATAAAACGGAAAACACTCACGGTTTCTTCCGTTGAACAATTCTACTTTGAAGTACGTAATCGGTCAAAAATTGAAGTTGTCTCGCGACTCCTGGATATCGACCCACCTCGATTAGCCATCGTATTCTGCAACACCAAACGGATGGTCGATGAATGCTGTGATGCATTGATCAACCGAGGCTATTCGGCCGACCGCATTCATGGTGATATTACTCAAGTGGGCCGCGAACGTGTGTTGAAAAAGTTTCGTAATGGAACCGTCGAGATTTTGGTGGCAACGGACGTGGCAGCCAGAGGTCTGGATATCGACGAGGTAGATGCGGTATTCAATTACGACCTTCCACAAGATCCAGAGGATTATGTTCACCGTATTGGTCGAACAGGTCGTGCTGGTCGCGAAGGAAAAGCCTACAGCTTTGTTTTTGGAAAAGACATTTACCGTTTAGGCTCGATCGAGCGTTATACCAAACACACCATCCAGAGATCGAAAATCCCTTCTCAGGAAGACATCGAAGGGAAGAAAGCCGACGTAATTTTAGAGCTGGTGAAAGCCAAGCTAGAGTCAGGTGATTTTAAAAATTATGGTGAATGGATGGACAGACTCCATGAGCAAGGTCACACGACTACCGATATAGCCAGCGCAATACTTTCCTTGTTAAGGGAACAAAAGGGCCGCGACGGTGAAAAGATCACGGAGGATACAGAACCCTTAAAACCAGAACGCAGCCGCTCTAACTCATCGGGCAGATCCGAAGGGCGCAAACGTTCCTATTCAAAAGGAAGTTCAGGAGGCGGAGGTCGTAGGTTCTCACGTGGGCGCAGTAGTAATTCTTCCGATCGACCACGCTCTGATCGTCCACGTTCGGATAGTCCTCGTTCAGAGCGACCTCGTTCTGATAACCCTGAACGTTCAGACAGACCTAAACCGGCTTTTCGCCCAAAGACGGATTCGGCACCTAAAGCCGGGGGACATCCTTTTGGTGAAAAGAAAGTTGGCGAGAAACGCTCCAAGAAAAACCGTACAGACAAAGACAAGGGCAAACCGTCCTGGAGCAAAGGCACCACCAGCCGGTAAAACCGATTACACGGATAATTCGTCCTCTAGGCTGACCGCGCCGTGTCGATTCGGTAAGGCAGCTGGGCCTTTTTGAAAAAACATACTGGTTACTCCACTAGACTAATTTTGCCTAAGCCGGAGGATTGAAGCTATTAGACTATCTTAGATTCACTTCGGCAAATCCAGCGCTGGATTCTTATCGAAGAAATCGAAGGGGCGTATTTCAAAAGAATGCCAGGCAACAGGCATAACCGGCCAGTCTTCAGCACGGACCACGTGATGCATGCCAACCGTATACCAAGCGACGATGTCGGTGTTGGCAATGGAGCGGTTATTCTTTGTCCAAGCTGGCAAACCCATACCCGGAGTGCTGAGTGTGGGAAATTCACCGGCAGCATAAAGCTCGTCCGGGCTATAAGGAGTTACCCAGAGATGATGGTTGATAAAGCCTGCTCGTTTCCGTGGATAATCGTCCTCGCTTAGAAGCGTCGCACCGGTCATTCCCGGTTTAATCCGGTAGCTCGTGGGATGCCCTACCTTGTTTTCGCGCTTGCTACTGGTGAAACGCCACATGGCTGGTTTCTCGAGGTTGATATTCATTTTAGCTTCGGATTCTTTTTCGGCCACATGCGATTGTAGTGTCCAAATACTGCGTCGAGGATGGTCATCAGATAGACGCTGGGTTCTAAGCTTATCGATCGAAAGGCTGTTGTTTGTGCCATCGACATCCATATCGAGGCGGAAGTTAAAATAGTGGTCGTGATGCACCCCAACAACGTGCTCGTCTACCATTCTCCCATAAGCATCGGGATTACCATTGATGGCTTCGTGAACGGTTTTCTCTGCAACCTGTTTGACGGCAACCATTCCGGTAGCGCCAACCCTCACCACGATGGAGCCGTCCTGTTGAAAGACCCAATCGAGAATATAATCGTAGTTTGCCAATACAGCTGCACAGCGGACCACCAGATCTCTTTTGACTCTACCGTCCGGTCCAGCTTCCTCAGGTCCTTTGAAATGCCGCCAGGAAGGGTCGCCAGATTCACGTTCGAAGACGCCAATCATCCGGTTGAGCTGTAGCGGATGCCCCTGAGTGTCGGCAAAAGTGGCATCGATGAAATGGGTGTGAGGAGGACAGTCGACATTCGCCATCATGGGCTTTGTCAGACCTTCTGCCGTATACTCGCCAGCGTCTATGTAGTTCTTGTTGTACCAACCAACGCTGGGGTCCATGTAGGGGACAAAAATTTCGGAAAGACTCCCTTGATACATTACGTTCCGCGTATCCTCTCCGTCCTGGTAGGTGACGTTAGAGATAATCATGCCCAATCGGACATCGGGTCTTAGGTGAAATCTCCAATTCTGCCATTCAATAAAATTTTCATCGATTTTAAAACCAGGACCGTTCGGCTGCTGGACAAGAATAGGAGCCGGGACCTCTCTGGCTTTTCCGATACTCGCCCGGTCATAATCCATCGATATGTCGGGTGCAGGAACGGCCCCCTCGTCAATCACCTTTAAAATCTCTTCCGAATTCAAATCGACAACCACAACCAGACCGTCGATCTCGCGATGCCACCCGGTTCGTTCTCCGCGGTATTCCATAAAGATTGCGTGACCTATCCGACGACCTGCCTCCTCTTCGATACTGAATGGACCCAGAGGAAGGGTCTCTGAACTGATAAAAGTGAGGTCACTATACCCGCGGTTTTCCAAAGCTGCGATGACCTCAGGGTGCGCCATGAGTTTCTCATCCATGGAACCGTATTCGAAACCGCTCCACATAGGCTGGATACCTTCCAATAAAGTCCAATCAGTGACTTCAGCTTTCTTTAGATCTACGATGGCACGGTAGGTTTTATCTTCTTGCCGAACGATGACCTTGGCTGATCGGGGAATTGTTTTTCCCGGTTTCCATTTCAAAACCAAGTCTTTTGACGGTTCACTCAGATTGACGGATGTCAGGGTGGTCTCCTTGTTGTAATACCCAGCCTGATGCAAGGTCTTCGTAACGGTCCAATACTCGTCCCAGCTGAGTGGATCCAATGGATGTTGGATAGGCTGAGAAAAGGTCCAGCCGGGGACTAGAAAAAGTATAAAGAAGGTGAGCCGTTTCCAATAGGTCATAAAAGCGTAGTGTGATATTTTAAATGTTTCCTCGGCAAGAAAGGAGGACAGGAATAGAGACCTATAAACCTAAGAACAAAGCACTAGGACTCAAGACCGGATGTGAGGGAAGCTAGAACCTTGGATGAATTTGATCTACGGTGCAAATCCATGAAAGCGCAACTCACCGTGCACTCATGAATATGGTTCTTCCAAGCCATCGGCAGCAAGCTGCCTTCCTACAATAGAGTTTTTCGCAGCACATCTGTAGGAGAGTAGCTTGCTGCCGATTTTTGCGTCTTTTAAATTCTGAAATCTTTCAAAACACACCCGCCAAAACCATCAATCATCTTACTCCGAATCGAGCTGTTTGAGCAACTCTTCAACAGCACGCTTCACCTGCGGATCGACACCTTTCGCTTTATAGGCGGGAGGATTCTCAACGAGGATGTCCGGGACGGCCGGATTATGCTCCATGTTTGTTTCGGTTTCCTTCACAAACCAGCCACGCAAAGGCATGCGCACATTAGAACCGTCTACCAGTCCATAGCCACTTGTTGAAATGACAGCGCCAAAAGTAGGTTGTCCGACTAGAGTTCCGAGGCCTAAGGATTTATAGGCATGGGAAAAGATCTCGGCATTGCTGTAGCTGCTTTCATTGCAAAGCGCGATTGAAGGCTTTGAGGAGGAAGGTAACGGAAGCCGAGTGCTGGGATAGTTATTCTTAAAGTTCAGATGCTCCTCTTCGAGACTTGAGGCGGCACCTCTGGGAATCGTGTAAGCGTGTTGTTGAACATTGAGCACCGCCATCAGGTAGTCCGTGGTCCAGCCACCGCCGTTGTAGCGCACGTCGATCACAATACCTTCCTTACCATAACCAGCAGCAATTAATTCGGTTTGAAAGCGTTCGAAGCTATCCCAGCCCATAGCGCGAATGTGCAGATAACCCAAGCGCCCATTCGAGTAGTCCTCGACCAGTTCACGGCGACTTTCCACCCAGGCATCGTAGTTCTGCATGGTCAAAGCACCGGTAGGCCAGACAATGCTCTCAAGTGTCTCCCCTTCTCTCTCAATTTCCAGGAGCACTTCGTTGTCAGCCTTGTCCTCAAACAGCGAGAAAACGTTCACGTCGCTTGCGACTGGTTCGCGATCCACGGACACAATTACATCATCCACCTGGAGCGGGGTGGAAGCTTTGTTCAGTGGACTGGATGGGACAATAGAGGTCACCTTGAAGCCGTTCTCGGTATTCACGCCTTCCATACCTACTAATCCTGATTTCTGGGATTGAGTCTCCTTGGGATTATCCACGCCACGCATACCCATATGGCTGGCATTGAGCTGACCCAACATCAGGTTAAAGGTATACTGAAAGTCCTCCGTCGTGGAGGCGGCCTTGGCCAAAGGAAGATACTTATCCCTGAGGGCAGCAAAATCGTATCCGTGGAAATTCGGGTCATAGAATCCGCGATCCAGGGCGCGCCAGGCATCAAAGTAAATTTGTTCTTTCTCACCGGTGCTATCAATCTGAATACGTGACGAGACAGCAAGCTTCTCCACCTTATCATCCTTAGTCACAACTCGTCTAATAAGACCCCCTTTAGTCAATGCGTAGACGTGATCCCCTTTTTTCGAAAGATGTAACTTTTGGGGTCCACTTTTATCTCCAATGACCTCCTTCTGCTTTTCTCCATCCCAACGAACTTTGTAGAGGTTTCGAACGGTTTCATAATCTTGTCTACCAGGATTACCGATGGAGTAATAGATCATCTCGCCTTCTTTATCGAAAACAAATTCTCCTTCGTTACCTGCCTTGGAGGTCACCTGAACCAAACGCAGGTAGATACGATCGAAATCGATCTTGAGTGGAGGAACTTCTTCATCTTTTTCCTCATCCTCAGCTTCTTCGCTGTCATTCTCTTCTTCATCCGATTCACCTTCGTCGTCTGTTTCTTCGGAGACTTCCTTGGGCTCGTCGTTCTTCTTCTTTCCGGCCTCTTTCTTTTCTTTTTCCTTATCGTCTTTTTGCTGCCGCTCGCGCTCCCATTGCTCGTCCGACTTTTCCCAATCGGGTTTCTTCAACCAAGCGAACCACACATCGGCATCACCGTTGTTCCGTTGGGACAAAAACCCAAGCTTGCTACCATCGCGACTCCAAACAGGACTAGAGTCGAACCTGGGATGCATCGACACATTCACGGGCTCAGAAGAATTATCCACCGGATGAATGAATATTTCAGAATTGTAGTTCAGATCATTAATTGAGTAGGCGATCCAACGACTATCCGGTGACCAGCTTATTCCATCCGACTGAGCCCAACCGTCGAGCAAAGTGACAGGATTTGAGAAGATGCCTTCTTCATTAATCTCGACTGCCATCAGCGTGCTGTTACCGAGATGGTAAACGAGCTGCTTTCCATCCGGAGCAAGAATGGGCCGAAACTCATCTTCAGGTGTATCAGTGAGCCGCCGGGTCTTGGTTTTAAGTGTCTTAAAGAGGTCCTTTTCCTCTTCGTCATCCGACTCGGTGATGTAGAAGTCGTTTTGTCCTTCCTGATCCGAAACATAGAGGATGGCGTGATCATTCAACCAGATGACATCGCGTTCTCGTGATGGGCTATTGATCAAACGAACACTGCGATCATCCTCCTCGTCATTGCGGGTAACAAACAGGTCTCCACGGATGGCGTAGGCCGACAATTTTCCATTGGGAGAAACCGCATACTCGTCGACCTTGTCCTTCATGGTCTCGGAAACGACAGGATCGAATCGAACATCCGCTGATAGCTCTATCTCAAGGAGGGAGCTGGATCTTGATCCGACCTTTCGAAGAGACACGTCGGTCCCGTGCTGATAAACGATCTGCTTGGTCTTTGGACTAAGATCGAAGCTGTTTACACCAAACTCCTCCTCAAATGTGATCTGCTTGACGGCACCTTTGAGCGAAGTTTGGAAGACGTTGTATTTGCCTTCACGCGATGAAAGGAAGAGCAAGGCCGAATCATTCAACCACTTGGGTGAAAAGTCATTCCCTTCAAAGTCAGTTAGCTGGGTATATTCCTCGCTCTCGATATCATAGATCCAGACGTCCCGATTGGCCGGGCCTTGATAAGCTTCCCGTTCGATGCGGCAGGTGCCGCGCACAAAAGCGACCTTACTTCCATCGGGAGAAAAGATGGGATCAAAACCCAAGGCGTCCATAAAGCGGGTTGGTGTACCAGAGATTGGATCGGCCTTGTAGATTTCATACTCCCGTTCCACCTGGGCATAGACACGCTTGGTCAGAAAGAGAATGGAGCCATCCGCTTGGTAGCTCGACAGAACGTCCTTTGCAGAATGATGAGTGTGGCGCGTCGGCACCCCACCTCGACTAGGCATGGAAAAGATATCATCGTTTCCGTAGCGATCACTTTGAAACGCCAAACGTTCTCCATCCAAACTCCATCGAGGATTCAAGTCATAGCCTTCGTGAACGGTTATCCGATAAGGCCGTCCTCCCTTTGAAGATACCGTCCAAATATCTCCCTGGTAACAGAAGGCTACCTGTTTGCCATCGGGACTGATGGCCGGTTGAAGCACATAGCCAAAAGCAGCACTATTTAACGTAAGGAGAAAGAAAGAAAACCGGAGCAGTTTTGTCATGATATGTTTAGAAATATGCCTAGATAATAGCGCATCAGAAATTTGCTAACGCAATCTCAGAATGACATTTTTGCCTTGGATCCGCTAAAATCACCTGGTCAGGCAGAGAACCGAAAGGCCGATGTTTTCTTTTTGCACGATGGTATCAGATGCCGCATTCAACTTCCCAATACAAGTGAGTAGGCAAAGGAGATTCGCGGACTTCGATACCTCTGTTTCTTACAATTCGAGACAATAGATAAATCGTCGAGGAGGGGTTTTGATTGCCTTTTTAGAGAAAGTTTAGCTTATTTTACGGAGATTGGATGTTCCGGCATATGTGGACTAAAACTCCACTAATTTGCCAGGAAGCTATCAAATAATCCTATCCCCCATCTTCTAATTCCTATGAACAAAATACTGAAAATTATCCTTATCGTGGCTGTGCTGCTATCAGCAATCGGCTATGATGGCTATCGGTATATGATCCACAAGACCAAGGCTTTTAGTCCTGAGCAAACCGTTGATTATGAGAAGGCCAGTTACGACCTGGAGGTTTTCTACAACAGACCTTATAAGAAGGGCAGAGAGATTTTTGGATCACTGGTTCCTTTTAACAAAGTTTGGAGAACAGGAGCTAACGAGGCCACAACCTTTAAGACCCATTCCGTTAACTATTGATGGCAAATCCCTCAAAGCGGGGACGTATACCCTCTGGACGATTCCCGGGGCTGAATTCTGGAAGGTCATCTTCAATGACAAACAATATGCCTGGGGCGTAGGTAAAAATGGGGCCAGTCGGAAAGCAGAATTTGACGTACTCGTCGCAGAAGTCCCTGTGGAAATCCAGGAATAAGTGGTTGAGCAATTTACGATCCGTTTTGAAGAGAAAGCCAGCCAACCCATACTTATAATGAGCTGGAATCAGACTCAGGTTTCGGTGCCGATTCAATAGGCCGTTACTGATAAGGGTTGCGTTGTCGGTTTCGTATCCATTCAAGCGAAATTCCCTGGCCTTGGTATCTTCACATTACTCCTGTCGCCTAGTGGGGGCTGATCACCCACAATGATGCCAAGATTACCGAAGATGCATCGACGTCATCGATATGTGGCTGGCGGGAGGCGCAGGGGAAGGGATGTACACCTGAGGATCTTCCTCGTCCTCCTAATCTTCCTCCTCCTTAAACAACTCTTGATTGCAATCGTTTCGGACGCCTCGACGATGCGTCCCTACCATCGTTACACCAGCGGGAGAATTCTCTACACCCTTCCAAATCGATCGGCACAGCGAGGACCAGTCTTCGCTTAAAAGCTTCGCCAAGGCACGCGCAGTAGCTCTACAGCTAGTCCAAACAAAAAAACCCGGACCTTTCGGACCGGGGTTTTTGGAAAGTTGTTAAACTGAATTAACGACCGAAGATTTGGGCTTCGATGTAGTGGTTCATCGTGTCGGTCGAGTTACCTTGCGAGTAGAAACGAACATATTGTCCAGAAACGCCGTCTGCTTCGATGATCTTACCTTCGTGAGTCTCGATGTATGCTTTGTCTTTACCTTTTCCGAGACCGGCAGAATTGTCGTGGTCGCTGTTGAAGATGGTCTTCACGCCACTGCTGAACTCAGCATCGTCAGAAACCTGCACGATCACATCGTGGTAAGCGCGGGCTTGTGAGTGGTAGTGCCAGAGAGCGATGACGAAGATCTCCTTGGAAGCTTCCAAGTCGATTTGCACCCACTGAAGCTCAGGTCCGAGCTCCACGTAGTAGCCTTCGTCCGCGTCCTTGTCACCGTCGGTGAGGAACTCGAGCTCGCCGATGATAGGCCAGTCGTCACTGGACATGACGATCTTACCGTCGGAGATCAATCCCACATCGTCAGGTACTGAAGGAAGTTCTCTTTCTCCAATAGTGGTTTTTCCCAGATGCGGGATTCCTTTAATCGGAACCGGCGTACCCGAGAATTTAGGCTTCGGGAGCTCTAGCTCCAAAACCTTATCTGCATGAGCAGATGAGAGAGAGAATAAGTAGGCTCCGATAAAAGCGGAAACTGTAAGAATTCTTAGTGTACTTTTCATAAGATTATGCATGGAAATCTGCTTCAGTAAATTCGAGGCGACGACCGGCTTCGATGGCTTCGTTGACCTTCAATACGGCCGCTTCGCACTGAAGTGCTTCGTGACCAGGGCAGTTCAAAGTGTCGTTGCCGCGAACGGTGTTAAGAAAATTTTCAATATGAGGTTGATGGATATAACCTTCCAATGTGGCATTCACCTCGTACGCATCCAATGCAGCGGTTTCGCGCACATCTACGGTGCCCGAGCTATCTTTTCTTTGCGGTGGTAATGGTACTTGCCAGGGCCTCACATGAGCATCTCCTTCTTTCTTTAAGAACCCCTGGTCGACGTATTTGTTCCACTCGGGCGCTCTGGCTTCGCGGAACACTGTGGTGTACTTCGGATTCTCAGACATCTTGATAGAGCCTTGATCTCCCATAAAGTACTCGAAATATCCTCCACCTGCACTCGTCGTTGTCAGCACTTGGTAGAAGGCACGAACAGGACCTTGTTTGGTATCAAACTCATAAATGGCCATTACGTTGTCATGCCATTCCAAACTGTCATAATAGTCAGCACCTCCGCTGGCGGTAACCGCCTTTGGATTGGCACCGAGGAACCAGCCAAAGATATCAATCTGGTGAGCACCGAGGTCGGAAATAGGTCCTCCTCCTAGGCCCTTGAACCAACGCCAGTTACGGAACTGGAGCATGCCTTCGAAACCGAACTCTTTCAGTATATCATCAGAAATGGCATACCTCTCCGGCCAACCGAGTGGCTCGGTAACCGCGCGATTCCACTGACCATTTATGTTGGTGATACGTCCGCAGAGCTGGTTGTTGTCTATAAGGTTTTTCTTAACGAACTGGTAACGTGGATTACTCCGACGTTGGTGTCCGATCTGGAGCAACTTGCCGGTTTTCTCCGCTGTACGAACCATAGATACCGCACCCTCATGGGTGTTGGACATCATCTTTTCGCAGTAGACGTCGATGCCGGCTTCAAGACAGGCATTGGTAATCGGCGCGTGCCAGAAGTCAGGTGTGGCGATGAACACCGCATCAATGTCCGGCTGCTTATCCAGCATTTCGCGGAAGTCGGTGTAAGGAGCTGGCTTTTGCCCGTTCTTTCTCCACAGACCAATACCGCGCTTGAGGTTAAACTTTTCCCAGATGTCGCATACAGCTACCACGTTGAGGCCGGGGATTTTCATCAGGGACTGCATGAGTACTTGTCCTTGAGCTCCCACGCCGACCTGCGCTATGTTGATATTGTCCATCTTTGACTCACCCCCCACACCAAAGAGTGGCAGGTTCTTCGACAGCATCAATCCGGCTCCACCGGCGACACTGGTTTTTAAAAATCCGCGGCGATCGACGCCGAATCCTGATTCCTTATTCATTTTTTAATAGGGGCTTAGGTTAGTCTTTTAACAACACCCATTTGGCATTAGTTACGGTCTTTAGGGCCATCACACAAATGATAACATGAACACCTAACCATGCGATGCCATGCTGCTCGTCTATGGCCATCATACCGATGGACAATCCAACATAAAGTAGCAGCGACACAATGAGCGAAATCCGTAATTTGATGCCGAGGAGCACGGTAATCGACAAAATCAACATGATATAACCGAGAGGCAGGGCGAATAACTTGGCGGCCCAACCCGGAATAATAGAGCCAGCGGCAATTCCGCCAGCCATACCGCTCATTTTGGCGTAGTAGTTTTCGAAACTGTAATTACCAGGTGTCCCGAATTTATCCAATCCGGCGAATAGCCAACGGAAGCCAAGAAACAATCTAAGACCTAGGAATGCCCAGGATGCGTTGCATGAATTAGAATTTTGGGTAGATGCTGTCGAATTATCGCTCATAATTTGTAGGTGACGTAAAAAGAAAAAGTCCAAATTAGATAACTTAGGACAATCGAACCAAACAAATTCGTCATCTATTCGTAAATTCTCTAATAAAGCGCGCCGTTTAAGGCAAGTTTTCCTAGGGATGTCCTTAGAAATCCCAGAATGCTGAGCGGTTTAGTTGTTTTACATGGACGGCTATGACTATTTTGCCAAAAACTATCACCTGTGACCCAAGAAGCCGACCCTATTTCCTTTTTCCTTAGCATCCCTTGTTACAATGAGGGAGATCGTCTTGCACAGTTTCTACCGGGACTTTGTACCGCTATCGCTAAATCAGATCTAGCCGTGGAGGTGCAAATCGTCGACGATGGTTCAGAATTTTATGATCAAGGACATTACCGATCCTTGATGGACCTGCTGCGTCCAACTTTCCCTTTTTTAAGGAAGCCGCTTACCTTGGAAGAAAATCAAGGAAAAGGAAATGCAATCTATGCTGGTTGGGCTGAAGCTAATGAAGCGGATATGGTAGCGTTTGCGGATGCAGACGGAGCAGTGGGACCCAATGAGGTAATTCGCGTGCTGACCCATATAGCCAACGATTCATCGCCTCACCAGAAGCTTTACGCGGCTAGCCGAATCAAGAATGAAGAAACAGATGTAAACCGCCGCGCCATTCGCAATCTGGGTGGACTTGTCTTTCGTTGGCTTCGCAAACGACTTTTCCCCTTTCCTATCGAAGATACGCAGTGCGGATTTAAAGTCGTTCCCCGCCAGTTCTTCATCGATAAGCAAGACCGTTTCAAAGAAGGCCGATTCGCGTTTGATATTGAGTTACTTTATCATGCCCAAAATGTTGGACTGCAGCTCACAGAAGTCCCAGTAACCTGGGCCGATGTGGAAGGTGGCCACATAAACCTGATGAGTTCTATAGGTTTGTTTAAAGACCTCCTCCATCTTAAAGGCCGTTTGGATAAGGAAGCTTAAATTGAACATTACCTGCACATGGCAGAACCATGACGCCTCTGTTTCCCTCACAGGTATTTGCAGAAGGGTTCTGCCGACTTACTCTGTAAGGACAGTACATCAGAATTTGGTGTTGGCCAGCGTGGGGCTTTGTATTGGACTCCACGATACGCGGTAGACGCTTAACTACAACGCCACTCCAGGATCGACGACTTTGGTTTTGCCTTAGCCGCAAAGGAGGACCAGTTTGCCCCTCATGCAAATCTCGCGAACAGTGCGCATTCCTGAGGAGGAAATGGAAATGAGTGCCATTCGAGCTCAAGGACCCGGTGGCCAAAACGTCAACAAGGTCTCCTCAGCGATTCAGTTATTTTTTGACATCAAAGGTTCCGGTCTGAGCGATCATATCAAGGAACGCTTGCTCAAATTGAGCGACAGTCGGATTAGCTCCGAAGGGGTGGTCGTGATCAAAGCCCAAGCTCACCGCAGCCAGGAGAAAAATAAAGATGCAGCTAAAGAGCGCCTAAAGGTCCTTATAAAGTCTGCACTGGCCGACCCAAAAAAGCGCAAACCGACTAAACCTTCTCGTGCGGCCCGTGAGCGTCGGATGGAGGGAAAGAAAAAGAATAGTCGTAACAAACAACTCAGGGGCCGGGTAAAACTGGATTAGGATAGCTTTATTAACAAAAGAGGCACCCATATTTCACTGAGCGCCGCGTTTGACTAAAGTTTATGACAATACTGATTTAGGATCCTGCGAGCATCTCTGCGGTTCCTTGCTCAAGGACCTTGGCACCTGCTTCATAGGGACCTGTAAACCCTTCGGCAACTGGATCTGGGAAAACATCCACTTTGCCTGATTCCAAGGCATCGAAAATCGCAGTGGCAACCGATGCAGGACTTGCCTTATCCATTTCAAGATCTGCTACCATATCTGTATCCACCGGTCCTGGGTAAACCCCCAATACCTGGATATTATTCCCCTTGGTCAAACGTAGTCCTTGGGTCAGTGAATGAACTGCAGCTTTGCTATCACTGTAGGTAGGGAATGGCGGAAAACTTACCAGGCTTGCAATACTTGCAATGTTGATCACCGCTCCACCACCGTTGGATTCGATCAAGGGAACAAACGCACGTGCGATATTCAAGCTTCCCCAATAGTTGACTTCAAACTCTTGTCTTGCAGGTGAAATATCCTGAGCAAACAGATCTGTCTGAGCTGCGTAACCAGCGTTACTGACCACAATTTGCACATCACCGGCAAGTGACGCAACCTGTTCAACCTGTTCCACCTCCGTAACATCTAGAGAAACCGGCACTACGCGATCCCCAGAACTCTCAACAAGTGACTTCAGGGAGTCGGTGTTTCTGGCGGTGGCATATACTTTCGATGCTCCTCGTGCCAATAATGCTTCTACAATCGCACGACCTATGCCGCGGTTACTTCCGGTAACGAGTGCTACCTTTCCTTCTATATTTGTTTTCATATTATTTATTTAATGAGTTCTTTAGGCAGTTAGTCCCAAGATTAATCGATACCTTACGAAACCTTTCTTAAAAATATTTCCAATTCTGATTTCAGTTTTACACCAGCCAATTCAATCAGTCGAGAAAACGATCTACTTCCTCGAAAAACTGTTTCCAAGCCGGTTCATGCCCACCTAAAATATGATTACGAATCTCCAAAATCACCAGTTTGGCATCTGGAATTAGTTCAATCAAACACCTGGATCGACTCACGAAAACTTCCAAATCTCGTCGACCATTGCGTAAGTTGAATTACAACAAAGCCCGGTTTTAAAACAAAACGGGCTAGTCACTGTTCTCATATACTACTCCTTTGGAAGATCGAAATAAAGCAGCTCCACCGAGTTACTCGTTTTAATGGATTGCGTCGGCTCATCCGCAAGAGCAAGTCCATCTCCACGTCGAAGCGTAGTGTCGCCTACGGTTGCCTCTCCATTGACCACTTGCAGCCAGCCCAAACGATTTTGGGAATAGGGCAATGGTAGTTCTTGAGAGGAATCCAAAACAGTGTTTAAGATGCTAGCATCCTGACGAATGTTTACAATGCCTTCCTCACCTTCAGGAGACGCCAAGGTCAACCACTTGTTTTCACGTTCGATCAATTCAAAGTCCTGCTCCTGATAACTGGGAGGCAATCCTGCCTTGTCGGGTTGAATCCATATCTGCAACAAGCGCGCGGCCTCTGTTTCAGAGGAATTGAATTCACTATGATGAATTCCTGATCCCGCGCCCATGAGCTGAACACGCCCTGCATGAACCTGCGATGCGTTTCCAGTGCTGTCCTGATGAGCCAAGGCTCCTTCGGTCACGTAGGTGAAAATCTCCATTTCTCGGTGTTGGTGAGTAGGAAATCCGCCGCCGCCGGCGATCGTATCATCGTTCATGACACGTAGCGGGCCCCATTGCATATGCTCGGGATCATGGTATTCCCCAAAGGAGAAGGTGTGGTAAGTATCCAGCCAATCCCATTGGATATGACCGCGTTCTTCCGATTTTCGAATGTATTTCATATGTTTCTTTATTTAAAGTATCTTTATATCAAGGTATGTGGCGCGAATTGTTAATTCCTTACAATGAAGTTTCCAATTCCTTTTTCTTAGGCTAAATTGGCGGCATGGTAGCCGAGTTTTTTGAGAAGCTTAAGCAAATGCCCTCTCTCAACCTGTGACAATCCTCCCGCCGCAGCTTCTAACTCAAGACGGTGCTTTTTCATGGCTGCCTTAATGGTTGTTTTCCCCACGCGAGTTAACGCCGCGAGGATCACACGCCGGTCTGTTGGGTCCCACTGACGCTCCACCAGGCCTTTCTTCTCAGCCCGATCAACAGCAGCTGTAATGGAACCACTAGTCAGATGGATTTTCTTACCGATCGCGTTGATCGGCATAGCACCTTTATTAAACAGCAGTTCCAGTATGGCGAAATCCGAGATCCCTCCTAGCCCCAATTCGGTGATGCTTCGCTTGTCTAATTGCTCAAGCGCTTTAAACGCTTTCCACATGACCAACCACACATGCATTCCGGATGTATCTTCTTTTACAGACATTCAATTACCTTTGTGTCATTTATCTTGACGTCAAGGTATATTTATCTCGCTGCCACTTCACTGTAGTAAACTAGATCAGTTTAACCATAACTAGGTACAATTTTATGATTTGGTAGGTCTCGATCGCCGAGCGAGCCGTTTCGGATTCGGCGGTTTACAGCGAAACCTCCCTACCTGAATCAGCGACTATTTATGGTTAAACTGCTCTATGCGAAGACGGAATAAAGTGAGGCACTCTGATCGAGTTACCCAAACTGGGCCATGTGATTTGTTAGTCTGGAGGTTATTATTATGTGGTTAAGGTTGTAGAGGAAGTCAAGGTTCTGGCGGAA
>Ga0209403_10003556_pt1 | contig 17536 bp, 16 predicted proteins | sample ArcticOcean_MG_C_8_FD_187440 | JGI IMG/M metagenome (GOLD analysis project Ga0209403, IMG submission 187440) | Marine microbial communities from western Arctic Ocean - ArcticOcean_MG_CB11_86 (SPAdes) (version 2) | ecosystem: Environmental > Aquatic > Marine > Oceanic | place: Arctic Ocean... | reverse complement strand
ATCGGAATTTAATCGGCCCGGCTGGTACTACATAGATACTACATATTCAGGAGGATCCTCTGATGCCCCAACGTAAAGACGGCGGCGATGCCATCCTAGAAGCCCTGCGCAAGCTTGACGTGGACTACATCATTTCCTCCCCTGGCTCTGAGTGGCCTTCCGTTTGGGAGGCGTTGGCCAGGCAGGAGATTAACGAGGAACCCGGCCCCAAATACATCAACACCTGGCACGAGACCCTGGCGGTGGCCATGGCCCAGGGCTACACACGGATGACCGGACGAATGCAAGCAGTCTTACTCCACGCCGGCGTTGGCGTACTGCAAGGCTCCATGGGCATCCACGGCGCGTTCCAGGGCGAGATTCCCATGATCATAGCGTCGGGCGAGACCTCCACTTACGGCGAGGCAGACGGATTTGACCCCGGCCCCCAGTGGCTGCGCAACCTGAGTATCGTCGGCGGACCCAATCGCCTGGTGGACTCCATCACCAAATGGAGCAGCCGTGTGACCAGTGCCGAAGTGCTCTACGAGACGTTCAGCCGCGCCGGTGAGATGGCCCAGCGCACACCCAAAGGCCCGACGTTCCTGAACGTCCCTATGGAGACTATGCTAGAAGAGTGGACGCCGCCGGCCAACTTCCGAAACAAGCCCGCCGCGCCCAAGACACGACCTGAAACTTCAGACATTGAGGCCATAGCTGACCTCGTCGTTGGTGCCAAAAGCCCAGTGATCCTAGCCGACTCGGCAGGTAAGACCGCGGAGGGTTTCCAGGCCATGATTACCTTGGCAGAGAGTCTGAACATACCAGTATTCGAGTCCGAAGGGCCAGGATATTCCAACTTCCCCCACAACCACCCGCTGCACAATGGTTACGACCTGAAGCAAAGATACGCTGAGTTTGACGTTTTCTTGGTGGTAGGCACTCGTGCGCCTTGGTATCCGGCCAGTAACAGCCCCGCCAACTCCACTGTGGTGGTGATTGACGAGAACCCAATCAAAGAGTTCATGGTCTACCAGGACTTGGGGGCCGACCACTACCTAGAAGGCGATCTGCCGACCAGCTTGGAACTATTAGCTGAAGCGATTAAGGCCAAGGACGCTCAACCCAAAGCTGTCTCCGGAAACGAAGGCATTTGGGAGAAATACCGGGCAATCAGCAGCGAAGTGGCAAACGCCAGCCCCATCGACCCTGGCGTCCTCTGTAACGCCCTGAGCGAAAACATGCCCGCCGACACCGTCTATATTGATGAGACCATCGTGCATCGACCCCAGATCCTGCGGCGCATCAACCGCGACAATCCGCAGAGCTACCTGCGGCCCATCGGCGGTCTGGGTCAAGGACTTGGCACCGCATTGGGCGTGAAATTAGCCACACCAGACCGTCCAGTAGTGGCACTGATGGGCGATGGCGCATTCCTCTACAACCCCATCACCCAGGCCTTTGGTGTTGCCCGTGAGAGCAACCTGCCCATCATGATCGTGGTGTTCAACAACACCAGCTACGCCGCCATGAAACGGCTGCACCTATCTTTCTATCCGGACGGCGACGCCGCCAAGTCGGGCATATTCCACGGTGTGGACATCCCCGGCCCAGACTACCAAGGGCTGGCAGCACCCTTCGGCGGACACGGCGAGCGAGTCGAAGACCCCAAGCGCCTGGCCGGTGCCATCAAAGACGGCCTAGCCGCCGTCGCCGAGGGCCGGGTAGCCATCCTGGATGTGGCACTGTCCGCATAGCGTCCTTCGACAAGGCTCAGGAGGTACGGTCTTTTTCGATAGAGCGCACCAACTCCGAACAGTCTTTCCTGCGAAGGCAGGAATTCAGTAAGTTTCTGAGCAGCCAATTAGAAATTGACCAGACACAAGTAGGGGCGGGTTTAAAACCCGTTTTCCCACGGCCAGATGCAATTACCCCGCCATATCCTCATCCATTAGCTTGGCCACTTGCAGATCACCCTCGTGCTCCGAGCTGCCCAACTTGGCGGCCACCCGCTCACGGCGAGCGTCTGACTGGTTCTGGTTAAGCTTCCACTTGCCCTGTATTGAAGTTATGTCTATCTGAAAGGCAACTACCCGCTTCATCATCTGGCTAGCGTAGTCGGTGCTGAAGTCCATCTGCCACGGTTGGGGTTGGGACGCTTCATGCTGGGCCGTTAGCCGAGCCACCATGTCTTCCATCACCGCCGGCTCTTCTGTGGCCTTGAAGGTGCCCGTGGCGTGGACTGCGGTGTAATTCCAGGTGGGCACAGCATCTTCTTCTTGATACCAGGTCGGCGACACATATGTGTGGGGGCCGTGGAATACCACCATCACCTGCTGCCCGTCGGCGTAACGCCACTGTCGGTTGGCCTTGGCCATATGCCCCAATATCAGCCCCTTTTCTTCGCCGGTCTCATCAATGATAAATGGCAGATGGCTGGCCATCGGTTCCTCGCCAGTGTGAGAGAACAAAATGGCGAAGCTGTTGCTCTTCATGAAATCAAATAGCTTTGCTCGATCGTTCACTTCGTAGTATTTGGGCAAGTACATTAGTATTCTCCGGATGGCTTTTGACAATCTTAGCTAGCATTTTACTACCGATTTAGCTGCTCTCGCCGTTCGTCTCTGCGGTTGCCCCACACCGATGCCTCTGGTAGGCTTCCAAAAGCTAGAATAAACACCCAGCCGAACACGTTCTGGCAGGTGAATAAGAGGGAATAAACCGATGGTTAAAAAGAAGGGTTCCGGCCTGTTGATGGTCTTCACCAACGTAGACTCGGAGCACGATTTTGAATTCAACAAATGGTACGTTGAGGAGCATCTGCCGGAGCGGCTCAGCGCGCCGGGGTTCTTGGACGGTGCCCTTTATCAGGCAACCAAGGGAAGCCCTCGCTACTTGGCAATCTACGAGCTGAAATCCGTCGCTGCAATGGAGACTCCCGAGTACTTGAAGATGAGTCAGAACCCCACCGACTGGACCAAGCGCATTGGCCCTTCCGGCGTTGGACGAGGCGTGGTGCGGAACATCTGCTCCCAGATTTCACCTGCCGAGAGCGACCCCGACACCATGGGGCGTGGCATGGCGCCAGCGCTACAGGTGGGCCGCATGATTGTCCCGGAAGAGATCGAAGAGAAATACAACGACTATTATGACAACCAACGGACCCCGCGCAATCTGACCGTGCCCGGCTGCCTGTTCGTCCGACGCTACCACGTGATTGACGGCAGCCCCAAATATACGACTGTGTACGAATTCGAGCACGAAAAAGTGCCCGAGTCGCTGGCTTGGAACGCGGGCCGAGGCGAAGACAATATGCACGATTACATAGGCGGCAGCTACGGTCACGCGGACGGGTCGCCCGGCGTCTACCGTCGCATCTCCCCGCCCCGCGCTTTTTAACTTTTTAAGCAGATAAAGTTGCTAGCCGCCCACGCCTCTGGTAGGCTTCGAGAAGCTGTACTGGGAGAGATTTTTACTTGACCGCAAACACCAAAATAACCGCCGACTTATTCGTAACCTGCGTCGTTGACCAACTGTATCCAGACGTTGGCGTCAGCGTCGTCAGGGTGCTACGGCGGCTTGGCGTGAGCATTGGCTTCCCAGGAGACCAAACCTGCTGCGGCCAGCCGGTCTACAACACCGGATACAGCCACCAGGCCCGCATACTGGCCAAGCGCGTTCTAGAGCAGTTCAAAGATAGCGAATATGTGGTGGTGCCCTCAGGTTCCTGTGCCGCTACCCTTCGCGTTTTCTATCTAGAGATATTTGCCGACGACCCCCAATTACTGACAGAGGCCAAGGCTTTGGCCGCCAAGACCTATGAGTTCTCCGAATTCTTGGTCAACGTGCTAAAGGTGGAAGACGCCGCCGACTGCGGTGCTAGCCATGAGGGGACGGTAACCTACCACCCCAGTTGCCATCTGCTCCGTGAGTTAGGCGTTAAGTCAGAGCCCCAAAAACTGCTCCAATCAGTCCCGGGACTGGAGCAGAAAGAGCTGGAAGGCGCAGAGATTTGCTGCGGTTTTGGCGGCACATTCTCCGTTAAATTCCCTCATATATCGGAAGGTATGGTGACCGACAAGGTTGCCAACGTGCAGGCCAGCGGTGCCGACACCCTGGTGTCCTGCGATATGAGTTGCCTGATGAACATCGGCGGGTCCTTGAACCGCCAGGAATCAAACATCAAAGTCCGACACCTAGCCCAAATCCTAGATGTTGAATCTGAGTAGGAACCAAACCCCTTGCCCGAAATAAAGACACAAAATTTCTCCGCTGCTTCCGCCGCGGCCATCCTCGACCCCAAGCTGCGTCGGGCCCTGGACCGCGTTGCTGAAGGGTTCCACGTTGCGCGTTTAGACCGCATTGAAGAAGTGACCCAAGAGACGTGGGACGGCTGGAAAGACCAAGCCCGCGAAATCAAGGTCCACACCATTGAACACCTAGACTACTACCTTGACCTGCTGGACAAGAACGTCACCGCCGCCGGTGGACACCTCCATTTTGCGAAAGACGCCGACGAAGCCAATGAGATTGTCGCCCACATCGTCCGCACCAGGAATATCAAGATCGTCACCAAGAGCAAGAGCATGGTGTCTGAGGAACTGGGGCTGAACCCGGTTCTGGAAGCCATGGGTGTTGAGGTCTGGGAGACCGACCTGGGCGAGTACATCATCCAGTTAGCGGAGGAGACCCCTTCCCATCTGGTAGCCCCCGCGCTGCACAAGTCCAAAGAAGACGTGGCGGCGCTGTTCTCCGAAAAGCTAGGCATACCCTACGATGAAGACATCTACCACATGGCCGCCACCGCCCGCATGGTCCTCCGCGACAAGTTCATGGAAGCCGACCTGGGCATTAGCGGGGCCAACTTCGTGGTGGCGGAAACCGGCACCCTGGTAATCATCACCAATGAGGGCAACGGCCGACTCTGCACCTCCGCGCCCAGGGTCCACATCGGCATCACCGGCATGGAAAAGGTGATTCCGTCCATGCAGGACCTGTCCACCTTCCTGCGGCTGCTACCCCGTTCCGCCACCGGCCAGCGCATCACCAGCTACGTGAGCATGACCACCGGCCCACGCCGCTCTGAAGACGAAGACGGCCCTGAAGAATTCCATCTGATCTTGGTGGACAATGGCCGCTCCAAGCTGCTGGCTGACCCTGCTCTGCGTGAGTCGCTTTATTGCATCCGCTGTGGGGCCTGCCTCAACATCTGCCCCGTCTACTCTCGCATTGGCGGTCACGCCTACGGCTGGGTCTACCCCGGCCCAATCGGCGCCGTAGTCTCACCAATGCTGGTTGGACTGCCCAAAGCCAAAGAACTGCCCCAGGCTTCAAGCCTCTGCGGGGCCTGTCGGGAAGTGTGTCCGGTCAATATAGACATACCGAAGATGCTCCTGGACCTGCGAAAAAAGACGGCAGAAAGCCCCGACAGCAGCCTGCGATCCGCCCCGGAAACAGAACGTATTCTCGCCCGATTGTACGCCAAGTTGATGAGTAGCCCCAGGCTGCTCAAGATGGCCGTCAAATTTGGGCGCTTCACTCAAAAATTAGAGCGAATGACTCCGGTCTTCTCGCCGTTGACCAAAGACGGCAAATGGATCAGAAACGCGCACATCCCAATCCTTTCCAGGTGGACTCGATCCAGGGACTTGCCAACGCTTCCCAAGCAGACTTTCCACGAACTTTGGGAGAAGGAGTTGTCCCGTGACGACTCCTAAATCAGGCAGCATGCCCGGCACCCCCAAAGCGGAATTCCTCCAATCGGTGCGCGACGCCCTGGGCCGATCAGATGTGCCGCCCGCTGAAGCCTACCCACGGCTGACGGAAACACCGGCCGAGCTGGAACAACAAGCGGCCCAGATGCGCCAGCGTTTAGAAGAGAACCTACCCGCGCTGTTGGACAAGCTGGCCCAAATGGCAGCCCTTGGCGGCTGGCGAGTACACCGAGCCTCCGGGCCGGAAGACGCCATTGAATATATCGAAACCGTGGCCAGGGGAGCAGAGACCGCAAACGTCGTCCGCTCCAACCAGGACGTGTTCAACCAGATTCCCGTAGATGCCGCTCTCACCAACCTTGGCCTGACGGTAACGACTGTCCTACGAGATGGAACCACCACCAGGGAGTCGCTGCGAGAAGAAATCAGACGATCTGGCATCGGTATCACCGGTGCCGACTACGCATTAGCGGAAACCGGGTCGGTGATTGTGCTGCCCCGTAAAGGATTAGCTCGGCTGGTCTCCGTTGTGCCCCCGGTCCACATCGCCCTGGTGCAGGCTGAAGACCTACTGGAAACGCTGGATGACCTGTTCTTGCTAAGACGCCTAGAGTATCATCAGCAGGGCGGTGAAATGGGCAGTTATCTCAACTTCATCACCGGGCCAAGCCGCACCGCAGACATTGAAATGACCATCGTGGAAGGCGTCCACGGACCCAAAGAAGTCCACATGATTATCTTGGGCTAATGCCTCTCAATAAATCCTGGTCTCCCAAGATTTCGACCTCAGAACCCCACTAACAGGTGAGATTAAATGCCGATGCGCGTTGGATTTGGCGAGTTCCGCCGACAGATGCTGGAACGCGACTTAGTAGAAATTGAAGCGATGCTCCCGATACTGGGAATTGAAAAAGTAATCCTGACCGGCGACATGGCCGCCGGAGATTTCAAACCGGACACCAAGATAGAACTGATCATTGTCCATGACACTGAGTATTCCTTTGGCCGGCGGGCTGATTTCTTCTCGTACCACCTGCCAAGTTCCACAGACTTAGAGACCTTCGTCTACACCCCGGCAGAGTTTGACGACATGCGCGAGAAATTACCGGCATTGGCCAAGGCCTGCCGTGAAGGACGGGAGATATACAATGCCTGATTATCTGGCCGAGGGCGCACGCTGGTTGCGCCAAGCAGAGCAAGACCTGGACGATGCCCGCTTTCTAAAAGAGGGTGGCAGGCACAACATGGCCTGCTTTATGGGCCAACAGGCCGCAGAAAAGGCCATCAAGGCCTATCTGTACCACAAACGGGTTGAAGACGTTTGGGGCCACTCACTTTTAGACCTCTGTGAGGACGCCAAGTTGTTCGACATGATGTTCGACACCGTTAAGGCAGAAGCCCGGCAGTTGGACAAATACCACTACATCACCCGGTATCCGGAGTTCCTGCCCAGTGGCACCTGCTCAGATGCCTTTGACGAGATCGACTCAGAACGGTCCATAGAGCTATCCACTCAGGTGGTGGATTTCGCCAAGACCCGGATAGTCTAGAAACCATCTCCCTGGCCCGGAATATCTTTTATTAGTCGAATTCAGCGGACCAAGAGGAATATATAGAATGGCACCCAGAGCCGAGTCTCTTCTTCCGGAACAATTCGGTCCGCTCCAGGGCGTTCGTATCATTTCCACCGGGACCATCGTCGCCGAGCCCTTTGCCGCCGCGTTGGCCGCAGAGATGGGGGCCGAGGTCATTCAGATCGAGCGCCCAAAAGTCGGCGACATCACCCGCAGCCTTGCCAATGGCACTGACGGTGAAGGCCCGACGATCAACCACCTGTGGGCCCAAGACCGACGAAACACTTTCTATACAACCCTGGATTTTGCCACACCTGAAGGCAAGGAAATGTTCCTGAGTCTGGTGGCCGGCGCGGATATTTGGATGGAGAGCTCCAAGGCAGGGACGTACTCGAACTGGGGACTGGACGACGCCACGATTCACGCCGTGAACCCCGCTCTGGTAATAACCCACGTCTCTGGCTACGGACAGACCGGTCACCCCGATTACCTGAACCGCGCCTCTTATGACCCCATTGGCCAGGCGTTTGGCGGCACCATGGGCATCACAGGATCGCCTGACCCGGAACCTCCCATGACCGCCAGACCTCTATCCGCTGATTACACCACCTCCCAGATGTGCCTCTGGTCAACTCTGGCCGCCTACATCTACGCACTGCGCACCGGAAAGGGACAGGTCATTGATCTGGCGCAATACGAAGCCGTCCACAAGGTCTTATCGGGAACTATGGTTGAGTACTTCTCTTCCGGGGTTAACCCCGAGCGCCGTGGCAACAAGAGCGGTAGAAGCCAACCCTTTGGCAGCTACCACGCCCAAGACGGATGGCTGGTGATTGCCGCACTAGGCTCGGTCTTCACCCGCATCTGCGGAGTGCTCGGTTTGGACACGTCCGATGGCTATTGGGACGATGCCCGACTTAATCTAGAGTCCGTACCCGGAATAGAATTCGACGCCATCCTGCGCGGTTGGGTTGAAGAACGCACCGTGCAGGAAGTTGTGGAAATCATGAACGCGGCCCAGGTTGGCTGTAGCCCCGTGATGACTCCCAAAGACATTGCGGAAGACCCCCACTACAAAGCCAGGGAAGTCCACACAGAGTGGGAAGACATTACACTTGGCCGGAAGATCAAGGGAATTGGTATCATTCCCAAATTCTCTGAGACACCGGGGAAGATTTGGCGGGGGTCAACTCCCCTTGGCTACGACAACGATACGGTGTACGGCCATTTCCTGGGCCTTGGCGCTGCTGAACTTGAAGGGCTACGGGAGCGCGGAGTAATCTGATGCGTGCGGGTTTTTTACTGCTGGCTTACGGCTTCAGCAGGAAAATCCGCATCGCCCTCTCGGCCGTTCCCTGCAGCATCAAACCGGTGCGACCCAATGCATGTTGAAAGGTCATTGCGCCGTCTGAGATGCACAAGATGGACGCCACGCCGTGGTTATAAAGCTCCTCGTGTCCGTCCCCCAGGCTGCCTGCCAGCAGAATAGAAGGAACGCCGTGGGCCATGGCATGTCTGGCAACGCCCACTGGCGCTTTGTCGAACACTGTCGACTTATCGGCCCGGCCCTCACCGGTGAACACCAAGTCGGCCCCTTCCAGATGGCGGTCAAAGTCCAACACCTGGCAGACCATGTCGATGCCTGATTGCAGCTTGCCCCCGGCAAAGGCGATTAAGCCAGCGCCAAGGCCACCGGCCGCACCGGCTCCCGGAACATCGAGCACATCTATTCCTAGGTCTCTTTTGACCACTGCGGCGAAATTACCCAACGCGGCATCCAACTCCGCCACTACCTCTTTGGTAGCACCCTTTTGAGGGCCAAATATCTCTGAGGCTCCCGTTGGCCCGCACAATGGGTTGGTCACATCGGTGGCGCCGACAATCTCCACGCCGGAAATGCCATCCATTAATCCGGACGCGTCGATGCGGTCCAAACGCGCCAGTGCTGCGCCGCCGGGCGGAAGGGCATTGCCGGCAGCGTCCAGAAACTTAGCGCCCAGGGCAGTGGCCATTCCAACCCCGGCGTCATTGGTAGCGCTACCCCCCAGACCAACAATCACGCGGCTGAAACCACGCTCAATGGCTTCTTTCAATATTTGACCTGTCCCCAGAGTGGTGGTGGTCTTGGGGTTACGCCGTTTTGAGGGCACCATGGCCAGCCCAGAGGCCCTGGCCATCTCGATAACGGCGGTGCGTCCGTCGCCCATGACGCCCCACTGGGCTTCCACCTGCTGGTTGATGGGCCCAGTCACCGTGCTGGTGAAAATCTCTCCGCCAGTGGCGTCCACCAGCGCGTGCAGGGTACCGTCACCGCCATCGGCCACGGGAAGCAAAATTGTTTCGGCATCGGGCACGGCAGCCAGAACACCCCTGGCGATAGATTGGGCAGCCTCAAGGCCAGAGATACCGCCTTTAAATCCTTGAGGGGCAATGATTATCTTCATAATGGTGTGGTTAAGAGATGATCCAAAAGATTAATTGAACTTGGGTTTACGCCTGAGAGAGAGTTCAGGCAAGGCCCGGTCATTATACTCCGGTATACCTTTCCCAGGCTGCCTTTGTTACAATCTCAAACGGCACAACCGTGGCCTCTGAGTCCGTAAAATCATCTGACCAAAACGCGGCTTATTTGGAGAATGCCCAATGCCCTCGAAAGAGGACCTGAAACGCAGAGCAGCAGAGATTATCGACGCCAAAGCCGATGATCTCGTGACCATCGCCAAGACGATTCTGAAAAACCCTGAGCCCGGATTCCGGGAACTCAAGACTGCCAAACTAGTGGCTGAGCAGTTCGGCGCTCTGGGAATGCAGCCCAGAAGCGGACTGGCCATCACCGGAGTTCGCGCAGATGCATCCGGCACTGCCCCTGGACCAACCATGGCCGTGCTGGGAGAGCTTGACTCGCTCATCGTGGGTGAACACCCCCACGCCGACCCAGTCACCAACGCCGCCCACGCATGCGGCCACCATTGCCAAATAGCAATGATGCTTGGCGCAGCCTCGGCTCTAACAAACTCGGATATCCTGGACAGCCTAGCAGGGCGCATAGCCTTCATGGCCGTGCCGGCTGAAGAATACATCGAGATTGAATTCCGGGACGGTCTACGCCAGGCCGGCAAGATCGAGTTCCTGGGTGGCAAGCCGGAGATGGTCCGACTGGGTGAGTTCGACGACGTTCACCTGGCCATGATGCTCCACACCACCAGCAACCCCGCCGAGCAGCAGATGTGCATCAGCAACACCAACAACGGTTCGGTGGCCAAGCGCATCCAATTCCTTGGCCGCGCGGCCCATGCCGGCGGAGCGCCTCACCTGGGCATCAACGCTCTGAACGCCGCCATGATGGCCATGACCGCTATCAACTTCAACCGTGAGACCTTCCGCGACGAAGATAGCATCCGAGTGCATCCCATCATCACCAAGGGCGGCGAAGCAGTGAGCGCGGTACCAGCCGATGTGCGCATGGAGACCTTCGTTCGAGGTCGCACTCTGGAAGCTCTGATGGATGCCAACGCCAAAGTGGACCGGGCGCTTAGAGCAGGAGCCATGGCGGTGGGAGCAGACGTCAAGATTCAGACCATTCCCGGATATATGCCCCTGCAACAGAACAAGGGCATGGCTGAGATATTCAGGGCCAACGCAGCCGACCTGGTGGGCGAAGAAAACGTTAGTTATGTAAACCACCGTGGTGGCTCCACAGACATGGGAGACATCAGTCATCTGATGCCGGTGATTCACCCCTACGTTGGCGGCGCGGTTGGTCTGGGCCACGGCGCAACCTACGTGATCGAGGACTACTCTTTGGCCGTGATCAAGGGTGCCAAGGCTCTGGCCTACACCGTCATTGACATGTTGGGTGACAACGCTTCCCAGGGCAATAGCATCGTCGGCGGTCAACGCCCAGATATGACAATCCCCGAATACCTGAAATTCATGCGGAACCTAGCATCGGAAGAGACATTCAAGGGCGCATAAATAATGACCACATCAAATCTTTCACCCAAGCTTTCAATAGAAGAACTGAAGAAGCGCGCCTGCGAGACAATCGACAAGCGCAAGAAAGAGATAATTGGCTTGGCCCAACAGGTGCTAGCCAACCCTGAGGCTGGTTTCCGAGAGGTCAAGACTGCCCAGCTAGTGGCACAGAAATTCCAAGAATTGGGCATCCAACACCAGGGAGGTCTGGCCCTCACCGGACTGAAGGGTAGAATTCCGGGCGGTGCCGGCTCCGGCCCAACCGTGGCGGTCATCGGCGAGCTGGATTCTCTGGTAGTAACCGACCATCCCCACGCCGACCCTGATACCGGGGCCGCCCACGCTTGCGGGCACCACTGTCAGATTGGCATGATGCTGGGTGCCACCATGGGCCTGCTCACACCTGAAGTCATCGCCCAACTCTCCGGCCAGATTGTGCCCTTTGCCGTCCCCGCCGAAGAATTCATTGAGGTTGAGCAACGGCTGGAGATGCGGAACCAGGGCAAGGTGGAGTTTCTAGGCGGCAAGCAAGAACTGATTCGACTAGGCGAGTTCGACGACGTAGACATTGCCATGATGTGCCACACCGCCAGCGACATGGGCGAGCGGAAGTTCGCCATGGGCGGCACCAGCAACGGACACGTTGTGAAATTTGTGCAGTACACCGGTGTCGGTGCTCACGCGGGCAGCCTGCCTCACCTGGGCGTCAACGCCCTGAACGCCGCCTCTTTCGCCATCCAGGCCATTAACTCCCTCAGGGAGACCCACAAGGTCGACGACACAGTCCGCATTCACGGCATCATGACCAGGGGCGGGGCGGCCGTCAGCGCAGTGCCCTCCGACGTTAGGCTGGAGTGGCGGGTGCGTTCTGCAACGCCCAACGCGGTGGTAGAAAACTCCATAGCCGTTGACCGTTGTTTCCGCGCCGGGGCCTTGGCCGTTGGCGCTAAGGTGAACATCACCACCATTCCGGGCTACCTGCCCATGCGACATGACACCAAGCTGCAAGATATCTTCCGGCGCACCGCAGTTGATCTGGTTGGCGAATCAGCCACGTTGGTGATGCCGGCCCGCCGCAACCGGGGCGGCTCCACCGACATGGGAGACCTTAGCCACATCATGCCGGCCTGTCACCCATATACCGCCGGAGCAGTCGGTTCCGGACACAGCAGTGAATACCTGATTACCGACTACGAATCAGCGGTGATCAACCCAGCCAAGATTATGGCCATGGTGGTTATCGATCTGCTGGCCGACGGGGCCAAGCAGGCGAAAGAGGTGAAGTCCAACCACCGACCGCTTCTGACCAAGAATGCCTACGTAAAGTTCCAGCGTGAACAGGCTGAGATCTCTGCATTTGACGGGGCAGCTTAGCTCCGGTTCAAATCTTAGTCCCCAAATCTAGGTCCCCAAAAAATACATGGCTGTGCCTGCCAGCAATGGCACAGCCAGATTGTCGTCCGGCGGGAATGACGCCAGTTCTACTGCTCCAGCCACCGTAGCCCCCACCCAGATCGCCCAATAATGGTCTATGCCATTGGCTGCGACCAGGATCGCTGCCGCACCCGCTCCCACTGCGATGAAAGCCGCTGTTCCGAACGGAGACTTGTTCCTGAATCTAGGGCCGGGCATACGCCGCCCTACCAGCGCCGCTGCCGGGTCACCAAGCGACAAGAAGAACATCACGGGTATGCCCACTTCTCTCCCGTAGAGTACAAATACCACCAATGCCGCAATGATCATGTAGGTGGCGCCGGTGATGTGGGCCGCCTCGTCCTGTTTCAGCAGAGGCGCCATCCAGCTGAGGAACAGCGCGTTTAGCCAGCCAACCCTGAAGCGCACCAAGTCCAACGTCAGTCCGCCGGCCGCCAGCAAAGCAAGGGCCCAGATCATGGTTGTTTCAGGTAAGACGATGGCCGCCAGGGGAATGGATGAACCTGCCACCACGTGGAACAGCCGCCGCCATCGCGGAGGTGAAGCCACCACAGTTGTCCGTCTTTCTCCGCCAAATACCAGCATGTCCAAGAACCGGCGCATAGACGCTCCGCCAGGGTCGTATATGACCTAAATTCTAACCTGCCAAAGACCGAATCCGGCTGGCGGAAGGCAGCAGATTATAGCGTGATAAATAAAAAGAAATTCCGCAAAACGACGGCAGACAACCTAAAACGAAGACCAAATAGCCAGCGCCTGGGTCTAGAACCGAATCGTTATGCTGTCTCCCGCGCGCCAGCGGAGATCCCGAATCTTGGTATCTATGGGAACCTCAAAGACCATCCAGCCGTCAACGGCTGTATCCAACTTAAGTTCGAACGGGCCTTCTAGGAAGAGGATATTGTTTTCTTTAGTTTCCCGAACTGAGTTCGCCGGTTCCACCAATATCTCGGCTCGTTGGGCGGTGCCGTCTGCTCCGCTGCACTGGTAATTGAAGGTACCTGGTTGGTCAAAACGGTGTGAGATTGATACGCCGGGTGCCATCAAGACCGGCTCTACGGCGAATCCTGGGATGACTCCGGGGCCGAACTGAATCGACGACTCAGTGTCGCCATCATTGGCCCATTGCACGGTGGAACCCACGTTCACAATAGTCCGGGCGTGGTCGATGCACTCGCCGCTCTCCAGGCTCACCGTTGCGTCGCTCTGTCCTCTGGCGTCCAAGTACACGGTGTCCGTCACGCTCATGGGACGGTAGTCATTCCGGAAAAAGTCGCCAATCACCGCTGCCTGGGCATCGGCAACGAACACTGCGTTAACCGCAACGTGGTTCTCCACCTTAATTCGCATCAACAGCAGTTCATTGCCTTCATCCTCGGGCTTGATACGCCACTTGCGGACCGTTTCCGTTGGGTCAACTGTTGAGTAACGGAGTTCGTCCGTTGTAGTCATCTCCAACACGTTCAACAGGAGAATCCGGCCTTCGTGGTACTGGCCCAAGGACGAAGATGTGCTACTACAGGACGCAATCAACAGGGGCATCAAGAACAAGGAAAGCAGAAAAAGCGAACGCTTTGAAATCAAGCCGATTCTCCAGGCAGTCGGAACATCGTTCCGAGCGCCAAAATGTTTTTGTTTTCTTTGAGTACGTAACTTACGGCGAAGTCGATCTACGGGCTGGCCGTGGTTAGGCTGGGTAATTGGCGTAGGCGTTGGACCAACTCCACCAATACTCCCATGAGATATTCCACTTCTTCTTCAGTGTTATCGCGCCCCAGGGTCAGCCGAAGGCTGCCACGCGCTACCTCAGCGGACTGTCCCAGTGCCAACAGCACATGGGACGGCTCCAGCGATCCAGAACTGCAGGCGCTGCCACTTGATGCAGCGATTCCCGCCATATCCAGACCCAACAATATGGGCTCGCCTTCAATCCCTGTAAAGGAGAAATTGGCGTTGTTGGGTAACCTTTGGGTGGGATGACCGTTCAACTTGCTGGCCGGTATCCGTTCCAGTACTGATTCAACAATTAAGTTTCGTAACCCGGCGCAATGGGCGCTGGTCTTTTCTCTTACGCCGTTGGCTGCTTCCAAGGCCAGGGAAAAGCCAATGATGCCGGGTATGTTTTCTGTTCCGGAGCGGCGTTCCCGTTCCTGTCCGCCACCATGAATGAGCGGCAGATAAGGTGTGCCACGTTTGATATAGAGCGCACCCGTTCCCTTTGGGCCGTGGAACTTATGACCAGACAGGCTAAGTAGGTCTACTCCCAACTCGGCCACGTCCAACGATAGGTAACCCGCGGCCTGTACCGCGTCCGTGTGAAACACGATTGTCCTGGATAACTCGGCTGCCCGTTTCTTGACAGATTCGGCTATCTCAGCGATGGGGTTGATGGTCCCGATCTCGTTGTTTCCATACATGATCGTAACCAGGGTCGTGCGTTCATTGATGGCGTTATAGACCGACTCCGGTTGCACCATGCCGTTGGAATCAACCGGGACATAAGTGACTTCAAAGCCCTGGGATTCCAGGTACTGACAGGCGTGCAACACCGCATGGTGTTCTACGCTGGAAGTGATGATGTGATTACCAGTCTCTCTCAGCGCCGTGGACACGCCGTGGATTGCGGCGTTGTCAGACTCCGTGCCCCCGCCGGTGAAAACCACTTCTCTGGCCCGGCAATGAAGGACCTGGGCCACCCGTTCCCGGGACTCGTCCAGGGCGTAACGGGCTTCTTGCCCCACCGTGTGGATACTGGAGGGATTACCAAAATGTTCGGTGAAATAGGGAATCATAGCCTCAAGAACCTTGGGGTCCAGGGCAGTGGTGCCCGCATGATCTAGATAAACTGTGCCTTCAACCGTCATTATTATCCGTATCTAAATTGGTATATCAAACTGGGCCACATGGCCGAATTTCGCTCGTGAGGTCATTTTAGCATAGCTAGGCTTGCTCAGCTTGAAGCCAACGGTCTCAGCCCACCTGCCAAGCATAAAAACTGGCCATCCATTTGGCCGCCGATTGCTACTTGGGGAAACTGCTCTTGGCCATAGAAAACAAGAATGCGCCGACAATTGCCAGCCACACGCCGTCAACCGGTTCCAGAAACACCGCCAGGCTGATTCCGCCTAGCAGCATACCCCCGCCAACGAGCAGGCCCATACCGGAGGAGATCCGCGTGGCCTTGCGGTGATTCCCAGTCAATCCCCAGATGCCCGCCCGCAGCAGACGGCCGCCATCCAAAGGATAACCAGGAACTAGGTTGAACACTCCCAAACTCAGATTCGTCCACATCAGAAGCACCAAGACCACCTCCACGGGAGAATCTCCCCGGCCCATCAGGAACCAAATTCCGCCCAATACCGCCGCCAACGCGATGCTCATCAACGGGCCAACTGCGGCGACCATGAACTCGATGAGAGGTCGCTCCGGTTCTTTGTCCAAGCGGGAAACGCCGCCGAATATGAACAGGGTGATACAACGAACCGGTATTCCCTTGCTCAAGGCCATCACACTGTGGCTCAACTCATGGAGCAAAACTGAAAGGAAGAACAGCACCACAGTGATCATTGCCACTGACCAGCGTTGGGCCATTGGCCAGCGCAATCGGGCGTCTTCGAATTCCCCAGCCAGTAAGTAGGTGAGCAGCAGGAAAACGAGTATCCAGCTGATATTGACCTCAACTGGGATACCAAAGATCCGCCCTAGCTGAAGTGATGGGCCCATTAAAACCCAGCCTGTAAGCGGTGAACTGTAATCTGCAATCTGAAAATCACGATTAAATCAGCATCTCACAATAACTTACCGCCGGGGAATGGGCATTTCTTATTACAAGAACGGAACAGGACAAGAACCGAACAAGAAAAAACGGCACACACCAGAGCCGTGGGTTCTTCTGAACGACCGGTAGGTGCCGGTAGGGGAATGATAGTCGGGGGTTTAAGACGGCTGGTTTTTATTGCCGCAGGCATAGGCCACCAGTTTGTAGACCAGCTTGGCGGCGGTGTAGGAGCAAGCGGGCGGGCCGTCTGCCGGGGCTAATTCGCAAACATCAAAGCCCACGATCTGGCGGGACTCCGCTACCTTGCCCAGTAATGACACCAGCTGATGCCAGGCCAAGCCGCCTGGTTCCGGCGTGCCGACTGCGGGCATCAGGGCCGGGTCTAAAACATCCAGATCCACACTCACGTAGACCGAGCCGCTCAGGCTCTCCAGAACGCTCTCCGGTGACCTGCCGCTCTCCTGGGAATTTTCGAATGAATTGGGATCCCAATACCACACCGGAATATTATTTTCCCGGATGAAATCATGCTCTTCCTGGCACATGCTGCGAATGCCGGCCAGGGCTATCGGGCAACACTCATACGCTCGGCGAGCGGCCGAGGCGTGGCCATAAGGAGTACCCATGTACTCGTTACGCAGGTCAGCGTGGGCGTCCAAATAAAGCACAGAAAGGTCTGGATAGGCTTCAACATGGGCCTGAACTGAACCAATCGTGATGGAATGCTCGCCGCCCAGTAGGCCAACGGTCTTCCCCATGGCCAAATAATCGCCAACCACGCCTTTGATTCTTTCCGTCATGGGGCCGGGTCCGGCCATGTGAGGCTCAATGGCACCGGTAGTGTGGATACCAATCTCTGAGACATCCAGTTCAAGCTCAAAGTCGTAATCTTCTAAACCATAGGATGCGGTAATCATGGCCTCTGGGCCGTCTCTGGAGCCGCTCCTAAAAGAAGTGGTGCTGTCATACGGCACCGGGATGATGGCCACCCGGGAGGTTTCAAGGTAGGACTGGTTATGGGGCAGGGCGAGGAAGTTGTGGGGAATCAAAGGGTAAGAGGCGTCGGGCCCGTTTTCAGGCAA
>Ga0209403_10003553_pt1 | contig 17556 bp, 17 predicted proteins | sample ArcticOcean_MG_C_8_FD_187440 | JGI IMG/M metagenome (GOLD analysis project Ga0209403, IMG submission 187440) | Marine microbial communities from western Arctic Ocean - ArcticOcean_MG_CB11_86 (SPAdes) (version 2) | ecosystem: Environmental > Aquatic > Marine > Oceanic | place: Arctic Ocean... | reverse complement strand
GATTAAAAATGACTAAACCTACTGTTTTCAAACGTGCAGACATTCAACACCGCAAAGACGGACTGGAAGATGGCGGAACTTACATCAAACCCTTGGTGAACGTGAAGAATAGCGAAAGTATGGCTGGTGGAGTGAACTTTTTAAAAAAAGTTTCCATACCCTGGGATTTGACATGTGATGAAATAATTTTTTGCCACGAAGGAAGTTTTCGTTTGATGTGTGACGGAGAAGCATACGAACTTGGTCCTGGTGACATGATGTTCGTTCCTAAAGACAATCATATTTCTTACGAAACTGACGATGAGTGCAGCATCTTTTATGCGGCATTTCCTGTCAACTGGAAGCAACTGGCAGGCTTGACTGAAGTTCCTGGCATTGATCCAGAAGATATGTAAGCCTCTTAGATTGATGAAAAGAAAGCAAAAAGTTGAGTGATTTCGTAAACGTATTTTTTCGATCTAATAATACTGCTTAACATAGGCATACGCTCTTTCAAACAGATCTTGATCTTTGTGTAGTTTGTATTTCAGTAAAGTTTTACGAAGTGAGCGTTACACTTCTCTTTCTCCAGAAGTGGTGGTTTGTCTACTATCAAAGCGGACGATTTTAACAATATTATCAATATCCGTGACAATGTGTTCAACGACAGCAGGAGTTTGATCCGTCTTCTATTCTAGGAATAAATCGGTGAACACTTCTTTGGAAGATTTTTGTTCTTGTTGGGTCATGTTAAAAATCCCGGCTTGCAAGGAACAGTTTCCATTTATTTGTAATGCAGTATTTTTGGTTTTGATCACTTTTACTTCCAGGAATGGTGGAATAAGAAATCCCGCTTTTTGTAGTGGAAGAAGATAATTATCCCTGAATGTTTTTCTATTTTTATAATCCATCCAGGTCATCATTTGCTCCAACCCAATTGGGTCAGTAGCCAAACTTAATATCTTATTAAAGAAACCAACCTTTTTATGGATGAGCTTGGTACCTTTTTATAGTTCCAGTTTGGCACTTTTTTTACAGTTTCTGTGGTAAGCAACTGTTTATCAGACCATTTCAACTCCGTGAGCGTGGGACCTTTCTCGTTACAGCTTGGTGCCAAATGCAAAATCTACTCTGAAAAATCTATCGATTTAAACTCTGAATCTGACTGAATATGTTGCAATCCCTTTTCAAGATGTGATTGTGATTAAGTTGGTAAATCTAACCAATTTTGAAGTGATTTGTAAATTTATTCAAAGTAACAAATACGATCAGAATTTCGACACGAAATAAATCATCAGATAAATCTTCTACCTTGAGCGGTATTTAAAAAGGCAGGAGTTGAAAAATATGGTTCGTGCTGAATTAGGTTACTGAGGTTTTAAGACCTTTGACAGCTAGTGTTTTGTACAGAGATTTGTAAAAGGAGAAGTAGTGGATTAAATACACTTTCAGGTGTACTCATTCTTTAATCAGTAAAGTCTAGTACACTCTTTGGATTCTTCCAAAATAAAAAACCACCCTGCTCCATAAAGAGAACAGGGCGGAATGAAAAGCTCAATCCTGATTTTGAGCGGCGAATGCGGCTTTCGCCATCGCAATGCCCTCAAGCCAATGTTCAACTGGAACGATTTTAACCTGTTGGCGCAAAGGCATTGACATCACAAGATGGCTTATTGCAGACAAAGTGTCTGCTTCAAGCAATACGAAAAAAATGTGTTCAGGAGGGCTTGCTGTAAGGAAGTGTATCTTTACGTTTAACTCTTTGGTTAATCCTTCAAGACCCTCAGCGGCCTAGATTACCTTTGGGAACAGCTCTTTTTGATAAATCGGACAGTTATCTACGGTATGGCTCAATGTGACATGGAAAAGCATAGTACCTTCTAATATGGGTGAAAAATTAGTTTCTCTTGATTCCTAAACTGGCTTGAGGATCAACGAATTTAGATAGATTCTCCTAACTGAGTAAGTCATAGCAACTTCTTTTACCTCAGCCTCAGCTTTCTTTTGTGATGAGAGTTGCTCCAGTTTCGGATTGTATAACCAGCCCGTCTTTCAGTCGATCAAATGACAGGATGGCTTCCCTACAGCCATCTGGGAAGTCAACAACAGCGTGACGGAAGAGGATTTCATCGTTTTCATAAAGACAGCGTGAGTCGTACATGCGGACACTGCTGTCGGCAAGCATTCAACGAAACATCTCTGCCAAACCAGACTTGTTCATAGTAGTTCCAGTTTGATGACTCACAAAAGTGAAGTCATCATGATAACAGTCGATCAATGCTTCAGCATCTCGGTTCTCATATGCAGTTGTATATTTTTGAAATACAGACATGATTAGTTTTCCTTCCTAGAGTTTTATTTTATGATGCGTAAAAAGCTATGATGATTAAAACGATAAACATAATAACAGGGGGTATTGGAATATCGTCTCCAAATCCCCGAAACTTTGTCAAAATGATTGTTGACATTATTACAAACATACCGATACCTTGTGCGGTTAAAAGCATGCTAGCCTGTTCGATGGGTAAATCACGGCAATAGAGTGCAATAAACCCAAAGGCGATAGCTGAACCACCTATTACTGTTCGTAATGCTGCTGCTGGATTCACTGCCTCTTCCGCAAGGTCTCCCATAGTTTTTTGATTTACAACTTTTGGGATTACATTAAATATAATACCAACCAGCAGTAATACACTGCCGATGATGGTTAATGCTAAGCTTGTTTCCATATTATTTCCCTTTGTTGGGGTTACTGGATCAGGAATGAAATAATATTCACCGGATCCTGCGGATCATTATCAGCGAATTTGTAACTCCCCCGCGTGCATAATAATGGTGGGGTAGTTAGTTGTCGATATTATTTTAAATACTAATTAAAAAACTTATGCAAGCATCGTTAAAAACATTCAACTCTGAGACATTGAATTGCCTTCCTGAAAAAGTTCTTAAGGATGTTTAAAACAAGTAAATAATATCAGGCAGGAAGTAAATCTGGGCGTTCTTTTAAAAATACATCAAGTCCGGAAAGATCTTCGCTGGCTGCTTTTAATCTCCGGACACCTTCTTCAAGCACTACTTGATCCGCGGCTATTGAAAGGCGCAGGAAGTGTTTTCCGTCTGCGTCGATTTGTCCGAAAGATTTGCGGTCCAGTACGGCGACCTGATGCTCATAAAGCGCGAACATCTGGAAAATGTTGGCCGGAGAACTTTGCTGCTCTTTGCGGAGAAGTTGGTGCTTTTCAAGGAGTCCAAGATTTTCACAAACTCCGGAAATATTTGGAAATAAGTAAAACGCGCCTCCGGGTTTTTGGCAGGTAATTCCGGGAATTTCGTTAAGTTGCCGCCAAATCAAATTACGGCGGGTTTCAAAAGTTTCCACCATCTCTTTCACTACAACTTTGGAAAGCGGATTTTCAAGTGCTTCTCTGGCTGCTTCCTGATTGTAAGGCGGAACGCAGGAAAAATAATTGATGTTCAGAGTTTTAAAAACGTCTGCCTCTTTCACAGTCGGAAAAACAGCGTAACCGATTCGCCCACCAGTCCAGGCATAAGTTTTTGAAAAACCGCCCGCAATAATCGTACGTTCCGCCATTTCCGGAACAGAAGCAATTGAGCGATGCTGTTGTCCGTCAAAAATTATGTTTTCATAAATTTCATCTGAATAAACGCGTACGTTTGGATGACAGCGTTCCAAAATAACTTTGGCAGTGGATTCAAGCAAATCTTGTCCAGCAACACCTCCTGTCGGATTGGACGGAAAGTTGAGGTAAATAAGCTTGGTCTTGGGCGTAATTAAGTTTGCCAACTGTTCCGGTGAAAAAGTAAAATTTGCGGATTCTTCAAGATGCAGTGGAACCGGAACCGCTCGGACATAACGAATGAAAGATTCATAAATTGGAAATCCAGGACTCGGATAAATTACCTCGTCTCCCGGTTCACAATATACTTGCTGAGCCAAACCAATGGACGGTTTTCCTCCCGGAAAGACAACCACCTGTTCCGGATTAGTTGTTAAAGCACGGGTTTCGTTGATTTGGTTGGAGATCGCTACACGTAAGGAAAGCAGGCCTTTGGGATCACAATAATGTGTGTTGTCCAGATCGAGCTGCCGCTTGATTTCCGCCTTGATATGTTGCGGTACCGAAAAATCAGGCTCACCCAAATTTAATTTTATTACAGCACATTTTTGTTGCTCTACGCGAACAATGTGAGGTCCGACTTTGAATGCGTTCTCTGTATCAATTCTCGAATTTCGTTCTGCGAATAAGTTCATGTTTGTCTTTGCTCTTGAGTAGCTCTAAGTATTTCAGAAAAAACGTTCCCGCAGCTCTTATTTATCATTACGTCCAAAACAAAAAACAGCTCCGCTTACAAAAATGAAGTGCAGACAAAAACCGATGAAAACCTGATCGACCAGCAACAGCGGTTCTATGCGTTGAAAATTTGCAAAGGCAGGTGAAAAAACTGCTACCACAAATGTAAGTGAACCTAAGACCACAATCAAATCTACTTTTTCTCTTAGAAAAACAAGAAATAAAGGCAGCAGAATAAGTGCATTGAGGAGCCCTTGCCCCCACAGGAGGAGGATTTTATCCAGCGCGGAACTCGGCGGCAAACTTAAAAATTCCTGCAAGCGCCCATTCCAGAAAGGTGAAGCAAAACTTTCGTCAAAGATGCTCTGAAAAATCAGAAATAACAATGCGTAAAGTAAACCACAACCGCACAGTTTGAGTAATCCGGAAAGGTTTAATTCTTTTTTATATCTCCTCCAAAGCAAACCCGGACTGATGTTTTGCTGCTGTGCAGGAAGCAGCATAGTTGCTAAAATACTGACAACAAAAGCCGCTATAATTTCAACGAACAGGAGCAGCCAAAAAGTGTCATCAAACGGAATGCCCCAAATTCGCTGTCGTAATATTTGTCCAACTGGTCCTAGGATCAGCAAAAACATTGAGAAAAAGAGAATTGAAGTTGTTCTTTTCCAATAGATCTGTTTTGTAACAGGCCGCAGTGCGAAGCCGAGAAGAATTCCGGCCAGAAACTGATAAGCGAAATCCTGAGCAATTGCCAACTCTGGATCCAGCGCACGCAGAGAAAGCATTTTGGTGATTGCGTAACCTGCTCCGAGCGAAGTCGGTGCTATATATTTACCAAGTCCGGAAGACAACATCAGTATATCTTCAGTTTTTGAGTTGAGTATTTTGGCAAACTGGCTTTGTAATGGAGGAGCATATTTTCTTCATTTTTAAAATTTTCGTAAAAAGACAGATGTTTTCCGCACAGTTTGAACTGCCATCACGTACACTGCATTCCAGAGGTAAATCATTAAAACTGGAAACTCCGCGATTGATGGGTATTCTGAATACCACTCCAGATTCTTTTTCAGACGGATCACTTTTCTTCAAAATGGATGCAGCACTTGCGCAGGCCCGGAAAATTATTGCAGACGGCGCAGACTGGCTCGACATTGGCGGTGAATCTACCGGACCCGGAAGTACGGACGTATCACTCGATGAAGAACTGCAGCGGGTGATTCCTCTTATTCAAAAGATCCGCACGGAAAGCGAAATTTGGATTTCAGTGGACACCTGGAAAGCAGAAGTAGCCCGTCAATCACTGGAAGCCGGAGCCGATGCCGTCAACGACGTAACCGCCCTACGCGGTGATGCGGAAATGGCAAAAGTGATTGCGGAATATCAAGTGCCTGTGATTATAATGTTTTCCAAAGACAGATCAGGGCGTACAAGCAGACAGGATTCAGATTACGTGGATGTAGTGGACACTCTCAAGAGTTTTTTCCGTGAACGTCTCCAGTTTGCTGAATCAAACGGAATTGCTAAATCACAAATTGTGCTTGATCCCGGGATGGGATTTTTCATCAGTGGAAAAGCAAAATACAGCTTTGAGGTCATCCGGAGGATTTCAGAACTGCATGAATTCGCTTTACCTTTGCTGCTTGGACCTTCTAGAAAATCTTTTCTGGCCGGAGTTTCACAGGGTCGCAGCTTAAATTTTGCTGAACGTGACATCCCTTGTGCAGCCGTTGCCGGCATTGCTCTCTGGCAAGGTGTGGCGCTGCTCCGTTTTCATGAAGTTGAACAGGGCCGTTTATTGATCGACACAATTGAAGCCTTAAAAAGCGATACTGAAAAATAATTTTTAAAAAAATAATACTATAAAGGAGAATTATGACCACAGTTGGTGACGGTGCTTTTCGGCGAGACAATTTATACGGACGCTCTAACGATATGGGATTTTCAGGTGCGCTTAGTTTTTTACGTAGAAAATACACACGCGACTTGACCGGAGTTGATGTAGCAGTAACCGGAATTCCTTTTGACAGCGCCACGAGCAATCGGCCTGGAGCACGTTTTGGACCTCGTGGGATTCGCGCCGCATCAACCGAAGTTGCTTCACTCGACGGCTTTCCTTTTAATTTCAATCCTTTTGATCATCTGGCTGTGGTGGATTATGGCGACGTTTGGCTGGATTACGGCTTTCCACAAAATATTGTGGAGAAGGTTGAAAAACATGCTGACAAAATACTAAAGCAGGGAACTTCTTTACTCAGTTTTGGCGGAGATCATTTTGTAACCTACCCTTTGTTGCGTTCACACAGTAAAATTCACGGACCAATTTCACTGATTCATTTCGACGCGCATTCTGACACTTGGGACGATGATGGAGATCGTCTTGACCACGGTTCCATGTTTTTACGGGCGGCTCGTGAAGGTATCGTTGTTCCGGAAAAATCGGTGCAAATCGGAATTCGTACCCAAAACAATTGTACTCACGGATTCAACATTCTACATGCGCCCTGGATTCATACTCATGGAGTCCAGGAAGCAATTAAGTTTATCCACGACATTGTGAAAACAGCAGATCCTGTTTACATAACTTTTGACGTAGATTGCCTTGATCCGGCTTTTGCACCGGGTACAGGAACTCCGGTTGTGGGTGGATTGAGCACAGTTCAAGCGCTGTCAATTTTGCATTCGCTGGGTGATCTGAACTTAATCGGGATGGATATTGTGGAAGTTGCGCCTGCTTACGACCATGCAGAAATTACCGCACTAGCGGCCGCAACCATCGGGCATGATTACCTTTGTCTGCTTGCACAAAAGAAAGGTGCGCAGGCACGTACAATCGGAACCATGCTCGATGAAAAACCTAGTGGAAACGCCAAAATTTAATTATAACCCGGCTTTCCGCATTGGTATTTTCTTAACAAATTAGAAAGTCTGTTGATAAGAGATATTTCCGCCATCCCAAAAGTCATTGAAAAAATCATCCATGTTCCAGCTGGTGGTTAACATCAAAGTAGACTGCTTGCTCAAATCCTGGAATTCCCAGCTGATACGCACCTTAATCTCCGTTTTCCTGCGTGTTTTATCCTGTTGTTCTTTACTCATGTAGTCCGTAACTTTGTCGGTGTCACCGGCATACAATCCATATTCCCAAAATCTGTCCACCTCAGTTTGATGCCGTAAAATTCCATAAAGCTGCGCTGTCCATAAATGGAAATCGTAATCGTCCAGGGGAAGATCGAGTTGACGAAAAATATTTTGAAAGCGATCTTCACGCAAGCCGAGCGTCCCATGCAGTTTTTCACTTAAAGGATGCAGCCAATATAAATCCGTAGATCTATAAAGCAGGTGCTGGTCACGATTATCCGGCGAAGCAGTCTCAGCCGTAATTTTTCTTTCACGTCGTTTACGAATATCAAAGCTGCGCCAGCTAAGTCCAGCCAGACTCTGCTTTCCGTAATGGTAATCCAACACCGCACTGCTGTCCTGACCTTTGTAGGTGACGGTCAGTTCCTGTTTTGGAAAAACTTGTTTAAAAGGTTTATCAAGCAAATGACTGAAACGTGTACGCCATTTATTTATGCGAAACGCGCCTTCCAGATAATTCTCCACTGGGTGAGGAGAGTAGTAGGAATTGTCGTAAAAATTTTTTTCATTGTAATACAAATCCTGAAACAATTTTTGGAAACGCAGGTAGTTCCAGGGACGTTTACCCAGAGTTACACTTGCACCCTGATCTGCTTTGCGTTTGTCATATTCAGGCATCCCAAGCAGTGAAAATGCCGCCAAATCGTACGGACGCCACTCTACTTCTACTTGATAACGGAATGGTTTTATTTCGTAAAATTCTTGCTGTTTTGCAAGAAAAATAACTGTAGTTTCTTCTGAGAGGGAGTGAGGCAAACGTACTTCTAGCTGTGAATAAAGCAGATCCAAGCCCAGACTGCCGCCGGTAAGACGCCAGCCACCTGTGCTTTCATACCACTCTTCTTCACGTAATTTGCTGAATTGATAGGACTTTAGATCAAGAAAATTTTCCTGATTCAGGTAGGAGTGATTTATGTCTGCAGCATCGTCAAAGGCCAAAACCTTTAAAGAAAGTGCTCCAAAGATGAAACTGAAAAAGACTATGTTGAAAAGAGAGAATTTTGCAAGTTGATGCAAGGTTGGATTGGCCATCTTTTCATGTCCCTCAGTTCTGTCCGGATTGCTCCTGTTCCAGTTTGGCCCATGTGTCACGCAGGGTTACTGTCCGGTTGAACACTAATGCATCCGGACGTGATTTTTTTGAATCTACACAAAAATAACCGACGCGTTCAAATTGAAAAACTTCTTCTGGATTTGCAGTGCTTAATTCAGGTTCTGCTATACAGTCAGCAATAATCTCTACCGATACCGGATTTAAGTCATTGAGAAAATTTCTTTCTGGATCATCACGTCCTGGATGTGGGGCGGCAAAAAGCCGATCGTACAAACGAACTTCTGTAGTTACAGAATGTTGTGCAGAAACCCAGTGGATAATACCTTTTACTTTACGTCCTTCTGCTTTTGCGCCGGAACGTGTTGCCGGATCGTAAGTACAGCGGAGTTCCGTCACTTTACCGTTTTCATAAATAACCTCATCGCAACGGATTACGTAAGCGTAACGCAGTCTTACTTCTTTTCCCGGAGAAAGCCGAAAATATTTAGGTGGCGGATCTTCCCTGAAATCATCCTGGTCGATGTAAATTTCTCTTGAAAAAGGTACTTTTCGTGTTCCCATTTCCGGATTTTTAGGATGTCTTGCTGGTTCAAATTCTTCGGTTTCATTTTCCGGATAATTTGTAATGACAACTTTTAAGGGTCTTAAAACCGCCATAGCACGTGGGGCGGTTTTGTCGAGTTCTTCGCGTGCACAATCTTCGAGAACATTCATTTCTATATTGTTATCACTTTTGGAAATTCCAATACGTTCACAAAATAAACGTAGTGCGGATGCAGGATAACCTCGCCGCCTCAATCCGGAAAGTGTTAACATGCGTGGATCATCCCAACCCTCAACATGTCCTTCTTCAACCAGTTGAATCAGTCTGCGTTTACTCAAGACGCAGTAACGCAGGTTAAGCCGCGAAAATTCGATTTGCCTGGGCAGGCAGGGTGCGCTCACCTCAGCTAAAATCCAGTTGTATAAAGGACGGTGATCCTCAAATTCCAGTGTGCAAAGAGAATGAGTTACGCCTTCCAGCGCGTCCGATAAACCGTGAGTAAAATCATAGAGCGGATAAATACACCATTTGTCTGCAGTTCGCTGGTGTGAGACTTTGCGGATTCGGTAAAGAACCGGATCACGAAGATTAATATTCGGTGAAGACATGTCAATTTTGGCACGCAAAACGAGTGAACCATCTTCATATTCGCCTTTACGCATTTTCTGGAAGAGAACCAAATTTTCTTCAACACTACGCTCACGGAATGGACTGTCTTTTCCGGTTTCTGTCAATGTTCCGCGGAACTCTCTGATTTCTTGTGCATTCAGGCTTTCAACATAAGCTTTGCCTTTTTGGATCAACTCTTCCGCAAACTCATACAACTGTTCGAAATAATCCGATGCATGAGTCAGACTCTTTCCCCAGTCATATCCCAGCCAGCGTACATCTTTTAAGATCCCTTCTACATACTGCTCATCTTCTTTGACTGGATTTGTGTCATCGAAACGCATGAAGCATTTTCCGTCAAATTCATTAGCAACTCCGAAATTGAGGTGAATTGATTTTGCGTGTCCGATGTGCAAATGACCATTTGGCTCAGGCGGGAAACGGGTTACGATTTGCGGATGTTTTCCAGTTGTCAAATCTTCACGAATAATGTTACGGATAAAATCTGTTGCCGGAACCTTTGTTGTGTTATTGTCTGACATGTTTTGTTAAGAGAGTTATTTTAAGTTTTGAAGTGTTAGTCGAGTTTTTCTCAGACTGAATATCCAACTGCATTCCCGGCAAGGCCGTTGTGGAGACCAAGCATATTTTCACGCCACTCATAGATGGAATCGTCTGCTTGAAGCAGAGAAAAATCTGAAATGCAACGTGCCCACTGAAACGCTCCAAAAACAATGTAATCTGAAAATCCTGGACTTTCTCCTGCAACAAATTGCTGTTTTTTGAGAGTTAATCTTAAAGGAGTTAACATTTTTTGAAAGCTCGGCAAACGTTCTTCACGACCTTCTACAACTTCTTCCAGCGTTTTTCCGTAATTTTTTTCACGACTTTCACGGAAATAAGCTTTGTCTTTTGCAGCTAAACTATCGTGAATGTCCATTAGCAGAAATTTCACTAATTCCGAATTAAGTACTGTTTCAGTCCAAAATTTAATAAAAAGGACTTCACCGTTTTCCAGTTTTAAGGAAGGTGAATCCGGATATTCTGCTTCCAGATATTTTGCAATTTTCCAGGAATCGCTGATGGTGTTAGTGCCATCAACCAATACCGGAACCCGCTCCTGTCCGGAAAACTTGATTGCCTCTTTTTCAGTAAAACGCCACGGCATGCAATCTGCTTCCAAACCTTTATGCGCCAGAGACATACGTATCCTCCAGCAATAAGGACTGAATCTTCTGTTTTCATCGGCGCCTGCTAATTCATACAGTTTTCTCAAATTCTCTCCTGATTGAATATTATTAAATGATGGCTTCGTAAATAGTTGTCATTCCCGCTTTCGCGGAAATGACAAACATTTGTGTTATCATGACTATTTAAGGGACCATCAATTTTGTTAAATATTTTTTTGCTCATCGTCCTTTGCGGCAGAAATAATCAGTGATGAAAAAGCCTTATTCCGGAAAAGAGCATCACCATTCCATATTCGTCTGTTGCGGCAATGACTTCTTTGTCGCGATTGCTGCCGCCGGGTTGAACAACATAATTCACTCCGCGTTTAGAGGCTTGGTCTATGTTGTCGCGGAAAGGGAAAAAAGCATCTGAGGACAAACTGACCCCCCCAAGTTTGGTGAGCCATTCTTTTTTCTCTGCCGAGGAAAGTGCTTCTGCGTGGCCTTTGAAAAGACTTTTCCAGGCATGCAGTTCGGGTGGAGTCATTCCACCTTCAATGCAAAGTATCCGCCCATTTGTCCGTTCAACACTTCCAACTTGTTCATGAAAAGGCAGATTCCGGACTTTAGCATGTTGCCGTAAAAACCAGACGTCAGCCTTGCGTCCCGCCAATTTAGTGCAGTCAACGCGGCTTTGCTGTCCTGCGCCTATTCCAATCATCTGCCCATCCAGAGCATAGGCCACAGAATTAGACTGAGTATATTTTAAGGTGATTGAGGCCAGCACCAAATCACGACGTGCGGTTTCCGGCAAAGTTGAGTTTTTCGTAACGACTTCAGTCAATAATGATTTTTCATTAATTTTTATTGAGTTACGCAGTTGTGAAAAAACTACTCCACCAACTTCCCTAAATTCAAGTTCTGGAGATTTAAATTTCGGATCGGCTTGCAAAATTATATACTTTCCGCCCTTTTTTCCTGTTAATATTTTGAGCGCATCCTCATCATATTCGGGAGCAATAATTCCATCAGATACCATTTTCCGGATAATCTCAGCAGTCTGAACATCGACTTTCCGGCTGAGGGCAATAAAATCTCCAAAAGATGACAAAGGGTCTGCACCGCGTGCTCTGATATACGCTGTTGCAAGAGGAGTAAGTTCTTGGTTTTGACAACCATAAACTTCACGCAGAGTTTTATCAAGAGGCACATTCACAGCTGCTCCAGCGGGGCTGACATGTTTAAAAGAAGTTGCAGCCGGAAGCCCCAGAGCTTCGTCGAGTTCCGCTACTAACTGCCATGCATTAATTGCATCGAGTAAATTAATGTAACCCGGTTGACCGTTCAGTACTGAAAAAGGGAAGTTATCTTTATCCAGAGAATAAATCGCCGCAGGTTTTTGATGAGGGTTGCTCCCGTATTTCAGCTCAAATTGATGCAGATAATTTTTCTGAATTGAAGCCATTGTTGCAGCTGTTCTTAAAGTTCAAAGCGGACGTAAGTGTGAAAGCTTTAATGGTAGCTCTTCAAACTCAAAGACTCAAGGAATCAATTGCTAATACAACGTCAAGATCATACTGAGATGATTCTTTGCAAGTTGCAGATTGAACGGAATTAAAAACGATATTTCAGCTGAAAATTACCCTCAACATCGCTCATTGAACGCTTTATCCTAACTAGCTGGACTTGACGAAATACTAGCTTAGCAATGAAAAGAAACAGGGACTAAATTGCTGCAGAGATTGTTTAGAAGATTTTTGTGATGTGCTTTTAACTGAGTCAGTAATGTAAGTTGACTTTCAAAAGGCTACTCCCAACCAGGAATTGTTAATTTGCCTAGGCTGGATTTTGTTTTGAGGTTTGACTTGTTATTTTTCAGGGAAGAGCTTTTTTTTAATATTTTTGGTTTTGCTTCAGATGCGTTAATTTTGGCGTCACGTGCTTGTTCTTTCCGTACCTCGACTAAACGTTGCTGGGCTTTTCTCAAGCTCAGCATATCTTGGTAACGATTGTAGTAAATGTCCGCCAAACGGCTGTTGGACATTTTATAGTGCGCCAGTGCGATATTGTAATACGTGTCAGTTTGGCTCGGAACAAGCGATTCTACACGTTTGAATGAATCAATAGACTCACTGTAGTTGCCTATTTCATAGTAGGTTAAACCAAGATTATAATGAAAATTTGGAGATTCGCTGTCCAAACTGATAGCCTTCTGGTAGTTCCAAATGGCAACCTGATAGTCCCGATGTTTCAAAGCCGAGTTAGCTTCATCAAAATAACCGAGAGCCGATTTGCGAATTTGCACATCTTCTGTACAGGCTGCAAACAACAAAGGCAACAGGAGCAACAGAAAAAATCGAGATTGAAAATTTACTGATTTAAGATACACTTAAAATTCAATTGAAATTAGTACAAGATGTAAATTTATCAAAAAAAGCAAAAACCTTAACTGCAGACTCAGCAAATGAGCTGGACGACCAAGCTCAATTTTGCGCAAGGATTGCATAATTATTCAACAAGGTTTTGCGTTTCCTTAGTTTAGCAAAACAATCATGCATAATTCATACTCAAAAACTTGGTGATGCAACGAATTTTGTTTCTGTTTTTATTTACGGCAGTCATTCTCTTCTGGGAGGTTACGGACTTTTCTGTTCAACAAGTCCAGGCGCAGAATTACGAGAAAGAAGATGAAAAAGCGCTTATTGCTGAAAAAGAACTGCAAAAGTTTATAACAGAAATGCAGACCCTATTGGACGCAGCCTCTAAGTCAGGTTTTAGCGAAAAAGAAATTCGCGAGATAACGGTTACACGCAAGGGCAAGGTAGTTCATGTCTGGGATTTTCTGGAACAGGCAAAGTTACAACAGAAAAAAGACTCTCTTGCTAAAAAAAGATTGAAACCACTTGAGAGATATTTAACTGTAATGGATATTGCAGAAGAAATGCAAAGTGCTGAAACCAAAGATTTAGACGTATTAAAAGATAAAAGCACCTTTGTCGGAGCAGAAGAAAAATGAAAATTATTGCGGTTGCAGGTGGTTCCGGCTGCGGGAAAACGCTTTTTACCGCATTTATGGTTGAGCGTTTGCCAAAAACTGTGGTGTTGCCTTTGGACAGTTACTACTATGACCGGCCGGATCACATTCCTTCTGATCAGTACGATTACGACGGATCACAAGCTTTCGATTTTGAACTTTATCAACAGCATTTATCTCAGTTGTCTGCAGGTAAATCTGTGCAAAAACCTGATTTTGCTTATGAAACAGGAAAACGTGCGACTGAATTTACTGAAATTGTACCGGACAAATATCTGATTATTGAAGGTTTACATGTCCTGCTTCATCCAAATATCCGCAAGTTGCTTTCCTTCTCCTTTTATCTGGAATCGCCTTTAGATGTCGCGGTCAGCCGTAGGTGTCTGAGAGATATCAAGGATTACGAAGTTAGTGCTGAGTACAGTCTTAATCAATATCTAAAGTTTGTACGACCAGTTTTTTTTGAGCAGATTCAACCCACAAAACAGTATGCGGATTTAGTTGTTGAAAATAGTTATGAGACGCGTCTTGATTTGTTTGTCGAAAACTATTTAGCAGAAAATGAACTGTAATTCAGTACAAACAGAGTATAGTGTTTGTACTATTTTAAAAAATTCCCCCTGACACTTTGAGTTAATTACATCAAATGGAACTTCTTAAACGTTACTCGATCTCTTTCACAATTGCAGGTTTGCTGCTTTACTTTTTTACAATCTGGGTTGAGGAAAAGCATGAAGGCAGCATGCCACATAATTTATCCATGAAAAAAGAGGAGATTGTGGCTATCAACCTGAAGCCTAAACGTTATTTTGAAAAGTGTGTTGATCTTCGCCCTGTTCAGCAACTGCAGTTTGGTTTTAACTCAAGCGGTGCTTTGTCGTTTAACCTCCATTTTCATGAGGAAGGCGAACAGTACTATCCGCTCAAAGAAGATTCTATCAGTGAACTGGAAAAAACATTTCAAGCAGAAAAGAGGGGTTACTATTGTTTGAAATGGAGTAATTCAGGAAGTGAAGATGTTAAGATGGACTATCATTTCAAGATCCTGAATGACTCCGCTGTTAGTGAGTAAATAGTGCTAAGTCATCGACATTTAAGACTTAAGGTGTTAGCATAAAAAGACTGCGAGAGTGGTGGAATTGGTAGACACGCCAGATTTAGGATCTGGTGCCGAAAGGTGTGGGGGTTCGAGTCCCCCTTCTCGCACCATATATCAGTGACTTAGCCCCGAAAATCATGCATACAAATGCATGCAAATGGGGTTGAATGCATACGAAATGCATGCAAATTAAGCCAGTAGTCAACCGTAACGGGGTTGCTGGCTCCCCCTCCTCCTCACAATTGATATTGATTTAAAATTTTCATTTAAATTGTATTGATTAAATCTTGCGAATTGTAATCTAATATACTATTATAATTAGAGAATAGTAGATGGTTATTTTCTTTGAAGATTAAATAATTTTTTATTAATAATTAAATTTTTGAATTAAATATGAAGAAAGTTTTAGTTACAGGTATATCAAAATTTATAGGTCATCAATGCCTTGTTAAACTTTTTAAAAAAATCCTAGACAATGTGTCTTAAATTAAAAATATAATTTAATATTCTATTTTGGAGATAGTATGAAAAAAATACGGTTAATAATTCTGTATGTGATTCTTGTATTTTGCTTCCTAGGTTCTGCTTCGGCAATAGAGAAAAAAATAGTTATTTCCGGGACTGAATGGGAACCATACAATGGAAAAGATCTGTTGAACCAAGGATTTTACACTGAAATATCTAGAAGTGCATTTGAAAGCGTTGGATATGAAGTGAAGATTGTTTTGCAACCATGGAAAAGAGTATTTGAAAAAACGAAGAAAGGTGAATTCCATGCTTTGATGGGCGCATCTTATACAAAAGAGAGAACTGATTTTTTCGCCTATCCTGATTATGCCTGGGAAAACAAAGTGCATTTCTTTGCCAGGACTGGACATTCATTCAAATACGAAGCTATTGAAAGCCTCTGCCCTTCAAAGCTAGGGATATTGCGTGGTTCTTTCTACGTCAAAATATTCGAGAAGTATCCCTGTCTAAAACAGGATCTGGCAAGTAGTGTGAAAATCAACATTAATAAGTTGATCTCCGGAAGAATGGATCTTTTGATCGATTCTGCTGACTCTTTTAATTTCATTATTAATAAATATTTTAAAAATGATACTGATAAGGTCACAGCCATTCAACCCCCATATCAGATTGATAAGATTTACACAGTATTTTCAAAGAGAAACTCTGGATACAAAATGCTAATAGCTGATTTCGATCGGGGGATCAAACTTATCAAAAATAATGGAACCTACGATCAAATATTAAAAAAGCATGACATGATGTAGTTCAATATCCTACATTATCGGGTACATTGATTATTTATCCAGTTTATCCGAATTAAGAATAATGCCCGACACCTAAACTTTAAAAAAAACTGATCCTTTTACAGTCGGATAACAAAAGTGAAGTCGTAGCAAGATTAAGAAAGATCTAACCTCAGCGATGATGAGTGAGAGAAATTATTTCTTGCGATCTCTGATTCTAAATCAGAGAGGATTCACGACTTCGTTTATTTTGCGATGAACACTGTTTGTCGTTGTGAGGAAGCGAAGGGATTATACTGGAAGAATATTGACTTCGAGAAAGACGAAATTAGATTCGCGAGGATCTCGCCAATTTGGTCTCTAAAGGAACGAAAGAAGTTTCAGGTAAGGGATTGCTATTAGAATATGATTGTAACGTCATACAGTCTGGTCTGAAGAACGAAGACGACTCCCGGACGCTATCTCTGTAACCTTACCCGGAACTGAAGGAGTGGCTACTGGAGCGTAAGAAAAAGCAGATGGCTTCCGGCCACGCTGACCGAGTCTTTCCAACTACTCCAGCGAAGGCATGGTACAATGCTTTAAAACGTGCTGGGATTACAAACTTCCGTATCCATGACCTCAGACACACTTGCTGTTCTGACTTGGCTATGGCTGGTGAGGGTCTTCTAAAGATTGGGAGGCACGTTGGGCATAAGAACCCGGCGAGTACACAAAGATATACCCATCTAAATACTCAGGCGACTGAGGAGACTGGAGCTATTCTCCAGAAAAAGTACTATAAAAATGTACAGTAAAATGTACAGCATTGACTTTTCGTATTCGCAAACCTAGCAGTACCAAGGGATTTCTAGCAAAGACGTCGGGGTTCGAGTCCCCCTTCTCGCACCATAAATTAGAAAAGATCAGTGACTTTAGACTCTCAGTTCAAGTTAATACTATATCGAGTCATCTTGTGCTTTTTGCCGGCACTTCTCCTTGCGGGGTGCGGCAGTTACGGAAGTAGTTCAAATTATAATTATCCTACCGGTCAACAGCAAAGAGTTCTTGAACTATGCGCATTGGTTTTTACCGATAAGTATTATCAGTATATTTCACCGTCACGCCGAGTTAAACTCAAAAGATTCAGGACAACTTCGTGGGGATTCTGGGCGACCTTTGCGGACGGACGGACCTACAGAGTTCCAATTTCTTCAGGTCTCAGGACAGGAGAGGATTATTATTGCAATTACCGTCCTGCTCCTACTGCATGTGCCTCACGTAATGATTGGGATGAACGTTGTGAATGGGATCAAACAGCCCATCCAAGCCGCTTTCAATAGTTGAGCATAAGAATATTATTCAAATTCTGAAATGTCCAG
>Ga0209403_10003547_pt1 | contig 17574 bp, 14 predicted proteins | sample ArcticOcean_MG_C_8_FD_187440 | JGI IMG/M metagenome (GOLD analysis project Ga0209403, IMG submission 187440) | Marine microbial communities from western Arctic Ocean - ArcticOcean_MG_CB11_86 (SPAdes) (version 2) | ecosystem: Environmental > Aquatic > Marine > Oceanic | place: Arctic Ocean... | reverse complement strand
ATAGACCAAGTTGGTGATCAAGGTGGTGTCGAAATCCTTGCCGCGCTGGGTCCACACCACTCCCAAACCAGTGATCAACACCACCGGGGCCATGATGGCCAGGATTTCAAAAACCATGGGGGCGGCCTCTAAATCGCTCCGGTTTTTGCTGGCGGTGTAATCCGTAAATTGGTGATTTGGGTGCGGGTACGGCGCACCACTTCGAAGCGGAACCCATGGAACGTGAACACCTGGCCCACTTCGGGAATCACACGGGCTTCGTACATCACCAGCCCGGCAATTGTGGCGGCTTCTTCATCAGGCAGGGTCCAGTCAAACCGCCGGTTTAAATCGCGAATTGTGGCGGGGCCTTCGACCGAAAAACTGCCATCGGCAAGGGCTCGAACCAGGGCATCTGTCAGGTCATATTCGTCGGAAATATCGCCAACGATTTCTTCCAAGATGTCTTCCATGGTGACCAGGCCCATCAACGCCCCGTATTCATCGACCACCAAAGCCAAATGGGATTTCCGTAACCGAAACGCACGCAATTGGTCGGCCAAGGAGGTGGTTTCGGGAACAAACCATGGCTCGCCGACAATGCTGCTGATGTCGATGGAATCCACATCGCGTTCTCCGTCACTGACGGCGCGCAAAACGTCCTTGGCGTGAAGAACACCGATAATGTTTTCTTGCTCGTCCCGCCAAACCGGAATGCGGGTGTATGGGCTGTCCAACACCTGGGCGATGATTTGGCTGGGGGTCTGAGAGATGTCTATCATGCGCATGTTCTGGCGGTGCACCATGATTTCCGAAACATCCACATGGGCCAGGTCCAGAACACCCCCCAGCATGTCTTTTTCGCCTTCGCCCCGGCCTTCTTCTTTGGCATACAAATCGATGGCACCTCTGATTTCGTCCTCCGCCGCGCTTGCCAAGTTTTGCGGCCCAGCGGCCCCGATCATGCGTAAAATCAAACGCACGATGGCCTGCAATACCGTGCTGATCGGGCCGAATACAAAGACCAATCCGCCGATCAATGGGGCCAACGCCAGGGCGGCACGGTCGGCGTGGCGAATGGCGTATGTCTTTGGCAGGATTTCGGCGAAAACCAGAATCAGCAATGTCATGATGGCAGTGGCATATGCCACCCCGGCATCGCCAAAAATCCCGATCAGTGCGCTGGTGGCCAACGCAGACGCCAAGATGTTCACCAAATTGTTGCCCAACAAAATGGTGCTCAACAGGTGTTCTTTGCGGTCGGTCAGTTTTTCCACCATGCGCGCTCGGCGGTTGCCCTTGCGCTTTAGCTGATGCATGCGCGCACGGCTTGTGGCGGTCAGGGCGGTTTCAGATCCCGACAGCACTGCCGATATTGTCAGCAGCAAGAAAATCGAAACCAGGATGATGATCAGAGCGGTTTCCATGGGGGTGTTGGCCGCTTAAGCCAATTCAGTCTCCAACATTTCGACCACCCGGGATTCCGGCACATCTCGGGTAACAACCCCGTGGCCGATGCCCTTGGCCAGAACAAAGGTCAGTTCGTCGTTTTGGACTTTTTTGTCCTGGCGCATGTGATCAACGAATTTGGTGACATCCAAGCCGTGGTCAGCTGGCGGTGCTGTGGGAAGGCCGACACCATCCAAATGGGATCGCACATGGGCCACGTCGTCGGCGGAGCACAGGCCCATTCTGTGGGAAAGATCAAACGCCATCACCATGCCGATGGCCACGGCTTCTCCGTGAACGATGCGATCGTCGTATCCCAGTCCCGCTTCGATGGCGTGGCCAAACGTGTGGCCCAAGTTCAGCAGCGCCCGGCGACCCATTTCCAGTTCGTCGCCCGCGACAATTTCTGCTTTGGCCCGTGCACAGGCTAAGACCGCGTAGTTACGCGCTGCCCTGTCGCCCGCGATCATGGCCTTGCAGTTTGTCTCTAACCACCCAAAGAAATCCGCGTCGCCCAGCAAGCCGTATTTCACCACCTCGGCATATCCCGCCAAAAACTCTCGTGGCGGCAGGGATTCGAGCAAGTCCACATCGACCACCACAAGGGCCGGTTGGTGAAACGTGCCGATCAGATTTTTGCCGTGTCGGGTGTTGATTCCGGTTTTGCCTCCGATGGAGGCATCCACCTGGGCCAACAACGATGTGGGCATCTGCACGACCTGAACCCCCCGGCGCAAAATGCTGGCGGCGAATCCGGTCAAATCCCCGACCACCCCGCCACCCAATGCGACGATGGTATCGCCCCGTTCGATGCACGCCGAAAGCAATTGATCCGCCAGCCCAATCAGGCCATCGAAACTTTTGGTTTGCTCCCCCGGGGATAAAACGATTTCCGTGAAATCTATGTTGGCGTCATGCATCGACTTGGCGAATTCCGCCAAATACAGATCGGCGACATTTTTGTCTGTGACCACGGCAGCGCGCGGTCGATTGATGACGGCTCCTAAAAAATTCCCAGCATCCGCCAACAGTCCGTTGCCAACGACGATGTCGTATGAACGGGATTTAAGCGGAACGGCGACACGGCCGAAAACGCTCATTCAGTCTCCTGATCCGAGGCGGCCGCGACTTCTTGGGCGGCGCGTTCTTCACCGTCACCATCATCCCCGGATGCCTGCCAAAAAGCCCGCAATTCTTGGACAATGGATTCTACTACTGGCTCGTGGGGGCCTTCGCCGGTTTCGACGATGACGTCTGCTTCCTCGTAAACCGGGTAGCGCTCTTCCACCAAGGAGGACAAAATTTCTCGTGGGTCGCCGGCCTCCAATAATGGCCGTCGGGTGCGGCTGCGCTCGACGCGTTTGACCAAGGTGTCCAGGCTGGCACGCAGCCAAACAGATACCGCGGATTGTGAAATACGGGCGCGGGTTTCATCGGTCATAAATGCGCCGCCGCCAGTGGCCAACACGTGCACCGGACCATCCAACAGTCGGGCGATCACCCGTCGCTCGCCGTCGCGAAACGCCTGCTCGCCGTGCAATTCAAAAATATCGTGGATTGAGCTTCCGGCCGCCGCCTCGATTTCGGTATCCGCGTCAATGAACTGGATGCCAAGTCGCGCCGCAAGCCGCCGCCCGATGCTAGTTTTGCCAGAACCCATCAGGCCGATCAGAACAACAGTGCTGCGCGGTCCCGACTGATTTTTGCGGCTCATTTACGACCTCTGTTGGCAAGTCTGTCCCATGCGGTAGCGCCAAAGCGCGCCGGACGATCAGCGCTTTTCCGCCGGATGTCGAAAAATTGTCGCATCTTTGCCATAATCTAAGACTATCATAATTAATCAAGCCAGGGCTCCCCACTGCTGAACCGCAGTAGATTCCGGCACCCCTAACTAAGGTCAGCCTGTGCCGAGAACTCCGTATCTTCTGATGATCATTCTCCTGCTGGCGACCGCCGGTGGTGCAATTTTTCTGGCGACATGGGATATCCCCCCGCCTTTGGCAGACGTGGAAAACGTTCTTTCGAACGACCGCTTCCCTTAAAAACTGATGACCAGAATATCCTCCCCCCCCCAAGCCGTGGGCATTGTTTTCGCGGTCGGTTTTGGTTGGTTCATAGCCAACCCAGCGTTCGCCCAAGTGGGTCTCCCTGTTCAGTTGGTACCGGCCGAAGAGGCCGCCGACCCCGCTGACGGATTAGCGGCACCCAATGGTGTGGTGGTGCCCGAAGTTGATTTGGCCCCGGACGGTATCGCCGAACCCGGCCCAGCATTTCCCGAACCGATCGTTCCCGGGCCGGCCTTTGGTGACCCGGCTCCGGTGCAACTGACTCCGCCGCCTCCGCCAACCCCAAAACCCGAGCCACCACCTGCCGTGGTTGGTGAAGGCGCCATCGTCGTGTTGGGGGAACTGGCCGATGTGGACCCATCGGTGGTGGGATTGCTGGACGAATCCCAAGGCGGTTTGGGTACTACAATGTGGGCGGGATCTGATCGAACCCGGGTTGAACGGTTGTTGCCGCGCCTGCCCATGGGGACGTTGTCGCCAGCCATGCAAGATTTGGCGCGCAGGTTGTTGCTGAGCACCGCCGAAGTACCCCTAGGCCAACCGCAAGTCCCCAGCCTGCTCGGCTTGCGGGTTGAAAGGTTGATGGCCGGGGGCCGAGTGGCCGACGTCAACGAGTTGTTGCGCCTTGCCGCCGCATCCCTGGACGATCCGGCGTTCGCCCGGGCCGAAGTGGATGGCTTTCTGCTGGAAGGTAATAATTCCGCGGCCTGCGAAAAAGTCTCCAACATGGTGCGGGGCGGTGCGTCCACCTATTGGATCAAAAATTTGGCGTTTTGCCGAGCCTTGGAAAACGATACCGCGTCGGTGAATTTGGCTCTGGCCCTGCTGCGCGATCAGGGTGGGGCGGATGAAGCATTTTTTACCCTGATAAGTGCTTTGAGTGACAATCCTGGGATCACCTTGGCCAGCCTAATCGATCCGGAGCCGCTGCACATTGCCATGATGCGGGCGGCCGGAAAAACCATGCCCGCCGACGCTGTTGCCGGGGCCCAACCGGCGATTTTGGCTGCCATTGCCGAGGTGCCGAACGCCACCATCGACACCCGTTTAGAGGCGGCGGAACGGGCCGAAGGTGCCGGGGCGATAACCGCAGCGAAGCTTGGGCAAATTTACGAAGCCGTGCAGTTTACACCCGTGGAGTTGCACAACGCCGTGCAACGGGCCCAAGGCCAATCGGGCCCCCGGGTGAACGCGCTGTTGTACCAGGTGGCCAAGATCTCCACGGCCACCATTGCTCGGGCAGCGGCACTGCAATCCACCTGGTCCCTGGCCCGTCAAACCGGTGGTTTTGGCACATCGGCGCGGGTCAACTTGGATGCCACCCGTACCATGCATGCGGCCCCCGAAGTGGTGTGGGTTGCCGGCGACGCTGCGCGGGCTTTGTTGGCCGCCGGTGATTCGGCCTCTGCTTGGGAATGGTTGGATTTAGCCCTGTCTGAGGCCGCCGAGGGCAATCCCTCGGCGGAGGGAATTGCCGTTGGCCTGTGGCCGCTGATGCAAATGGCTGATCCGGAAGGCGCTTTTATGCGCGATGCGGAGCGGGCGCAAAATTGGTGGGAACAGTTCTCGGCCAATGCCAGTCCCGAGTCTCTTGAACAAATGGCGCTGCTGTTCACCTTGTATGGTGCCTTGGGCAGCCCAGTTCCCGACCAGGCCTGGGACCCGTTGTTCGACGCGCCCCTGACGGTGGAAGGCTACATGCCGTCCCCAGCGGTTCAGCGGGGGTTGGATGAGGCGTCTCGCTCCGGGCGCAAGGGTGAAACCGTTCTGTTGGCGCTGCTTTCCTTGGGCGACGTGGGAACCGTGGGCGCTGACCCTGCAACCTTGTTCGATGTGATCTCTGCCCTGCGTCGCGTGGGGCTTGCCGACGAAGCCCGGGCCATTGCCTTGGAAGCAGCGTTGGGCCGGGGTTTATAACTCTGGTGCCGTCGCCACCCAGCGCCGACGTTACAGGAGCCGGGGACGGTCGCCACACCGAATCGTTTTTGGAAATGATGGCTGCCGAGCGTGGCGCAGCCCCGGCTACTTTGCGCGGGTATCAGCGCGACTTGGCGGATTTCCAGGCCTTTTTGGTCGGTCAAGACACTGCCGCCGAAAACGCTGGGGACGATCACATCCGCGCTTACCTGTTGGCGCTGAATGCCCGGGGCTTGTCGCGATCAACATCCGCCCGCCGACTGTCGTGTCTGCGGCAGTTCTTCAAATTTTTGGTTGCCGACGGGTTGCGATCCGATGATCCCACGGCGGTGATCCAGGGCGCCCCAGCAAAGCGCAGGCTGCCCAGAGTACTGAGCGTGGCCGAAGTCGACATGTTGCTGCAAGCCGCCCGCACCAACACGGGCAAGCAGTCCAAGCGCTTGGTGGCCTTGGTGGAGCTGGTGTACGCCACCGGAATGCGGGTCTCGGAATTGGTGTCGTTGCCCAGGGCCGCGCTGCGTGGCGATCCCAGGTTCTTGACGGTGCGCGGCAAAGGCGGTCGGGAACGCCTGGTGCCCCTGAATGACGCAGCGGTCGAAGCCGTGCGCGACCACATCGCGTCGGAGCCCCTTCAAGACCCGTCCTCCCACCCTCCGTCCCGGTGGCTGTTTCCATCGGGGTCCCAGGGCGGCCATCTAACGGCCCGGCGCTTCGCCCAATTGCTGAAGGATTTGGCGATTTCTGCGGATTTAGACCCGGCGGGGATTTCCCCCCATGTGCTGCGCCACGCTTTTGCCAGTCATTTATTAGCAGGTGGGGCCGATTTGCGGGCGGTGCAACAGATGCTGGGTCACGCCGACATCACCACCACGCAAATCTATACTCACGTGCTGGAAGAACGCCTGCATGCGTTGTTGGAGCATCATCCGCTGGCAAAATGAACGAACGTTCTAAATTGCCCCATCAAATGGTTTCCTCTGGCGTGATAGTGCTCTAGCTTCCCGCCCCAAGCGGGCCAACAAGGTCCAGCACTTCAGTAACAAGAGGCTCCATGACATTTACCCAAATCATCCAAGCGCCCCCCCGTATCAATCGATCTGAGCTGGCGGTGCCCGGCTCGTCTATGAAGTTCGTTGAAAAGGCGGCCCAGCGTGGCGCCGACGTAATTTTTCTTGATCTGGAAGACTCTGTGGCCCCGGACGACAAGCCCCGGGCTCGCAAAAACATCATCAAGGCGCTGAACGCCTTTGATTGGGGCCAGTCCGCCATGTCTGTGCGCATCAACGGCCTGGATACCCATTACATGTACCGGGACGTGGTGGATGTGATCGAACAAGGTGGTGACCGACTGGATTTGATCATGATCCCAAAAGTGGGATCCGCGGCCGACGTCTATGCGGTTGATATGCTGGTGACTCAGGTGGAAGACGCCATCGGCCGTAAAAAACGCATCGGCTTTGAACTGATCATTGAATCCGCCATGGGTATGGCGAGCATCGACGCCATCGCGGCGGCCAGCCCGCGCATTGAATCCCTGCATTTTGGCGTCGCTGACTATGCGGCGTCTACCGGCGCCCGAACCACGGCTATCGGTGGCCCGAACCCCGATTATTTGGTGCTGACCGACCCGGACAAATCTGGTGGGCGCGAAGAACATTGGGGCGACATGTGGCATTACGCCGTGGCCCGCATGGTGGTCGCCGCACGGGCCAATGGCCTGCGCCCTATCGACGGGCCGTTTGGTAACATCGGTGACGCCGACGGGTTCCGCGCCCAGGCGCGGCGGGCGGCGGTGCTGGGCTGCGAAGGCAAATGGGCCATTCACCCTGGGCAAATCGCCCTGGCCACGGAAGTGTTCGATCCGCCAAAGGCCGAAATCGCCCGGGCCAAAAAGATCTTAAAGGCCATGAAACAGGCCCAGGCCCAGGGCCTTGGGGCAGTGTCCCTGGATGGCCGCATGATCGACGCGGCATCGGTGCGCCAAGCCGAAGTGCTGGTGGCCAAGGCTAAGCTCATCGCTGGAGCAACCAAAACAAAGGCAAAAAAATCCAAGCCCAAAGCCAAGACGTCCAAGTCAAAAGCCAAAAAGCGCTAAGAATTTCTGCGCCGCTACCTAGAAATCCTCGCCCCCGCAACCTATCTGGTATTCATGGAATCATTTCTGGAATTTGAGAAACCCGTCGCCGAGTTGGAAGGCAAAATCAAAGAGCTTCGCCACATGGTGGACGACGGCGAAATGGATATAGCCGAAGAAGTCACAAAGCTTCAGGCCCGGGCTGACAAGTTGTTGGAAGAAACCTATTCCTCATTAAGCCCCTGGCAAAAAACCATGGTGGCGCGGCATTTGGACCGGCCGCACTTTTCCCACTACGTCGCCGAATTGATCGAAGATTTCTCGCCCCTGGCCGGGGACCGATCCTTTGGCGATGATCGGGCCGTGGTTGGTGGCCCCGGGCGTTTCCGCGGTCGGTCGGTGATGGTCATCGGTCACGAGAAAGGCAACGGAACCGAAGGCCGAGTGGCCCATAATTTTGGCATGGCCCATCCAGAAGGCTATCGCAAAGCCGTACGCCTGATGAAAATGGCCGATCATTTTTCTTTACCGATCATCACCTTGGTGGATACCCAGGGCGCGTACCCGGGCGTTCAGGCCGAACAACGCGGACAAGCCGAAGCCATCGCCCGGGCCATTGAAACCGGCCTGGATGTGTCTGTGCCGGTCATTTCGGTGATCGTCGGCGAAGGCGGCTCGGGCGGTGCAGTTGCCTTGGCGATCGCCAACAAAATTCTGATGTTGGAGCATTCGGTGTATTCGGTGATTTCGCCCGAAGGCTGTGCCGCGATCCTTTGGCGGTCATCGGAAAAGGCAGAAACCGCCGCCGATGCCCTGAAACTCACCGCCCAGGATTTATTGCAGTTGGAGGTCATCGACCAAATTATTATCGAGCCCACGGGCGGTGCCCAGCGCCGACCAAAGGAAACGGTTCAGCGGGTCGGCGACGCCGTCGCTGTGGTTCTGGAAGGTTTCGACGAAACGCCGGACGCCGATTTCCGCGCCCTACGCCGGGAGAAGTTCCTGGCAATGGGCAAGGTTGGCTTGGCGTAATTTTTTTTACAGAGTTGCTAGCCGTTCGATAATTCCCAGAAAGTCCATGTAGCGAAGCACAGTATCTTTGATGCTTGGATTCCAGGCCAATCCTATGGGATCCATGGTGTCGCTGGCGAAAATCCACAAAGCCGAGCGGTGGTTGGGCAAATACAGGTAGATCACGGGAACACCATCTTGGGGGTCTTCGTGCAATCCATCTGATGACAGCCCGCCGGTCATCGTCTCGGCGATGTTTCGTTTGCCGATGGCGGCACGAATGCAATCGATCTCGATGATTGAAGCTCTCAACATATAACTCACCATCCAATCACGCGGGATGCCTTGGCTGGCAAGCCCATTGGTCGCGATGATCGGGTTGATGGGGCGAACCACTCTAAGACGGGGAATCACTGGGGTTTCCAGGGGCTCCACTGACCCTAAAATAAATGAACACGCGGCGTTAGCGGCGGCCAGGCCGGCATCGGCGTCCGCATAAGTTTGGCCGCCTAAGGTCACGGTTTGGGGCAAAACTGACCAATCTGATTTTGTGCAAGCCCCGGTGGCTAAGGCACCCACCAAAATCAGTACGCGCAAGCCATTGGGCCCAAAATTGTTCTTCACAGATTTCCGCCGGCGGCCAAAGCGACCTCGGCATCCAATGGGAAAATCCCGATGGTTCGAGGGCGCCGCGCCTGGACGCCCACTTCGCTGCCGGTGCGGAACGCCACCACCACATTGGGGGCACCTTTGCCGAACGAAAAACGCCCGGGCAATACGGCGGCACGCCAGCCACCGTCCCCTAAATACCCGGCGACACCACCGTACGATGCACCGCGTTCTGTGGAACTGACGCCCACGGAAAATTCCGCCGACGCCGAAACCTGATCCATCAAGAAAACGAACACCAGATAATCCTGATCGCCGGTCGGTGTTGTGATGCGCCACGACACGGCAGCCTCGGCCACCGCCGCCAGCAACCCGCCGTGCGACGCCAATACCTCTGGTGCCACATCGTCGAAGGCATCTGCCGGGGTCACGTAAACAACGAGCGCTGGATCAAGGGCAAACGACGGAGACACCGCCACTTGGCGAATTTCGATCGGCTCCACTGTAGTGTATTCCACGGTGAACAAGATCGCCGCCCGCCGACTCAGAGAGTCATCGAACCGTAATTCCCCTGCGGCCACGCGCAGGTCGGGGTCGTCGACCGGAGCGGTGTATTGGTGGATCACCGTGTTGCGCCAATCGAACCCAGGCAGCCCGGCGTTGGACCCATCAATTTCCTGGCCAGCGTCAGGCGAGAACGTCACTCCCGCAGCAGCGCCCGTGCCCCCATGCAGCCGATCGACGATGGCCGCGGCCACCCGAATGGCGTCGATGGGCAGATTGATTTGGGTGGTCGCCAATGGCGTGGGCAACGCGTATTTGGCCAGGGGCGCTTCGGCCAGGGGAACCTGTGCGCACCCGGCGGCGGCCAGCGCCACCATGCCGGCAAAAAGACTTCGCAGATGTCTTGAACTCTTCATGGGGCGACCACCAAATTCGGGAAAGTACGGTCCGATGACGGCGGCATCAGCACGTTCGCCCTACTCGGGCGCTCGTCACCGTGGGATGACACAACCCCCGCCAACACCGGGACCCGATCAAATCCTGGTACCGGCCCGCCGGGCTGCACCAACGCCTTGATGAAAAATTCCGACGGCCCGTTCAGAGCGAACGCGCCGTTCATATGGGCCACCCGCCAGCCATCGAAATCCGCTGATGTCCCAACACCAAACCCGGCCGTCCCGGCAGCGTCAGTGCCCAGGCGAATTTCCACCCGGGCGTCGGGGGGCATACGATCCAGAAAAAAAGCTTGGACCTCGAATTCCTGGAAAAATGATTCGGCGGTGCGCGGAGTGACTTCGTTTTCCACTGCCGCATTCAATCGCCCCGAAAAATTTGCGTTGGGGGAAACGCCACCTGGGGCGATCACAATCCGCACGCGAATGGTGGGCGCGGCCATCAGGGCCAAATCAGCGCTAGTCACCTGGATGCCTTCGCCGGTGATGATAAATGACAAGGCGGCGGAAACGATCCCACGGCGACCGTCACCGTTCACAAAGGTCAAAATGGCGCCCAGATCCAGGGCCCCCGAAAATGCTTGCTGGTACCAGGTCACCGCAACGGCTGACAGATCGAATTCTTGGTAGCGAAAATCGGGCTCCTTCAGGGCTTGAGCCGCCCCGTCATCAATGGCTACTGGCCACACCGGCCCGGCTTCTTCGAACTTCCGCATTTCCAAAACCACCGCGCCAATCACCGCAGAAATTTCCCACGGCAAGGTTTCCACGGGCTCGATGCGGTATCGATTTTGATCTGGCAACCCATCGGCGGGCGATTCTGTAGTAACGCCGACTTGGCGGCGCTGGTCTGCCCGCACGGCCATGGTGGCAAGCCTTTGGGCTGGGGTGCTGGCAAAAGCCCCCACCGATGCGGCATCGAGAATCGCCTGGCCGATCTTGACCTGAATGGGCGTCTGATCTGCGATGAAATCGCGTCCCGCCCATCTCAAGGCTCGGTCAATGGCCGTGCATTGCGGACCCGGACGGCACCCCGCAGTCAAGTCCCCCAAGTTGGCGAGAAACGGGCCGGATGGAGTGAAGGCCTGAGACTGGGAAGGGGAGGCAATCCCGGGGCTCGTCAAAAGCGACACAAATGAAAAGCCGGTGCCGGATTGCTCCAACGCCCATGGGCCAATCGCCGCCAACATCCGCGCGTTTGTTCGGTGAAGCGTTGCTTCGGGCCGGGTGTCCAAAATCCACCTGTTTGGATCCCCTAGTGGTGGCGCGGTCGCCTCTGGCTCAGCCCCCGGCCACAAAATGGAATCCGGTGGCGGGCGCAACACAGCTCCCTCGAAAATCGCTCCTGGACGCAACGCCGGGACAAATCGCGGGTCAGTTCTGATCGATGTGATCAAATCTTTCAGGATGGCTTCGGCCGTGCCATCGCCCCCACCCAGAGATTGAGGCGAAAACAAGGCACCGGCAAACGGCCCGGCATTTAATATGGAATCGGCATCTGCCGGTGCGAATCCAGCCACCGGTAGTGCTTGGCCCAGGGCTGTGGTGGCGGTCAGACTTCCAGCAAGAACCGCGCCCAAGATGGTCGTAGTTGGCCAAATCTTAGATTTTTTGCTGCGTGTTTTTGCCATTTGGCCCACCACCGCATTTCACCCGCATCAACAGCGGATCGCCGCGCGGCGCGATTATAACACTTGGATCGAATGCGCCATAATTGGCGCCGCCCTAATGGGCGCAAATTGGATGGCGCCTAATGGGCGCCGTGGCAATGCTTGTATTTGCGCTCGGACCCGCACGGGCAGGGCGCGTTGCGCGCAACTTTGCCCCAGGACGATTGGTCCACGTCGGCCGCGGGCGCGACGGCTGGTGCACCCACTGTTTCCAATTCCGGTTCCACTTCGTTTTCGCCGGTGGGTGCCCCCAAGCGGGTTTGTTGGGATTGGAACGATGGTTGCTCTACTCGTTTGTCCAGGCTCAGTTCGACCTTGGCCAGCAACGACGTGACGGCGGATCGTAAAATCGACAGCATAGAGCTGAACATTTCGAACGCTTCACCCTTGTATTCGTTCAAGGGGTCGCGTTGGCCATAGGCACGCAGGCCGATGCCCTGTTTCAGATGATCAAGCTTGAACAGGTGCTCTTTCCAATGCTGATCCAACACTTGGAGCAAAAGATTCTTTTCAACCATGCGCCACAGGTCAGGTCCATAGCTGGCAACTTTTTCGGCCATCCGAGCATTGCAGGCTTGGACCAACCGTTCGGTCATTTCAATTTTTCCAACGCCTTCTTCGTTCGCCCAGGCTGCGATGTCCGGAGCAAATCCGAAAATCTGCTCCACAGCGGCGGAAAGCCCGGCAATATCCCATTCTTCCTGATACGAATTTTCGGGAATGGCATCGGCGACCTTGCCTTCGATGGTCTCGGTGCGCATGTCAGCCACTGTGTCGGCCACGTCGTCGGCGCGCATCAATTCTTTGCGCTGTTCGTAGATCACCTTGCGCTGGTCATTCATCACGTCATCGAATTTCAGCAAATTTTTACGGATTTCAAAATTCCGCGCTTCGACTTTTTGCTGGGCTTTTTCCAAGGCCTTGTTCACCCACTGGTGAATGATCGCTTCGCCTTCTTTCAGGCCTAATTTTTGCAGCATAGAATCCATGCGCTCTGACCCAAAAATGCGCATCAGGTCGTCTTCCAAGCTCAAGAAAAATGTGGATGTTCCCGGGTCGCCCTGGCGGCCGGAGCGGCCACGCAACTGGTTGTCGATGCGCCGACTTTCGTGGCGTTCAGTGCCGATAATGTACAAGCCACCAGCGGCCAGAACCTTGGCCCGCTCAGCTTCGATCTCCGCTGTAATCTTGGCGATTTGTTCACCCCGATCCGTGGCATCGTCGGGCACTTGATTGGTGATAGTGACTTCCAGGTTGCCGCCAAGTTGAATGTCAGTACCGCGCCCAGCCATATTAGTGGCCACCGTCACAGCGCCCGGCCGGCCGGCCATGGCGATGATGTCAGCTTCTTGATCGTGGTGGCGGGCGTTCAGAACCTGATGCGGAATTTTTTTCTTTTTCAACAAATCGGCGATCATTTCAGATTTCTCGATCGATACAGTGCCCACCAAAATTGGCTGCTCGCGTTTGCGGCACTCTTTGATCAGCGATACGATTGAGGCGTATTTTTCGTCGGCTGTTCGGTACACTTCGTCATCGTTGTCTTCGCGAATAATATCCACATTGGTGGCGACTTCGATCACTTCCAATTTATAGATGGACGCGAATTCTTCGGCTTCGGTCAGGGCGGTTCCGGTCATCCCAGAAAGTTTTTCGTACAGCCGGAAATAATTCTGGAAGGTGATTGACGCCAAGGTTTGATTTTCCGGCTGAATGGTCACGCCTTCTTTTGCTTCCAAGGCCTGATGCTGGCCTTCGGAAAACCGTCGACCTTCCATCATCCGCCCGGTGAATTCGTCGACGATCACTACCTTGTCGTCTTTGACCACATATTGGGTGTCGCGCAGGAACAATTTGTGGGCGCGCAAGGCCTGGGTCATGTGATGCAGCAGGGCGACATTTTCGATGTCGTACAGGGTGCCGGTTTCCAGAATGCCGGCGGTGCGCGCTAATTCTTCGGCGTGCTCCACCCCCTGGTCTTCCAATGAAACCGCCCGGGCTTTTTCGTCGATTTCGAAATCGCCATCGACTAAATCGGGGATGATTTTGTCCACCGACCGGTACAGGTCGGACGAATCTTCTGCGGGCCCAGAAATAATCAGCGGGGTGCGGGCTTCGTCGATCAAAATACTGTCAACTTCGTCGACGATTGCAAAATGGTGGTCCCGCTGAACCATCGTGTCCAACAAGAATTTCATGTTGTCGCGCAGGTAATCGAAGCCGAATTCGTTGTTGGTGCCGTAGGTGACGTCGGCCCCGTAAGCTTCGCGCCGTTGGGGATCGTCCAGACCATGGATGATGACCCCCACGTCCAAGCCCAATTTGTTATAGACCCGACCCATCCATTCGGAATCGCGCTTGGCCAGATAATCGTTGACCGTGATGATGTGGGTACCTTTGCCGGGTAGGGCGTTCAAATAGGCAGCGAGCGTCGCCACCAGGGTCTTCCCCTCGCCGGTCTTCATTTCGGCAATCTTGCCATGGTGCAACACCATCCCGCCCACCAGCTGCACATCGAAATGACGCTGGCCCAGGGTGCGTTTTGCCGCCTCGCGCACGGTGGCAAATGCCTCGGGCAGCAAATCGTCCAGGGTCTCGCCTTTTTCCAGGCGTTCGCGGAATAACCCTGTGCGCGCCGCCAAGTCGTCATCCGACAGGGGCTCCAGGTCTTTTTCCAAGCCGTTGATACGTTCAACGACGGGCTGAAAACTTTTTAGAATCCGCTCGTTGGCGGTTCCTAACAAACTCTTGGCGATAGCGCCGAACATAGGCGTGGGACTTGCTGTTTTTGATGGGCAAAAGTGCGAGTAATCTTGGTAGATAAGCGCCGTGTGCGGTCCTGTCAACGCGGGGACCCGGCCTGCCTTGCTCACTATGTTGTGGGGATGTAGAAGAGCATCAAGTGTTGGCCCGGAGTAAGTGCATGTCAGCGGACAGTCAGCGGTCACCATTGGCGCCAAAGCGGTTCCCGCAAATGGCGGACATCCCGGGCGTGGCACTTGCCGCTCAGGCCGCAGGAATCCGCTATGCGGGCCGCCCTGACGTGCTGCTGGTTGGCTTGGCACCTGGGACCTCTGTTGGGGGGGTGTTCACCAAATCCAAGACCGCTTCGGCCCCGGTTTTGTGGTGCCGGGACCACATTGGCACGGGCAAAGCCCGGGGCTTGGTAGTTAATTCCGGCAACGCCAACGCATTTTCGGGGCACGAGGGCGCCCAAGCCGTCGCCTTCACCACCAAATCAGCGGCCGGGGCCTTGGGATGCCCCCAATCGCAGATATTCGCAGCTTCCACGGGGGTGATTGGCGAGCCCTTGCCGTGGCAAAAGTTCACCAAGGTCATGGAGTCATTGGCGGGCAAGCTCGGGCCGGGAAATTGGAACAAGGCCGCCCAAGCCATCCGCACCACCGATACCTATGCCAAAGGCGCCACCCGGACAGCCACCATCGGCGGGGTGACGGTCACCATCAACGGCATCGCCAAAGGCTCGGGCATGATCGCCCCGGATATGGGCACAATGCTGGCATTTGTGTTCACAGATGCCAAGATCCCGGCGGGGGTGCTGCAATCCCTGGTACGGGGCGGCGCCAATAAATCGTTCAACGCCATTACCGTGGATTCCGATACCTCTACGTCGGATACCGTGCTGGCCTTTGCAACTGGCAAAGGTGCCCGGCACAAACGGGTCAGCGGCGCAGGCGACGGCCATCTAAAGGACTTCAAAGCCAAATTCAACGAGGTTTTGCTCAGCTTGGCCCACCAAATTGTCCGCGACGGCGAAGGCGCTTCGAAGTTCGTCACCGTCAATGTGGCGGGGGCGGAATCGGCCAAGGCCGCCAAGGTCATCGGCATGGCAATCGCCAATTCACCGTTGGTGAAGACCATGGTCGCCGGGGCGGACCCCAACTGGGGACGCATCGTCATGGCCGTGGGCAAAGCCGGTGAAAAAGCCGACCGAGATCGCGTCGCTATTTTGATCGGCGATTTTCCGGTGGCCAAAAACGGCGTGGTGGTCCCGGGATACGACGAAGCCCCCGTGGCGGAATACATGAAGGGCGACGAGATTGCGATCACCGTCGACGTTGGGGTGGCCCGGGGCAAATTCACCGTTTGGACCTGTGACCTGACCCACGCATATATCCGTATCAACGCCGATTACCGGTCGTGATTGACGATAAGCGGTGGTGATCGACAGGCCGCGCTTGCGGGTGCGCCCGCCACGTCTCGATGATGCCCATGCGATTTCCGCCATGGCCGCGGATTGTGAGGTCGCCAAGCAGACAGCCTCGGTGCCTCATCCGTACGATCCCATCTATGCCGAAAGATTTGTGGATGAAACGTCGGACATGAAAACAGCCGCTCGGTGGGTTGTGGAGCGTCGGTCAAACCATGTGATACTAGGCGTCGTTGGTGTTGGCGGTACCGGCTATCACGACCTGGGCTTTTGGTTCGGCAAGGACCATTGGGGCCAGGGCTACGTGACCGAGGCTGTGACTGCCGTTGCCGATTTTTCCTTGGATGCCTTGGGTGTGGTGGAAATCAAGGCGGGGGTGTTTGTCGAAAACGCAGCTTCTGTCCGGGTTCTCGAAAAGGCGGGGTTCACCGAGGGCGAAACATTCGAGCGAACCCTGGAACACAGGGGAGGGCTCAGAACCATCCGCCGGGTCCGGCGCACCCAAAAGGACCAGACGTGACGATCCTGATGGTGGCGGCGGCGGCACTGATAGACGCCGAGCGGGGCAAGGGAGGCGGCCGAGTGTTGCTGAGCCGGCGCCCCGCGGACAAGCACATGGGCGGCCTGTGGGAATTTCCCGGCGGCAAGATCGCCGACGGCGAGACGCCAGAAGCCGCGCTGGTCCGCGAGCTTTTGGAAGAGCTTGCGATCCTGGTGGAACCCCAAGATTTAATCCCCCTGACGTTTGCGTCCTATCCGTACTCGGATTTTCATTTGCTCATGCCCCTGTACGCCTGCTGGGAATGGAGCGGCAAGCCGGTAGCGGCCGAGGACCAAGCCTTTGACTGGGTGAACGTCGACGAATTGGGGAAACGCCCAATGCCGCCCGCGGACGAGCCGTTGGTAGCGGCGGTGCAAGCACTTTTGTAACTAGCGATTTCCGTCGGCCAAACGTACTGACTCCGGGTGGGCCCGCAAACTTGCCATTAGCAGGGGCGGTGGTTGGCTCTACTGAGCAACTACATGAGGTGTGTCAACTAAACTCGGTATCCCTATACCCTCCGCCAGCGGGGGAGGGTATAGGGAGAGAGGGTGTAACTAGGTGTCCACTTGCGCCCGAACGGGGCTCCAACCGGTCATGGTGATGACCTGAAACGTTGCAGGAACCCGGCCTTGATCATCGCCGTGGGCCTCGAAATACAGCTCTGCGGCGCGCATCAGCGTCGCCCGGCGAGTGAAGGTTTTTCGCCGAGCGTTCACGGCATTGGTCTCCCCCATGGCCCGCAGATCCGCCATCAACGACAGGGGGTCTGGATAGGACACAACGGTGGTGTCGGCATCGGCAACAGCCATGTGGAACCCCGCCCGGGCCAGTAAATCGCCCGCGTCCCGCACATCCAAGAATGGTGATGTCCGGGGGCTGACCCCGCCTTCGATTTCCTGTTCTGCCTCCAATAACGCCTCGCGCAGTTCAAACAGGGTATCGCCACCAAGTAACGTTGCCAGGAACAGACCATCGGGCCTCAAACACCGCCTGGCTTGGACCAAGGCGCCCGGCAAGTCGTTGACCCAATGCAACACCAAGGCGCTGACAATCACGTCGAAAGTCTCGGCGGCAAAGGGTAAGGCCTCTTCGTCCGCCGCCACGCGCTGTAGCCCCTGTGCGTTTGCC
>Ga0209403_10003543_pt1 | contig 17595 bp, 15 predicted proteins | sample ArcticOcean_MG_C_8_FD_187440 | JGI IMG/M metagenome (GOLD analysis project Ga0209403, IMG submission 187440) | Marine microbial communities from western Arctic Ocean - ArcticOcean_MG_CB11_86 (SPAdes) (version 2) | ecosystem: Environmental > Aquatic > Marine > Oceanic | place: Arctic Ocean... | reverse complement strand
CGCTACTATCCGGCCGGGGCGGACGTCCCGTTGGTGTCGTTCACACTCGCCCTGTTGCTCAGTACCTGGAGTATTCTGTCGCTCGGATTCATCATCGCGAGTCTCGTGCGCACCGCACGATTTGCGCCGCCCCTCGGTAGCCTCATCCTCTACAGCATGTTGCCGTTCTGCGGCCTGTTCCGCCCCATCGACGACTTCCCCGCCGGCCTCCAGATGGTCTCGCGGGCTTACGCTGACCCCCGCCGTGTCTCTGCTCTCCGGCATCTGGCAAGGCAACTCCTGGTCAGCCCATTTGGGCGACGTCGCGGCACTGGTCGCCGTATTTGCGGTGTGCACGTTGACCGCGTCGCGGGTGTTCCGGTGGGAGTGACCCCGGCGTGATGTCGCACGAATCAGCGCCCGGACAGCCTCCGGCGGCCACGCCTGCCTGGCGAGCGAGCGGCCTGCTCTTCGAGAACTGCAACTGCGACCTCTTGTGTCCTGGGCATGTGTCGTTCAAGCAGCCGTGCACCCATGACCGCTGCCAGGGCAACTGGGCGATTCATCTCGATGACGGCCGGTTCGGCGACGTCGACCTCGCCGGACTCAATGCCGCGATCGTCTTCGACGCGCCCCGGCGCATGTACGAAGGAGGCTGGTCTCAGCTCTGCTTCGTCGATGCCGCCGCCACCGCGGCCCAGCGCGCTGCTCTCGACGACATCCTGTCCGGCCGCTCCGGGGGACCGTGGCGTATCCTCACGCGCTTCGTCAGCAACCGGCTCGACACGCAGTATGTCCCGATGCAATTTGAAGACGACGGCCGCGAAAAACGCCTTACGGTCCCAGCGCTGTTTAACACGACGGTGACCGCGATCCGCGGCGCCGACGGACGGTCGGACGCGCGAATCGAGAACCTACATAACGTGATTCACGGTCCCACGCATACCCTGGCACGAGGCCACATGCGTTGCACGCATCCCACGTTTGATTTTCTCAACGAGGGCACCCACGGGCTGTACTCCCACTTCTCGTGGGAGGGCCCCGGCTAGCCCCCTGGGGTTCACTGAACGCCGAGCGTCGGGGCAGGACTAGCTCACCGCCGCGCACGCGGCCTGGCGATGGCAGGGCACGTGAACACGTTTGACGATCCACGACACGCGTTCGCGCGCTTTCGAAGCAAGAGATTGCGGTGTCCCGAACCGCCTGGGGGGTTCGCGTCCTCGACTACGGCCAGGCGCGGGTCTCGCCGCTAGCCACGTATCAGATGCGCTGCACGGAAGAACGTGACGGTCGAGTTGCCAGTCAGCGGCTGCTGTCGTTGCTGATGCGGTACAACTTTGTTTGGGTGCGCAGCAATAGACTGCCTCGTACGACCGCGGGTGTAGCCAAAGCCATCTCGTTCAACGAATTCGTGTGCAAGAGTTCGAACTCGGGTCCGGACCGGACAACGAACGTATCGCCATCCTCCCCCATCAGGAAAATCCGATCGTTGTACGCCCACGGTGAGGCGGTAAATCCGGATCCCGGCTTTATTCGGGTGCGACCATAGACCTCGCGCCCGGTCTGAGCGTCGTGGTTCAACAGAAATCCGCGGTCCAGCAGCGTATAGTAGTGCCCTTCGTACACGAGCGCCGACGTGTTGTAGGTGCCAAGCATCGGCTGATACCAAACAATGAAATCGTTGCCATTCTCGCCGGGGCTCAGCGAGATATCTCCGGCGGCGCCTGGTCGAATCGCGTAGACCGGTCTGGGCATGCCACCGGGATAGCCCGAACTGATGTAGACCAACCCGTCCCGTGCAAACGGGGTCGGCACCACGTTGACGGTCATGCCGCCAACTTCCCACAGGAGCTGGCCCTCGAGGTCGTAGGACCTGACGGAACGGAGCCCGGCGGTCACGATCTCGGTTCGCAGGTCGTTCTCCCACACCAGCGGCGTCGCCCAGTTCTCGACCTCGTCGCGCTCAACCCGCCACACCTCGTCACCGGTCGCCGCGTCGAGCGCCACCAGAAACGACGCGGTACTGTTGTCGTTGACCACATACAACCGTCCGTCGTGCAGAGCCGGCGATGCCGCCGTTCCGAAACGCTGGCGGCCATTGAAGACGCCGAGTTCCCGTCGCCACTGCACCTCGCCGGTCAGGTCTAACGCAGCCACGAGCCCAATCGTGCCGAAGTAGACGTAGAGCCGCTCACCATCGGTGACCGGAGTCTCAGAGGCGAAACTGTTCTTGAGGTGTCGTTCGATCTGGGGCACCGCGGCCGCGACCTCGCGGGACCAGCGGACGGCACCGGTTTCGAAGTCGAGGTCATAGACCACCCAGCGATGACTCGCAGTGGACCGGGTGGCGCCGCTGGCAGCCCCGGGGTCGTAGAGACCACGCACCGGCTGCCGCTCTTCCCCGGCACTCACCGCGGTGGTCAGGAACACGTGATCGTCCCAGACCACTGGCGAACTCCAGCCGAGCCCAGGAATATCAGTGGTCCAGGTGACGTTGGTGGTCTCGCTCCACGTGTCGGGAAGCCGAGGATCGTCGGCCACCGCGCCGGCGTCGGGCCCGCGGAACTTTGTCCACTGGGCCCCCTGGGTCCGCGGCGACTGCTCGGCGCCCTGGCCAGACACGACGGCCGGTATCGCGCACCCCACCGTCACGAGCACCGCTAGCGTACAAATCGTTCTCGTCGACCGCATGACTGGTCTCCTCTGTGGCGCTCCCCGCTGCATCGCGGTACGGCTCCAGCGTGCCGATGCTATCGTATCGGTTGACGTCGAGCGGCGCCAGACCGTCGCGGGGTGAAATCGACACGAACTGTTTCCCCGCGATGACCCGAGTTCTCAATGCACACACATCTCTCTCGCGCGTGCTGGTCGATACTCGTGGCGGCGGGGCTTGCAACCCAGCCGGTGGCAGCGCAGGAGCGTGAGCCCGATGTCCAGGCCTGGACCGCACCGCGCACCGCCTGGGGCGCGCCGGATCTGCAAGGCATCTGGGACTACCGCACGTTGACGCCGCTGGAGCGGCCAGACCAATTTGGCGGTCGAGAATTCCTGAGCTCCGAGGAGGTCGCGGACCTCGAACAGCAGCGTCGGGACCGCCCCGACGGGCGACCGCCAGGAGACGCCAGAACGGCGCCGTCGGTACACGCCCCCTACTGGCTGGACTATGGCACTCGCGCGGTCAGCAGCGGACGCAGCTCCCTGATCGTGGACCCGCCTGATGGCAGGATACCGGCGCTCTCGCCAGCCGGCGGCCAACGCGCGTCGCAACGGGCGGCGCGTCGGGAGGGACGCGGACCGGCCGATGCCTTCAGCGACCGCAATCTCTGGGAACGCTGCATCACCCGTGGGCTGCCGAACGGCATGCTACCGGCCGGGTACAACAACAACATTCAGATCCTGCAAACACAGGCTCATGTGGTCATTCTCAACGAGATGATTCATGACGCGCGCATCGTCCCGATCGATGCCGAACCAGGAGACGGAGCGTGGCTCGCCGATGGGATGAGTCAGTGGCGCGGGGATTCGCGTGGCCACTGGGACGGCGACACACTGGTCGTGGCAACGACCAACTTCTCTGCCTCAGCAGACTTCCGTGGCGCCGCGGACAATCTGCGCTTGGTCGAGCGATTCCGTCTGACTGCTCCGCACACGCTCGACTATTCGTTCACCGTGACCGACCCGACCACCTGGACAGCCCCGTGGACCGCGACCTATCCGATTGAGCGGATCGACGGGCCGATGTACGAGTATGCCTGCCACGAAGGCAACTACGGGCTGCTCAACATCCTGACCGCCGCCCGCGTCAACCAGCCGTAGAGCGGCCCCGTGAATCTGAAGACCGCGCTGCTACGAGGGCGGGTTCGCTGCGTCACACGACCGGCACAGGGGGTCACAGTGCATCCAAGCCCTCGGTCAGTTCGATGTAGGTCCCGAACGGGTCAGTGAAGAACGCAACCGACAATCCCAGGGCAGGCACTTCGGTATAGGGCCTGTCGAATTCGATACCCCGCGCCTCGAGCTTCTGACAGAAGGCTTCAAGGTCATCTACTTCGAACCCGATGTGGTCGAGGGAACGCCCCTGCGTGCCGGCCGGCGTCTGGGCCGACGGTGAATAGGTCAGATTCACGCCCGGCAGATCGGCGGCCTCGAACGAGCCGCGCGTGCCTGGCGCGGCGCCAAACGTCTGCACATACCAGTCCTTCATCTCGGCCACGGGACCGGCGAAATGGATGTGGTGCAACACGACGGGCTCGCTCTGCGCCTGGTCCTCGATGAACTCGACCTTCACGTCGTCTGGCGCCATCGCAAACGCAATGTAGGTGTCCTGGTCTTGGACGTATGCGCGCCCCGCATTGACCTCAAAAGAGGCCGGCAACTCCGCGCGAGTCACGATCGGATAGTTCGCAACGGACAGACGCTGCACCATCCGCTCGACGTTGGGCACGGAGAAACCGATGTGATTCACCGTGGTGCCTTTCGTACCACCGGTCGCGCCATCCGGCTGCTCGCGGAGGAACACCAGAACATTGGGGAACTTGACCACCTCCAGTGGACCCACCGAAATCGCCTCGCCGCCCAAAGTGTCCACCCAGAACGTCTTGTGCTCCTCAATGCTCGCGACGTTGAGGTGATGGTGGCCGTAGACTACTGGCCCTTGCCGAGCGGCGGTCAACTGCGCTGAGGCCACAGCGGCCACGCCCAACACGACGCACGCCGACATCACGACCGACATGATTATTTTCTTCATTACTCGTCCATATCCTTCCTGGTATCTGCGCGACGGTATCAAGAGCCCGATATCACGTCGTGGGCGGGTGGGGCTGCGACGCCGTCGCAGCCCGGCCGACATTTCCGACAGAGCCCAGCTTGCGTCCAAACAGGGCCCCGACCACGGTGGTCCCAAATGAAATTGCGGTCTGCATTTTCTTTTGCTTGTATTGCGACTGCTCGACCAGCGGGGCCATGTGCCAGCAATCTAGTCTATCGTCCCGACCTGTCCTCCCTTCAGCCCTCATGGAAGCGCCGCCCCGTAGGCACCGGTTCCGTCGGCCGCTGGCATTGGCTACAGTACCCACATGCGGCAGTTCGTGATCCGGCTCCTGTTCGTCCCGTCCCTGCTCTACAACCTGGTCCTGGCACGGCTGCTGCCACACCGGCACTGGTGGGACCAGGTCGACGGCCACGTGCTACTGGGCGCGTTGCCGCTGCCCTGGTTGGTCGACGACATGGCCGCCGCGGGCGTACGCGCCGTCGTCAACACCTGCGTCGAATACGGAGGTCCGATACAGCGCTACGCCCGCCACGGCATCGAACAGCTACACACACCGACGTTGGATTTCACACCGCCGACCCTGGACGATATCGAGCGGGCCGTCGATTTCGTCGAAGCCCATCGAAGCCGTGGCGACACGGTGTACATTCACTGCAAGGCTGGGCGCGGACGCAGCGCCACGGTCGCACTGTGCTGGCTCGTGGCGCACCGTGGCATGACCCCAATAGAGGCCCAGGCTCATCTCGAGTCGGTACGCCCTCACGTCAACCGCTCGCTCTGGCAGCGGGACGTCGTACGACAGTTCGCCCGGGCACACGCCGCGCAGGGTGCGGCCACGACGGAAAACGGGAACTCGCACGGCACGAACCCTTAGAATGGCCGTCGTGCCCGTGTCCAGAACCACTGTCATCTGTCTGGTCGCAATCCTCATTGTCGGCTGCTTGCTCGGCGTGACGGCCGGCGCGGCTCGACAGGGCCTGGTTGCGCGCTACTACCCGACCCCTGAGTGGACCGGGGACCCGGTGGCCGCCGGGCTTGACGACCGGGTCGCAACGGCTGTCCTCGCAGCACGAATGGGCGCCGGCACCAGCGTCGACTTCAGTGCCAGATGGCAAGGGTTCCTCCGGGTTGACCATCCCGCGGAATACCAATTCACCCTGGTCTCGAACGACGTCGCCTGGCTCTCGCTCGATGGGCGTCTCCGGGTCAACAACGGCGCGTACGGCTCGTCCCACCAGACAGCAAGCGTGCCGCTCGAGACTGGTCTATACGCTGTCGATCTGGCCTTCTTCAGCCGCGGTGAGGATTTTTAGCTGGAGTTATTGTGGGCTGAGGGACCCTGGGATGGTGCTGGCCTCCATGTTCCGCCCGGAGAGCATCACCGAACACCTGGTGGATGTCATGGTCGGCATGCTCAGCGCGGCCGCCATCGCCTCCGCCAACTACGTGTTGAATGAGTGACTGGACCGTCCGTTCGACGCTCCAAACCCGCGCAAGGCCAACAGACCAGCGGTCCAGAAGCGCCTGTCCGTTGGGGTGGTGACAGTCGAATACCTGTCCCAGGCCGCCGGCGGCCGCGGTGCTGTCTCCGCTCTTTCTTGTCGTATCGGCGACCTTCCTGCTGAGCGGCCTGCTGTACAACGTGCCGCCGGTGCGGACCAAGGATGTGGCCTTTCTCGACGTATTCACCGAGTCGGTCAACAGCCCGCTCCGCTTGACGCTGGGCTGGGCCATGGCGTCTGCGACGACATTGCCGCCGAGCAGTCTGCTGCTTGCCTACTGGATGGGCGGCGGATTCCTCATGGCACTCAAGCGTCTCGCAGAGTACCGGGCCGCGCGGGCCGCCGGCCAACTCGACTCGCTCGCTCGCTATCGGCGGTCGTTCGGCCCGTATAGCGAAGACTCACTACTCCTGTCAGGGTTCCTGTACTCGCAGCTCGCCGCGTTCTTCCTCGCGGTGTTCCTTATCAAGTACCGGGTGGAATACCTGTTGGCGCTCCCGCTGTTTGCCGCGCTATTCACGGCTTATCTGCGGATCACCTTGAAGCCGTCGTCCTCGGCCATGGCCCCCGAAGGACTCTTCAGAGAGCGTGGGCTGATCGTGCTCGTGGTATCGCTGGTGGTCCTCTCCGGCCTCGATCTACCGATACTCGCGGACCTGAGTAGCCCGTTCTACATCGAGGTCTTCCGCGAGTGATGGCACGCTGACACTCCGGTCCATTCAACCACCCTCAGCGTGCCTCGTCGTCTCCGCACGGATAGAGCCCGCGCCAGTCATCAACTCTGAGACGCGCAACGTCGGCGAGCATCCGTAGCGAGTCGCGCACGGGATGCACCCGGCTGACCGGATCGTTCATCCACGTCACCGGCACCTCGACGACCCGGTAGGCGAGCTTCCGAGCTATCCACAGTAGCTCCACATCGAACGAAAACCCGGTCATCCGCTGCCGCCCGAAGACCTGCCTCGCCGTCTCCGCGCGAAAACACTTGAACCCGCATTGCGTATCGCCGATGCCCGGCACCGCCACGCGCCGCACAACGTGATTGAAGATCTGGCCCATCGACTGCCGCCACCAGGCCTGACGCACGCGCACGTCGGATTCGGGCAGCGCTCGCGAGCCGATCGCCACATCCGCGCCGCCATCGATCGCCTCGATCAGTCGCTCGACGTCCTCTATCGGGGTCGAAAGATCCGCGTCTGAAAAGAGCCGGCAGCGGCCGCGCGCGGCAAGCATGCCACGACGCACCGCATACCCTTTTCCGCGATTGGGCTCGTAATGGAGGACCATCAGGGCTGGCCAGTCGCGCGCCACCGTCCGCGCCAGCTCCAATGTCCCGTCGCTCCCGCCGTCCACCACGACCACCACTTCGCTGTCGAAGCGACGACTCTCTAGAAAATGACGTATCGCGGCGAGGGTTGGGCCCAGCCGCGCAACCTCCTCAAAAGCAGGGATCACGACGCTGAGGTACACCTCATCGTCGGCTCTGGCCGGACCGTCCACTCCATCGGGCGTGCTCATAAAGCGACACATCATCTCATGGTCATTCCGCGGAATTGCGACCGTGTGAGGCTCCACACTACAATCGCGGACCACCACGAAAGGAACACAGTCATGCCGCATCCGGTCCAAGTCGCCCGCCTCACGCTCCTCAGCGCGTTGGCCATACTGTGGTCGACGTCCCCCGCGATAGCGCAGTCGGGGTCCAACACGATGCACAATCCCTACCGGATGCTGGACAATTGGGCCACGCTGCCTGATGGCGTGACGTGGGGCGCGGTCATCGGCATCATTCCGGACGGCGAGGGCGGCACGTGGATTCACCACCGATCCGAGCCGCCCATTATGCATTTTGACGCCACCGGCGCCGTCACTCACACCTTTGGTGACGGGATGTTCGTCATGGCCCACGGGTTCTGCCGCGACCACGACGGTAACTTCTGGGCCGGTGACAGCGGACCATTCCGTGACGACCCGCGCACCGCGGGGCGGGGATACCAGTTCTTCAAATTCAGCCCTGAGGGCGAGTTATTGCTGACGCTCGGAGAGGCCGGCGTCTCACGCGCCGGGCGCGACACCTTCGTTGCGCCAACCGCCTGCACGGTGGCCCCCGACGGCGATATCCTCATTGCAGACGGACACTTCCCGCGACCGTCCACCGCACAACAGGACGGTGACCGGGTCGTGCGAGTCACCACCGATGGCGCCTTCGTTGACGCGTGGGGCCAGCACGGGTCTGGGCCGGGCGAGTTCGATGGACCACACGCGCTCGCCTTTGACTCGCAGGGCCGTCTGTTTGTGGCGGACCGCTCAAATAATCGCGTCCAGATTTTCGACGCCAGCATGCGGGTAGTCGACGAATGGCGACATTTTGGCCGTCCCAGTGGCATCGCCATTCTGTCGGACGACCGGCTATTCGTCGCCGATTCCGAGTCCAACAAGACGATCGCGAACGAGCTGAGGAACCCCGGCTGGGCGAACGGCGTCAGATTCGGTCGCGCCGGCGATGGGGCGCTGCTGGGATTCATCGACGGGACTGATCCCGAGGGCCTCGCTGTGGACGAACTCGGGAATGTCTGGGCGGGGTTGACCAGCACACCGATTCTGCAGAAATGGGTCCGCGACTAGGATGGGTTCGCGTACGCGGATGGGTGCGCATACGTGGCGCCGGTGGGACGCCGCCCGCCGCAATCGGGGTCCGAGGCGGCCGTACGGGGACGGATGATGATGCCTGTGCCCAGTCCCTGCATCGATCCGCCTCGCATCATCGCCCATCGCGGCGCATCAGAGACGCATCCTGAAAACACCGTGGCGGCATTCGACCAAGCGTTGGCCGAAGGGTGCGATGGCATCGAACTCGACCTGCAGCTCTCACGGGACGGGATAGCGATGGTCTATCACGACCAAACGCTGGACAAGATTGGCGGCGGGCGGCGGGGCGTGGCAGACCTGTGTGCGACCGAGATCGCCGTGCTTGACGCCGGCAGCTGGCTCCACCCGCAGCACAGTGGGCAACGCGTGCCAACCCTCGGACTGGTGCTTGACCGCTACGGCTCGCAGACCAGCCTGCTGCTCGAGCTCAAAGTACGACGGGAAGACAAGCGCGCAGGTCGTCACCTGGCACTCGTTGAGGCGATGGTGGCGCAGCTTCGAACGCGACGGCCGCAGGCGGCGATGGTGCTCTGTTTTGATCTGGATACGCTCGACGCAGTGTCGGCCCTGGCTCCCGAGTGTCCGACCGTGCTCAACCTGAACACGCCGGGCCCTCTGGCGGGGCCGCTGAGTCGGTCGCTGGCCCGTGTCTCGGCACTCTCGCTCGACGTCGACACGATTACCCATGAGGTCGTCGCCGCCGCGCACGACGCCGCGACACCGGTGTTCGCCTGGACCTGCAACACACCGGATGCCGTCGGGCGTGCGCTCGACGCCGGGGCCGACGGACTGATGAGCGACCGGCCTGGATGGTTGCGCGACCTCCTCGCCAACCGGCCGGCGGCGCATCCCCCGTCGTGATGAAACGAGACTTCTCGTCGCTGGCCCGCCCGGGCCTCGACCTGCTGGTGGTCGGGAGCGGCATCTATAGCGCATGGACAGCGGTCGATCAGGTGATGACCTCCCTTGCGCAACCCACAGGCGCACGACCGACCGAGGAGCGACGGTTTCCCTGGGCACCCTCCGGCGATTTTGGTGACTGGCTACAGGCCGCCACGACCCGCGGTGTCGCGCTGGAGCTCGACCCGTTGACGGCGCGCACCGCGGCCCTACGATTCGGCTCTGGCGTCGAGGCGCTGCACGCGCGCCTCGCAGCCCAACCGGACTTGGCCGCGAGGCTGGACCCCACGTTGCCGTTCTGCCGAGCCGAGGTGGTGCACGTCGTGGAACAGGAAATGGCATGCACGCTGCACGATGTCCTGCGTCGTCGTATCCCGTTGTTGCTCTTGACTCCCCCCACAGCCGGTGTAATCGAGGACGCGGCCGCGCTTGCCGGAGACGCGCTGCGGTGGACGCCGGAGCGCCGTCAGGAAGAGGTCGCCGGTCTACCTGGAGCGACGGCGGCCACCCTGGCCACGGCCCTCTGACCACGCGACCGCGCTGGGTGAGGAGACCATCCGGGAACAGGTCCTATTTCTGCTCTGGTTCCATCGCGCCCAGCTCACGCAGCACGTCAGCGGTGTTTCCCGAGGGCGCTCGTGCGGCAGCCACCTGGCTGCGGAGGCGTCCAGCCGCGGCCGCGTCGGCCAGCTGCAATGCGCTTCGTCCAGACCCGTCCAGCAGATTGATATCCGCGCCCCGCCTGGCCAACAACTGTACGACCGTCGTGAGGTTGCGCTGGGCGGCACGATGGATGGCCGCGCCGCCATTGTGATCGGTCGCATCCACGTCGGCGCCAAATTCGAGCGCCACCGTGAAGGCCGCCAGCGCCTCCCGCTCTCCGACGTTAGGGTCGCGAATGGTCTCGTCCAGAAAGAATCGACGGCGTCCACTGTCGCCCCTGATCACGGCCACGCCAGAGGGGACAAAGCCCCCGGCCATATGCGGCGGACCGACACCACCGGCGCGCTTGTAGACCGGCCGCCAGAGTTCCAGCGTGGTCAGCCGGGGATCTGCGCCAGCCGCGACCAGGTCGCGCATGATGTTCGGTTCTCGATAGTAGGCCGCCAGCCAGTAGGGTGTGGCGCTGACCAAGGCGGGGTCAAACGCCCAATCGGCACTGGTGCGACGCTGAGGCGTACCGGTGGCGAGCCGGACGTTCGGGTCGGCGCCATGTCGCAGCAGGGCTTCGACCAGCGGCTCGTCACCACGCAGAATGGCGGCGTGCAATGCGTTGTAGCCCGCCCCCATCTGCAGCGGGTCGGCGCCTTGGTCCAGCAGATACGTCGCGAACTCGCCTTCACCACTGTGCGTCGCCACCACCAGCGGACTGGCGCCGGTCGGCGCCGGGTCGTCGACATCGGCCCCGGCCGCCAGCAGGCTGCGAGCGGCAGCGATCCGTCCATGCCGAGCCGCGAACAACAGCGGTGTGAACTCGCCCTGGTTCCACACGAAGCCCTGATCGTATTGCGCGCCGTTGACGCTGTCGGAGAACATCATGCGAGGGCGAGGCCGTGAGCGGGCCGAGACGTCGGCGCCATGCGCGATAAGCACGTCGACCACGCCCGAGTGCCCTTGCGCCACCGCCCACATGAGCGCGGTCTGGCCGCGCGTCTCCTCGGCCACGTTCACGTCGGCCCCGGCCGCGACCAGCAGTGTCACCGCGTCAACGTTGCCGGTTCGGGACGCGGTCATCACCGGCGTCTCGCCCTCCGGCAGACGCACATCAGGCGCGGCCCCCGCCGCCAGCAGTCGTGCAACCATCGCCGCACTGCCGTTGTCGGCCGCGAGCCACAGTGGAGTCGCACCCAAATCGTTCGCCGCGTTGACATCGGCGCCGGCCGTCAGCAGTAATTCCGCAATCTCCGCGTCGTCGCGAAACGATGCCCAATGCAAGGCTGTGGCGCCATCTGGCTGGCGGGCGTTGACATCCTCACCCTGCGCGAGCGCGGCCCGGACGGCCGCCGTGTCCTGAGCCCGCACGGCCGCGATCACAGGCCCTTCGTCCGCCCCGGCGGACGGCCGGGCGGCCGACGGCACGACCATGACGAAGACCAGGAGAAGAGGCAGCCGGAGACGCATGCGCGCGGCGCTGTTCGGGGTCATAGGAACTCGCTCCGGCGATGTTGCAGGGAACTCGCGGCACGACGCTCTGGGGCCGCATCAACGAACCCGATCCTACTCCAGCCCCCTACCATTGACAACGACGCGGGGCACAGACCAGACTACCCTGTCTCAAAGACCATCTGGCGCACGAGCCCTAGAGGGAAATCGCGGTGCGAATAGGTAGATCGGCCATCGGCGCGACGCTCTCCGTGGCGCTGTTGACCTCGGTGTCTCCCGACGCCGTCTTGGCCCAGTCGGCGGGCGCCGCGCCGGCGGAGGTGTCACCGCAGCGGGCTCTCGTCGACCAATATTGCGTCACCTGTCACAACGGTGATTTCGTAGACGGCACGGACGAGCCCCGGTCTCTGCTCGTGTCGCAACTGCGCGCGGTGGGGCTGGCGCTCGACGACGTCGACGTCGACCACGTTGGCGAGCACCCCGAAATATGGGAAAACGTCGTCCGCAAGCTGCGAGTCGGCGCCATGCCGCCGCAACCGCGACCCAGACCGGACAAGGGCACCTACGACCGCTTCCGGCGGTGGCTCGAAGATGAGCTCGACCGGGCGGCGGCAGCGAACCCAAATCCCGGGCGCACGCAGGCCCTCCACCGCTTGAACCAAACCGAGTACCGGAACGTCATCAGAGACCTGCTCGATCTCGACCTTGACGTCAGCGAGTGGATTCCCGCGGATGCTCCAGACCGCCACGGCTTCGACAACAACGCCGGCGCCTTGTCGCTGTCACCGTCGCTGTTCGCCCGCTACATCTCAGCCTCACGGAAGATCAGCCGGCTGGCCATCGGCAGCGCACCGACCGGCGGGGCCCTCATCGCCACCTACGACGTGCCGCTGACGCGTACCCAGAACAATCAGCAGGACGAGAACCTCCCGTTTGGGTCGCGCGGCGGGATGGCGATCGAGCATCACTTCCCAGTGGACGGTGAGTACCGGATCCAGGCGCGCTTGCGCACCAACTACGTCGGGTATGTCCGCGGTATCGACCAGGCCCACGATCTGGACATTCGGCTCGACGGCCGCCGCATCAAGCAATTCACGTTTGGAGGCCAGGCGCCCGGCATGGCGGCGCCCGTCAGTTATGCCGGCAATGTCAGGGGCGACGACGCGTGGGAGTCATACACGCTGCACGCTGACGACGGTCTCGACGTGCGCATCCGGGTCTCGGCTGGTCCACACACGATAGGCGTGTCATTTCCGCGTGAAACATGGGAAGAGGACGGCGTCATTCAGCCGCGGCAGGCGGGGTTTGCGCTGGCGGTCAACGACATGCCAGATAGCAACCCGGCCCTCGACCGCGTCGAGATCAGCGGGCCGTTTACTGTCGATGGCCCGGGCGACACGCCCACCCGGCGCAGAATTTTCAGCTGTGTTCCCACGACAGCCGTCGATGAAATTCCGTGCGCAACCGAGATCGTGACCACGCTGGCCCGACGCGCGTATCGGCGGCCCGTCACCGACACCGACGTGCGCACGCTGTTGTCATTTTTTGAGGCCGGCCGACGCGACGGCAGCTTCGACGATGGCATCGGCTTCGCGCTCGAGCGCCTGTTGGCCGACCCCGAGTTCCTGTACCGCATCGAGAACGACCCGGTTGACGGGCAGCCGGGTGCCATCTATGCCCTGCGGGACGTCGAACTGGCTTCCAGGTTGTCGTTCTTTCTGTGGAGCAGCATGCCGGACGACGCGTTACTCGACGCCGTCGAGGACGGGACGCTCGGTACGCCCGAGGGCCTCGAGCAGCAGGTCATGCGGATGCTCGCTGACACGCGTGCGTCCGCGTTGGTCGACAACTTCGCGGGACAGTGGTTGCATGTCCGCAACCTGCGCGGTGTCTATCCAGACCCGCTCGCATTTCCCCATTTCGACGAGAACCTCCGCGAGGCCTACGAAACCGAGACCCGACTCTTCATCGAGAGCCAGGTCCGCGACGACGCAAGCCTGCTGGACCTACTGAGAGCCGACTACACCTTCGCCAATGAACGGCTCGCGAAACACTACGGGCTACCCAACATTTACGGCAACCGGTTCCGCAAGGTGACGTTCCCACCGGGCCAGCACGCGGGACTCTTGAGCCACGGCAGTGTCATGACGGTCACCTCGTATCCAAACCGCACGTCGCCGGTACTTCGCGGGAAATGGGTGCTCGAGAACTTGCTCGGCGCCCCGCCGCCAGAGCCGCCGCCGAACGTCCCGACGTTGGAAGAAACGAACGACGAGGGCGAGCCGCTTTCCATGCGTCAAGCGATGACGCAGCACCGGGAGAACCCGGCGTGCGCGGTGTGCCACACGGCCATGGACCCGATCGGCTTCTCCCTTGAGAACTACGACGCCGTCGGGGGTTGGCGCGACCTGAGCGAGGCGGGGACGCCGATCGACGCCTCCGGCACCCTGCCGGATGGCGCCTCGTTTACCGGCCCCACCGGTCTGCGCGACCTGTTGCTTGACCGGCCACACGACTTTGTCGGAACCGTGACCGAAAAGCTGATGGGGTACGCCCTTGGGCGGGGGCTGGAATACTACGACGCCCCGACGGTGCGACAAATTGTCCGTGACGCGGCCGGCGTAGACTATCGCTGGTCATCGATCATTCTCGGGATTGTAAAGAGCAGCGCGTTCCAGATGCGGAGATCCGACTCATGATAATCACCAAGAAGGCTATCCCCCGCCGCACGGTACTCCGGGGCATCGGCGCCGGTCTGGCACTGCCGCTACTCGATGGGATGGTGCCGGCGTTTGCCGCCATCCGCAACAGCGCCGCCAATCCTGTCCGCCGTTTCGGCGTTGTGTATGTGCCGAACGGCATGGCCATGAAGCACTGGACACCCGAGGGTGAGGGGACCGGCTTCGAAATGACCCGCCTGCTGGATCCGATCGCCGCGTATCGCGACCAGATGACACTCGTGACAGGGCTCAATGGGGTCGCGAGCAATGCGGGCGTCCACGCGAGCGCGGCGACGCGCTTTCTCACGGGGGTGACACCGGCCCGAACCGAATCGAACCTGCGCGCCGGCATCTCCGTCGACCAAATTCTCGCCCGCGAATTCGCGCAGCACACGCAACTGGGCTCGCTTGAGCTGGCGCTGGACAGCCGCGACGTGTCCGGTTCCTGCGACGTCGGCTTCAGTTGCACCTATACCAACACCATCTCCTGGCGGAACGAAACCACGCCCCTGATGGGTGAGAACAACCCGCGGGCGGTATTCGAACAGTTGTTTGGGGACAGCGGGTCGACCGACCCGGGGGCACGCGCGGCTCGGATGCAGAAGGACAAGAGCATCCTGGACTCGGTGACCGAAAAAATTAACTCACTGCAGAGCGGGCTCGGCGCGAACGACAAGGTCAGGGTCAACGAATATCTCGAAGCGGTGCGCGACATTGAACGCCGCATCCAGATGGCGGAGGCGCAGAGTGACCGCGAGCTGCCCGAGGTGGACCAGCCGGCGGGTGTGCCTGCCACCTACGCGGAGCACGCGACACTCATGTTCGACCTGTTGTTGCTGGCCTATCAAACCGACCTCACGCGGGTCAGCACCTTCATGCTGGCACGTGAAATCAGCGGTCGGACCTATCCGGAAATCGGGGTACCGGACTCGCACCACCCAACTTCACACCACCGGAACGACCCCACGCTCTACGAGAAGGTGGCGAAGATCAACACATTCCATTTGACGTTGTTCTCGCATTTTCTCGAAAAGGCGCGCGCCACACCGGATGGCGACGGCACGTTGCTCGATCACATGGTGATGCTCTACGGTGCCGGCATGTCTGACAGCAACCGCCACGACAACAACGGCCTGCCGCTGGTGATGGTGGGTGGCGGCTCGGGTCACCTCAAGCCGGCCGGTCACATCCGCTACGCTGAGCGGACGCCGATCAGCAATTTGCATCTCACCATCCTCGACAAGATGGGAGTCCCGGTTGACCGAATGAGCGACAGCACCGGAAAGCTGGAACTGCTCAGCGTCGGCTAGCGGGCAGCACGACTTCGCGCGCCGGGGTCTACGCCCCGGCGGCGTCACGCCAGGCCCGGCACCCGTGCCGGGCCTTTTCTTTGAGTGGGTCGGGAGGCCGGTATGAGTTATCGACGATACGACAGTCTCGGTGCGGGGATGATCACCGCAGCGCTACTCGTAGCCGCTGGATGCGTGGACGGCGTGCCACCCGGCGGCTCCGGGACCATGGACGGTACTTCGGCGACACAGGCCATCGAACTTGATGACGACGACGTTGGCGGGGTGGTGACCAGCGCAAACGGCCCCGAGGCGGGGGTCTGGGTGGTTGCCGAAACCACTGACCTGCCGACCCGTTTCATTCGCATCGTCGCCACAGACGACCAGGGTCGTTACGTGCTCCCCGATCTTCCGGAAGCCACGTATGAGGTGTTCGTGCGCGGATACGGTCTCGTCGACTCCTCGCGTACGTCGGCCACACCGGGTCAGCGTCTCGACCTCGACGCCGTCGTAGCACCGGACGCGCAGGCCGCCGCACAGGTGTATCCGGCCGCCTGGTGGCTGTCGATGGTGGAGCTCCCGGAGGGAGAGCACTCGCAGCAGGCACTCGGCAGCACCGTCACCGGATGCCTGAGCTGCCATCAGATTGGAAACCTGGCGACCCGGGTCATCCCAGGCGACATTCTGCGGGATTCGGACTCGCACCTCCAAGCGTGGGATCGACGCGTTGCCATGGGGCCAATGGGCTCCGGTATGTCGAGCTCGTTCCAACGCCTCGGCGATCAGCGAGTGATGTTCGCTGACTGGACCGACCGAATCGCTGCGGGCGAGTCACCGACTCAGACCCCGCCCCGCCCCGTCGGTGTCGAGCGCAATGTCGTCGTCACGCTCTGGGACTGGGGCACCGAGACCGACGGTCGCACCGATAGCACCGCGTCGGACGTACGTGACGCCGGGGTCAATGCCAACGGATTGGTCTACGGCGTCGTGCAGCCAAGTGACATTCTGACCGTGCTCGACCCCATCACCCATACCGCGAGCGTCATCCCCATCCCCTCCACCGGCCCCACCATTCAGGACCAGACCCCGACCTCGCCCTACTGGGGCGACGACCCGGTCTGGGCGCGACAGGCTGACCCACGCAGTGTGGCAATGGATGGCGACGGGCGGGTCTGGCTCACAGGCCGGGTACGCGCAGCCGACGCACAGCCGGCGTTTTGCACCGAGGCGGGCAACCGGTTCGCCGCCCACTTCCCGGTGCCACGGGGCTCGAGACAGGTGTTCATGTACGACCCTGAGACTGAGACATTCGACGAGATCGACACTTGCTTCTCAGCCGACCACAACATGATTAGCGAGGATGACGTCATCTACTACGGGTTCAACGACGGCGTCGGCTGGATCGACATGGAGGTCTGGGACGAGACCGGCGACGCCGAGACGGCGCAAGGTTGGTGCCCGGCCGTACTCGATACCACCGGCGACGGGCTGGCCAGCCCCGGGTGGACCGAACCGACCGCCGCGCTCGACCCCGCCCGCGACCACCGGCTGCAATTCAATTGCTATTCGCCGGCGGTGAACCCGGCTGACGGGTCCGTCTGGTGCTCCGGCAACGGCCCCACCGACAACAAGCTCGTGCGCATCGAACTTGGTGACTCCCCACCCGAGTCCTGCCGCGCGGA
>Ga0209403_10003528_pt1 | contig 17645 bp, 14 predicted proteins | sample ArcticOcean_MG_C_8_FD_187440 | JGI IMG/M metagenome (GOLD analysis project Ga0209403, IMG submission 187440) | Marine microbial communities from western Arctic Ocean - ArcticOcean_MG_CB11_86 (SPAdes) (version 2) | ecosystem: Environmental > Aquatic > Marine > Oceanic | place: Arctic Ocean... | reverse complement strand
CATAGGCAATCAGTCAACCTTGAGGTCGAATAAGTGTGAGTGTCGATGGCGTTGAGTGTCGATGAAACTTACACTTATTTAAGCGTTATTTGTGTAATCACAGGACGCATCCTTATCGATACCAGAAATTTCAGGTCAATAATGTCACGATTCTCTCGAGCTAAAAAGGTGCACGGTCAAACTGTCGAAGGGCGGCGCGCTGTGCTGGAATCGCTTCGCGCTGGTCGCGATATCGAACGGTTGATAATGGTTGAGGAGGCAGAATTGGGTCCGCAGCTTCAAGAGATAGTTATGCTGGCAACCGAGGCTGGTATCGAAGTTCAGGCAGTTTCTCGTAAGGAACTTGAGGCTCAGTCTCAGACGAAAAAGAGCCAGGGCGTGATCGCTGTCGTTCCCGATCCTCGCTATCACGAGCCTGAAGATCTGATGATGGGCGCCGACACGAACGGTCAGCCTCCGCTATTAGTGATGCTCGATGGAATTCAGGATCCACATAATCTTGGTGCCATTGCTCGAACTGCTGATGCTGCCGGAGCGCATGGGTTGATTATTCCTGAGCGCAGGGCAGTTGGAATTACTGCTGGTGCGGTTCGGGCATCTGCGGGCGCACTAGAGCACGTCAAAGTTTCACGAGTTACGAATTTGAATCGAACAATCGAGCGACTCAAAGAGACCGGGATGACGGTGGTTGGATTGGCTGCCGAAGGTGATGTTGAGTACACGGAAGCCGACTACACGGGGCCTGTAATGATCGTAGTTGGTTCAGAGGGCAATGGGCTTTCTCGATTGGTACGAGAGAACTGCGATCAGATTGCGTCGATTCCTATGGCTGGCAAATTGTCTTCGCTAAATGCATCTGTGAGTGCGGGACTGGTGTTGTACGAAGCGTTCAGACAGCGCAGGGCTTAGATAGTCGAAATGTCGGTCAGCACGTTTACCAGTTGTTGACCTTTGGCAATGCGGTCGATATTGGCCGCTACGGTTTCTGCTCGACGATCTCGGGTACCGAAAGTGGCTCCCGAATGGTGCGGAGTCATGATGATGTTGTCGAGTTCCCAAAACGGATATTTCGATGGGCGTGGACTATCAGTTTCGCTCACAGGATATTCGTACCAAGTGTCGATAGCTGCACCGGTGATTGAGTTGCTGGCTAGCGCTTCGTATAGTGCTTTTTCATCGACAATGTGCCCGCGTGCCGGATTTATTAAGTAGGCGTCTTGGCGCATAAGACCGATCTCCCGCTCGCCAATTAATCCGCGTGTCGAGTCGATCAATGGCGTGGAAACTAGGACGAAATCGGCTTCAGATAGCACTTGGTCCATTGCGTCTTGCCCGGATCCGTACTTCACTCCGTCTGCTTCAGCCTCTGCTGCTGTTTCTGGACTGCGACCTGCAGCAATTACGTTCATCTCATACGCGTTGGCGAGTAGCGCGACTCGTTTGCCGATTGCGCCGTAGCCGATGATTCCGAATGTTCTGCCGTACAACTCTCGATACGAACCGTACCTTGAGGGCCAGCCCGACCAGTCGCCATTTCGGAAGTTTCTGTCGTTAGCGATCAGGTTGTGATCTAGCGCAACGGCGACTGCCATTACCCATTCAGCAATTGGTGCTTCATGGTGATAAGCGTTGGCGACCACCACTCCTTGCGGAACTGTTGAAGGTTCGATTCGGTCGTAGCCGGCCGCCGCAATCAGAATTGCCTTCAGTGATTTGGCCGCTTTGCCCATTTCAGCGTTGAAATCGGTACCGATGTATATATCGGCATCGACGAGAACATCGGGGTCGGGCTTGCCATCGAAATACGGAGTTTCGATCCATTCGACTTCTACCGTTACGGGCCACCATTCGCCGGCAGGCATCCCCTGCGGTACTGGCGGGATAACTACTCGTAGCGGACGGGTTGATTCTGTCGACAAGGTTCACTCCGGAGATCGTGATTGATGGGCAGAGCCTCTGATTCAGAAGCCAAGCGCCGAGAGATTACCACGAAATGTTATGTTCGCTTCTTAAAGTGGGGTTGGGCAGGTCTATAATTTTCGCTGCTCAGACACACCAATACGTAAATCGAGATCAACTAACCCAATTGACAACCGAATCCAGTACTCCGCCCGGAGGAATGACTGATAACTACCACTGGAAGGTGTTCTGGACCGTCGGCATTGCGTTGTTCGCAATGGTTCTCGACTTCTCGATCGTATTCTTGGCACTCTCATCGATTGCCGATGAATTTGAAGTAACGCTTCGTGCCGTAACTTGGGTTGCCATTTCGACATCGCTTGTGACGAGCGCAATAATGCTGCCGTTGGGCAGGGTGGCCGATATTATGGGGCGGAAGAAATTCCATATAGTTGGAATGTTTTTCTTCGTAGCTGGTGCGCTCTTGGCGTTCTCGTCTCAAAACCTTGAGATGCTGATTGTTGCTCGAGTGGTGATGGCCATTGGCGCTTCGATGGGGCAGGCGGTGGTATTTGCGATCATCGTCGGTACGTTCCCTGACAAAGAGCGTGGCAAGGCTCTTGGCATGATTACGACGATGGTTGCGATTGGCGCCGCTGCTGGTCCTATCGTTGCCGGTCCGATCATTCAGGCGTTTGAGTGGCGCGCTGTGTTTCTTGTGACAATGATCCCGACGACGGTGGGAATCATTGCTGCGTTCATCGTGTTGGACGACGCACGAATTGGTTCCGTGGTGGGGCGAGTACGAGAAAAGTACGACTTGTTGGGGGCGATATTCTCGGCTGCAGCACTGACGCTGATAATTCTGACGATTTCGAATCCGTTCGCGTTCGATTGGATTTCATTTCAGATAATTGGTGGGTTCGTCATTAGCATCACGCTGTTTGCACTGCTGGTGTGGTGGGAGTTGCGGGTCGAATCGCCGATGCTGAACCTGCACTTTTTCCAGAACTCGACGTTCGCATGGTCGACATCGACTCGATTCCTTGGTTTCCTTGGCGGTTCGGCGATGTTTTTCTTGATGCCTATATTTGTTCAGAGTTTCATGGGGTACGACCAGCGTTCTGCGGGCATGATCATGTTCGTTGGTGCGGTTGGGATGGGTATATCTTCACAGCTGTCGGGTCGATATTCCGACAAGTACGGTTTTCGGGTTTTCACGATTACGGGTGTTGGGCTTCTGCTCGTTATGAATTTGCTGATGTCGTTCTTTTTGAACGATACTCCGCTCTGGATTGTTATGCCTATATTGTTCGTGAACGGTGCGGCGATGGGTATGTGGATGGCTCCGAATATGAGTGCTACGCTTTCGACAGTCGGGCGAGCCGACTACGGCTCGATGAGTGCGTTCCTGAACTTGGTGCGAAACGTGGGTAGTGTGATTGGTCAGGCATTGGCTACAGCGATAATTGCTGGCGTCATGCTTAGCCGGGGCGCTGAGGTGCAGCTGAATGAACTGGCTGACTCGACGGATCTGAACGTGACAGATGCCTTCATTTCGGGTTGGCGCCTAACGTTCTGGGTGCTTTCTGGGTTTGTTGGTCTGGCATTATTTGCTTCGATCAAAACCCGGGTATATAAATCTGAAGACAACAACTGAACACTGCGATTATCGCTTGATTCAACTATTACGTGTGGTTCGCTGAACGGACTTACAGGAGATACACCATGGGACAGCTCGACGGAAAAGTAGCGATCGTAACTGGCGGCGGTTCGGGAATTGGTAAGGGCATTGCTAAGGCATTTGCTGATGAGGGTTGTTCAGTTGTTATCGCTGCACGAAACTCAGATCGACTGGATGCGGCTGCGGCTGAACTTTCGAATGGTGGCGGGACTGTTATATCTATCCCGACTGATGTCACTAGCGAAGAGCAAATGATCAGTCTGTTCGCTAAGACGATGGATCAGTTTGGCAAGCTCGACGTGCTCGTGAACAACTCGGGTGCGTTCGATGGTGGGCCGGTTGAAGAACTGACGATGGAGCAGTGGCAGAAGGTAATTGATGTCAATGTGACGGGGCCGTTCTTGGGTTCACGTGAAGCCTTCAAAATAATGAAGAAGCAGGGCGGTGGTCGGATTATCAATATAGGCAGCATCGCTGCTCAGAAGCCACGGCACAGCTCTTCGCCGTACACAACCAGCAAGCACGCTGTTTGGGGACTCACCCAGTCGCTGGCACTTGAGGGTCGTGACCACGGAATCGCAGTGAGCGCGCTTCACCCCGGTAATGTAATGGTTGAACGTCGTGGTGATGGCAAATCTGCAACAGGTCGAGACGAAGGCCCTGAGCCGCTGATTTCGACGGAAGATATGGGTCGAACAGCGCTGCTTATGGCGACACTACCGCCGGGTTCGAACATGCTGGAAGCTATCGTTCTTCCTCTCGGACAGGCGTATCTAGGTAGGGGTTGAACTGACCAGATAGCGGCAGAACTGGTTCCGAACCTAAAGAAATCGTAATGCGGGGATTGCTAGACTCGCTTGAAGTTCGCAGGTCGTTTTAGATATCTGCGCGGAGAACTCCGATGCGAAAACTGCTCGCTGTACTGTTGGCTGGTCTGTTCCTGATTCTGTTTTTTGTCGCCACCACGGTGAATCAGGTTGTCGATACCGCGTCAGATCCCGGGGTTATTAACGGGATGCTCGACGATGCTGATGCGTACAACTATGTGTACGACAACATTATCGTTAACTTGGTTGATGATCTTGTAGAGCAGGGCATCGAAGTTGACACAGGGCTAGATAGTGGCGCACCTTCAGTTCTTCGATTTGAAGATCCAGACCAGGCGGCTCTCGCTATCACCGATCTGATCGAGACTCTCATACAGCGTGAGTACGTGCAGGAGAAGCTTGAAGCCAGTTTGAACAGCGTCCTCCCGTATGTACTGGGCGAGACAGACGAATTTACGATCGACCTCGAAGTTCAAGAGCGCGTGCGATCGGTGCCGGGTGCAGTCCGGAAGGTTGCACTGGATTTGGAACTGACAGAACGTGCGATCGAAGATTTGCTGATCCCGCAAATGGATCAGTTCGTTGGTAAGATTTCAACTCAGGGACTTGGTATTGAGTTCACTACTCAGGAGATTGAAACTAGCGCACGTATGGTTTTCGAACCGGAGTGGCTGGAAAGTCAGATTTTCGGTGCCATCGACGAGGTCACGCCGTTCTTCGCCGGTGACTCAGATACGTTCAATATAGTTGTCAGTTTCGATGATCGTGCCGTGATAATCGGAGAGATTCTCAAGAATAAGTTGGTCGACGAAGACACCCTATACGACTTAGTTTTCGACCAAGTGATTGACCCACTGATTCAACAGACAGTTGCTCAGACAACCGACATAGGATTCGGTATTTCACTAACCGAGCAAGAAGTTGTCGATACTTTCGAGATAATTGCGCCGCGAGCTTGGGTATCGGAACAGGGTGAAGGTGTTATCGATGCTCTAATCGCTTACCTCTTGGGCGAAGCCAATTCGTTTGAGTACACCATCGATCTTAACGACCAGAAGGCCACCGCAACGACGGCTTTACAAGATTCGGCACGCGCAAAACTTGAGGAGACAATCGAGACTATTCCGATCTGTTCTTCACCTTTGGATGCAGTTGGTGCTGCACAAGACTTGGCGTCGCTGTCGATCCCACGATGTATTGCCGGCGGACAGACAACGATCAACCTCGCACTAGGTTCGTTTGGGCCGATTATCGATGCACAAGTTGCTTCGTTCGTTGAAGATCAAGTTCCTAACGAAATCGCTTACACCCGAGCCGATATCGATGCGCAGGTGGGCGGTAGTTTCGATATTCTCGACGAAGTTAGAGCGCTGCTCGCAGGCGGGTTTAGTTTCTCCGATCAGGACTTGGTAATGGCTTTGGCTGGCGGTAATGACGCTCAAAGCTTGGCCGATGCTGAAGATAATCTCAAAATTCTGGCTGACGGAATTCTTATCACTGAAAAGAACATCATGGACAATCTAAAGGGCGAGAATCTGCAGATGTTCGATGACGTCCGTGATTACGCCGGGACTGCCCTAACTGTTCGCTGGCTTCTGTGGGTGTTGGTGTTAATTCCCCTTGTGGTTATCGCCCTAATCGGCGGTCGTGACTGGACAGGACGATTGAAGTGGGCCGGTGGAGTCGCTGCAGTTTGTGCGTTGCTTGTTTATGGCGGTATCGCAATCGCTTGGTCGATGACCGATATCGCTCAAAACTACGTGCCCGACTATGGGGCTGAACTAAGCCCAGAGTTTAGGACTGACTATCCAAGGTTGACCGCAGAATTAGAGACTGACGAGCTGACAAATCGGTTTGAACGAGCTATCGATTCTTGGCAGCAGGGCTGGCGCAACCAGACGGTGCCGTGGATCATCGGCGGACTTATAGTATTTGCAGCTGGAACTGTTCTTTCGATCCGAGGATCAAAGAAGACAGTTTCGATGGGCAGTGGTACTGCCCACAAGGGTTCGACATCATCGGCTGCTTCTTCGGATGCATCCTCGATTCCAAAGGATTGGGGTGACGAGAAGGAACAAGACTCTGAAGATTCCAAGATCGAATCCGATCACTCCGAAGATGTAGATGCAGGCCAGGAGTCTCCGCCTGACGAAACCGAGACTTCAGAAGACGATTCCGATGAAAAACCGCCGGCGACTTTTGATATCTAGAGAATGCTCGGCGCTTGCCAGTTCGTTGTGAACTAGATGGTACTGAACGTAATCGTTTCTAGAATCATTGAGGTCGCTTTTCCGATCATTGCCGATTCGATTGTCTCGGCTGTATCAGTCGACTTGTGGTAGTACGGGTTGCGAAAGTTGGCGGTGTCGTTAATCATCACCGCTGGAATGCCAGCTTGCCAAAACGGGGCGTGATCGTTCCTGCGTAGATTACGTACGAGGGGGATCCACCATGGAACTTCGAGCGGCAGTATTGGCAGATCGATTGCTGGATTCGACGCCGCTTGTTCGAGTGATCGTGAGATTAGTCGACTCGAATGTTTGGACAAGATCAGTAACGAATTCGCTTCGAAGTTTTGACGTCTGACAGCCTTGTAGGTACGGCGAAAAAGGAATCGAAACGAGCTGGACAGACTCTGTTTGATTTTTGTCGAGCTGAAACCGATAGTTTCGAGAATGACCGCTGCTGATGGGCGATCCGCATCTCGCAGCTCGGCAACGTATGCGGTTGATCCGTGCCTTCAGCCGGGGACTGTAGTTCCTTTGCGTCGAACGCAGCGAATACCACCTTTTATGAACTGCCCACTTCTACCAGTATCCGAGAGCATTCGAGCATGGCTGTCACTCCGCTAGCGTTGTCGTCGGCTCTTGGCGAGCCGGGAACTGTGTCGTACTGGGCGCCAATCAGTATGGGTTGGTCTGGTGAATCAGGATTGAGCGTTGCGATGATGTTCAAACCAGATCGTTTGGGCGATTGCATTGGAATATCGAATGCTGTGCGTTCGACCGCAAGACCTATGTTTACGAATTGATTCGCTATCCAGTTGGCTGCGGTTGCATGCGGCTGTTAGTTCTCACCTGAGTTTCGAGGGGTTAAGCTGAGTGTTGCTACATCACTCTTGATGCGTGATTCGGAGACCATCAAATTCGTCGTTGCCTCGGGTCGATTAACGACAGAATCCCTGCACATGCTAGCTCGCCAAGGGTATACTCCGCCCGCCAGCATATGAAGTAGGCCGGGTAACGAGGGCTACGATTTCTCACGGGGCCGTAAATTTGGAGTTGTGATGTACATCTTGATGGTGCGATTAAAGGTCAAAGAAGACCGTATTGATGATTTTATTGAGGCATCGATTGATGATGCCAAGGGTTCTGTGATGAATGAGCCCGGTTGCCGCCGGTTCGATATTGTTCAGGCTGCCGACGATCCTACATCGTTCGCTTTCTGCGAGGTGTACAACGATGAAGCAGCGTTTGCTGCTCACGGTGAAATGGCTCACTTCAAGGTGTGGCAGGAAGCTGTCGGCGATATGTTTGATGGTGAAGTTGGAGTTTCGTTCTGTAAGCCAGTATTCCCTGCCGGTGACGGAAACTGGGATTCTTACCGATCGCACATTGTGGACGACCCGTACTTCGCTTCGAGCTTGCATGTGATTCACGCTCCGAAGTTCGTGAAGGAAGAGCATGTTGATGCCTTCATCAAGTCGGTTTCTGCCGATGGTGTTGGTTCGACTCACGAGGAACAGGGTTGCTTGCGATTTGATGTTTATCAGAACGTGAACGATCCGACCGAAATGTACCTGTACGAGGTATACGCCAACCCTGACGCGTTTGAGTACCACAAGGGCACTCCTCACATTAAGCAGTGGGTTGAGGAAGTGAAGGATATGTACGACACCAGCCGTGAAGGTGGTGCACGTGTTGGACGAAACGTATGGCCGCCCGACAACTGGGCGTGGAGTTCGGGCAAGCCAACCTGGTAAAAGGTTTACCTGCTTGATAGTTACAACGGCTAACGAAGAAGCGTCGGGTCATTCGACCCGACGCTTCTATTTGTAGGTGCTTAGAGAACTAGGCGGCTACTGCGTCAGGCGTTTCTTGAACTTCGGTGAGTTCCACCTATTCGCTGTCACTGATAACTTTTGCAATGTCGAGCAAGATGATCAACTTATCGTCGGTCTTGACGATTCCCATCAAGTACTCCTGGTATTAATATCTAAGGGTAGAAGCGACCGCATGTTTAGCCGCACGATTCTGTTATTCCCTTCTATTTTTTATATTCGGCGTGATCGAACATCGGAAGAATGAACAGCTGAACTGCGGTATCTACCTAGTGGCTTGATCGAGTATTGTCAGCAACTCCAACTCGCTAAACGAAGCGAGTTGGAGATTAGTTCACCCGGCTCGCTTCGTTTAACGTTGTTATCAAATTAGGACTACACGTCGAGTCGATAAAACCTTGTGGCGGTTCCACCAAACACATCAGCTTGTGCTTCGGGTGAGAGTGATCTGAGGATTGCTCGGGCGGTTTCGGTCACTGTTTGGTATTTGGCGGCCAGAGTTGAGACGGGCCAATCGGTGCCGAACATGAGTCGGTCGGTACCAAACATGCCTAGTACGTGATGGACGTATGGTCGTAGATCATCTGCCGTCCAATTATGGTGGTCGGCTTCTGTAACCATTCCCGATACCTTGCAGTGAATTCCGTTTATGCTCGCAACTTTCCTCATATCGCTAAGCCATGGCTCGATAAGATGATCGGCGATTACCGGTTTCGCTATGTGGTCGACTACGGCTCGAAGATCTGGAACTTGATCCATGACTTTCGGTATGAAAGGTAAATTAGGTGGTTTAGCTAGAAAATCGAACGTCAACTTGCGGCGCACAAGTTCGTGAAGCCCGTTGATCGCTCCCGATTTCACTATCCAGCCGGGGTCGTCTTCACCTTCCAAAATATGCCTGACACCCTTGAAATATTTACTCTGCTGAAGCTCGTCGAGTGTGTACCCAACTTCGGGGTCGGTTAGGTCGACCCAACCGACAACTCCAGCGATGAAATCGTTCTGGTCGGCGAGTTCAAGCAACCAGCGTGCTTCGTCAGGTGACGATACGGCTTGTACGATAACGGTGTGATCGACGCCTGCAGCTTTTACCAACGGCGCAAGATCAGCAGGGCCGTAATCGGTTGCGAGCGGGCTGCCATCAGGTATCCACGAGTAGTCGAACCGTTTGATCTCCCAGAAGTGATGATGACTGTCGACGACATGTGGCTTGGTCATTCTGGCTGGATACCTTTCGAAATGTGGAGGTCTGTGAAGGCGCGGTCGAGCAGGGTTTGAATGATCAGATCGACCGCCTAAAGATCGCCGTTTAGGCGACGATCGTGCCGATTTCAGGGTTACCGACGGTTGCTGTGTTGTGCTTACCAGCAAAGTTGGCATCGCCGTACCAAAGTTCGCCGTCTTTGATCGACATACCGTGCACGAATGCGTCGCCGGGGTCGAGAGTTATTCGGTCGAGCTCGGCGCCCGAGTCGACGTCATATTTGACGATAACGTTGTCGGTTGTATGGGCGCACCATAGTCCATCGCCGACTCGGGCAAGTCCGTGTAGACGAGGCAGGTCAACTTCGAAGGTGTGGACGATCTTGTAGTCGTCTGACGGATCCATCAAATATATTGCTGTCGGCTGGAATGCGGTTACCCAAATTTTGCCGTCATCCCACTCGATCCCATGAATTCCCCCGCCGTCTGGGGTGCGAAATCGATCGACTGGTTGACCAGTTTGTAAATCAAGTTTGTAGATGTACCCGAGGCCAGTATCGGTTGATCGGGAAGGACGTGAAACTGAGTTTCCATTTGACGCCGTCCAAAGAAAACCGCCGCCAACAGTGATTCCTGATCCATTGGCTGTGGGTGTTGGAATTGTACGTAAGAGCGTGCCGGTTTCGTCGACGACGTAGACGTTATCGGTTTTTTGATCCATTACGAAAAGGCCCTCATCGGTCCATTGCAAACCGTTTGGCATCTCGCAGGGCGTTTCAATTTGTTTGACAGTTTTCATGATCGTTCAATCGTGTCCTTGGCGGATATCTGAGCCGTTTAGGTGGTTTTTCAGTTCGAGGATATAGCCCCGTAACGCAATAATGTTTTGTAAGGCGCGAAGAGTCAAGATGGTACCCGATGTTGTGCGTTTGAACTGCTTTTCGACCATTATTGGCGCTACTACCAAGGTGAATTGGATGAATTGCACGAAAGATCGCCGTAATTTGGAGGTAGAATAAAAGAGTGAAGTCGTACCGGGCGCTCGCAATTATTTGATTTGTAAGATTTCTCCCCGCCTCCGCCCACTTCGACTCACCTGTGAAAATAGCCGCGTAAAGTGCGAGCCAGAGTGCCGCGCTTTGGGCGATGACTTATTAGGTGGTGGCTGAGATGCCCTCGAAGTCTTCTAAATCGTCAGAACTCCACGAAAACGATCGCGTTATGGTTTTCATCGACGGAAGCAACCTGTATCACGTGCTTTCTCAAGCATGCGGCAGGCATGATCTGCAATTCGACAAGTTCGCCATGAAATTGGCTAACGGTCGCAAGCTGCAACGAATCTATTACTACAACATCCGCCAAGAATCCGACTCGAACCCTAACGTCGGTGTCGAGCAGGCAAAGTTCCTCGAATCGATGTACGACACTCCCTACGTGGAAGTTCGACTCGGAATTTGGAAACAGCGCGGAGACATCATGGTTGAGAAGGGCGTCGACGTAATGTTGGCGACCGACCTCGTAACCAATGCGTACAATGATCACTATGACACAGCTATTGTTGTGAGTGGTGACGCCGACTTCTACCCTGCGTTGCAGGCGGTAAAAGACGTTGGTAAGCACATCGAAGTCGCTGCATTCGACATGAACATGTCGGCTGAATCGGCACGAGTTTCTGATGTTGTTCAGAAGTTCAACAAGACCTGGTTTACTGGATTGTGGATGACCCGAGCACAGTCACGGACTCGGGCAACTGCCTCATCTAGGCCTGAGGTTTCGGACGAGGCTGCTTCGCCTAACGGTGAAGATAAGGCTGCTACTAAGGCGGCGACGGCTCGACGTTCGAGCACTCGTAGGTCGCCTTCCAGCTCAGCAACTTCAGCAGCTGGTTCAAGCCCACGAGCACGTCGAGCGCCGACTACTCGAACTGGCAAGCCTGCTGCACGAAATAAGCCAGCAGCTAAAACCACTGAGTCCGAAGCACCGGCTGCAGAGTCGTCTGCCGACAGCAACACCCGCCGTACACCTACACGTCGACGTGTTGGTGGTCGCGCTAGTTCTGGCTCTGGCTCAAGTTCGACTAATGGTAGTAGCAACGGTCGTTCGGCTCCTAAGCCTCCAGCGCTTCGAAAATCTGCTGATTCGCCACTTCCTCCAGCTTCACCTACTCCTTCGACAGCTAGTTCGGCTCCGCCGGCAAGCAAGGATTCAAGTGATGCCGAGCCTGTGGGCAGCCCAACTCGACGTCGCAACTGGCGTGGTCGTCTTGGTCTGAATAACACCGAAGAGGAATAACCCTCTAGTGAAAATGTGTGAATTAAAGGGATGGCATTGAATTTCGGTGTCATCCCTTTTTTTGTTTTCTAGGGATTATCAAGGGTGAGCGCGTTGACCCGTTGCGCGCTGAATGCTAGCTTCCGGAGTGAAACGTATTAATTCAGGGTGTTCAGCGAGGATTTGTAAATGCCATCACTTCAGAGCTTGCTTGATCAGGTTGAATCCGCAACCAATGAAATAGTCGAGCTTGAGCAGTCACTAGTTCGGATTCCGTCGGTGAACACAGGGTTCATGCCAACAGGTGGTGAAACGGCCGTCGCAGAGTTCATTCGAGACTGGCTCGATCAAGATGGTCTCTCGTCTGAGATATTGGCTCGTGATGCCGATCGAGGGAATATTATTTCGGTCTACCCGGGCGATGACAACGACACCCGCCTGATGCTCATGTCACACACAGACGTTGTTCCTGTTGAGGATGCGACTAAGTGGAACTGGGATCCGTTTGCAGCCGAGATTTCTGAAGGCCGAATCTACGGTCGAGGTGCTTCCGACTGTAAAGCGCTACTCACCTGTCAGCTAATGGCGATGGCGATAATGAAGCGTTCGGGCGTGCGCCTGGATCATGGTTTGCGGCTTGTTAGCGGTGCTGACGAAGAACATGGCGGTCGATGGGGATTCGGCTGGCTTGCGGATAATCACCCGGAATCATTGAAGGCTCAGTTCGCAGTCAACGAAGGCGGCGGTACGCCGGTTGAAATTGGCAACTCGCTCACTTACCTGCTTGGTACTGGCGAAAAGGGCCGAATGGAGCTGCACATAACGCTTCGAGGCGAAAGCGCCCACGCCTCAGTGCCTTGGACCGGTGTGAACGCTAGCTACAAGCTTTCACGTGCATTGGGAGCTATCGAGTCGTATCGACCAGAGCTTGATACGTCACTCGACATATTCAATCATGTCGGATCGTTCGGAATCGAAGAGAAACCCTCGCCGATGAATATCGATCGAATTGTGGCTGAGATGAACGAGACGTCACCCCGTCTTGGGTCGTTGTTGAAGGCGTTGTCTCGAATGGTGCTAACGCCTACGATGGTTTCTGGCGGTATCAAGTCGAACAGCGTTCCTGAAGAGATCAAACTCACCTGCGATATTAGAACGCTGCCGTTCCAAGATGAAGCCTACGTGCGTCGACAGCTGGATCAGGCATTCGAGGGTATCGATGGTCTCGAATACGAGATCGATTACATGTCGGTGCCGAACTCATCGGAATTCGAGACAGAGCTGACCGATTCGATTCGTAAGGCTCAGGCAGCGGCTGTTGGAAGAGACGATATCCAGTGGATTCCCGCAATTAGCAACGGCTTCACGGATTCTCGATTTACTCGGGAGCTCGGGATCATTACATATGGCTTCACTGGAGCACATCCGGACGATGATCCGATGCTTTCTAGGGCACACGGTACTGATGAGTCTGTAGGTATCGCTTCGTTGATTAGCGGCACCAGAAGCATGCTGGCGATTGCTTACGATCTTTGTGGTGCCAGATGATCGAGCGGACGCCGGTTACTAATTCCACGCCCAACGTTCTATTCATAATGGCCGATCAGATGAAGGCTTCGATTCTTCGAATGTATTCGTCGGAGATCGGCATCGAGACTCCAACGCTCGAACGATTGGCTGATGAGGGTGTTCGGTTTGAGCACGCTATTACTCCGCATCCGCTGTGTGTCCCAGCTCGGACATCAGTGATGACGGGGCGATATCCACATTCGACGGGGTGTCGACGTAATGAAACGTTGATGCCGGAAAACGAACAGCATGCGTTCCGAATATGGAAAGACAACGGATTCACGACAGGTTTGATCGGCAAGAACCACTGCTACATCGAGCCGTCAGATCTAAAACTGTTCGATGTCCGATGCGAGATTTCTCATGCTGGTTTGCCTGAAGAGGGCAAATATAAAGGCGAGAATTTTGGGAACACTGGTATGGAGTGGGTCGTGCCCGAGGTCGATATCAACGCTGCTCACGAGGTTCGGGCAAATCTCAGGCAAAACGCTCAAAGTCCGAGAATAGCGTATGCCGTATCGGATACCCCAGAAGAGCAATTCGGAACCTCGGTGATTGCTACCCAAACCGAAGCTTTCCTCGATAAATATGTAGCTGGGGATTTTGCTTCGAACGATTCTGGTGATCAAAATCCATTCGCACTTTGGGTTTCATTTCCCGATCCACACGAGCCGTTCGAAGCTCCTCGCCGCTACGCAGATATGTTCCCATCGGAAGACGTAGTTCTACCGCCGCAACGTACGAACGAGTACACCGACGGAACATCTCCAGAACGAAACCGTGTTCTGGCGAGGATGATGCGCCAAACTGGCGATTCAGAGGAACATCGCCGCGGTGTTGTGAGCGTGTACCAAGCGATGACCAGATTCGTGGATGATGGCATCGGGAGAATCGTGGACAAGCTCGATGATCTTGGGCTCCGAGAAAATACGATCATTGTGTTCACCGCCGACCATGGCGATTTCATCGGTGAGCACGGAATGGCTGTGAAAGGCGGAGTTTTCTACGATGCACTTGTGCAGGTCCCAATGATAATCTCTTGGCCGGGTGGAGGTGTTCCGCAGGGCGTTGTGGAGGATTCAATGACGAGTACGATCGATATTCTTCCGACGTTGTTGGAGCTTCAGGGTCTTGCTTCGTTCGACGGAATAGGCGCTGGCTGGGCACGGGGCGAAGATTCAGAAGGTGAGACTGCATTGTCGGAACAAGAGACCCGCCGGATGCAAGGTCGGCCACTTCCTACCGTTACCGCTGCTACACCTCGTTCAGCGGCATTCTCAGAATACGGTTCTGGCGGACCACCGGTAACGATGGGGCAACTCGATGCTCTCGATGAACCGTTCGGTTACGACACGATCATAGAGACACTCTGGGGGCGTGAAGCTGAAGGCCGTCGCAAGATGGTTCGTACGAAAGAGTGGAAGTACGTCACCGATCCGATGGCTCGTGGAGCAACTTTGACGTCTGGCTCAGACGGTGGTCCTGGTGATATCGACGAACTCTACGATTTGACTAAAGATCCTTGGGAACTGACGAATGTAGCCCATCTCTCAGAAAACGCTACCGTGATTTCAGAAATGCGTTCTTTGCTTGCGAGTTGGATGATCGATACCGAAGATCCTAGTCCAGTCGAAGTTCCAAAATCTATCGGCAGGGTGGTTCCACGTCGATAGCAGATCAACAACCAAAGTTGAACGAATTACAATAGTCTTTTCTGTGTTTTTGCTAGCGATAGCAGCTGTCGCCTGTGGCACCGACGATACTTCTCTTGTCGCCTCGGGTGGCGGTAATGATGACACTCCTCAGAGGGTTCGCATGGTCGAATCAACTCAGATTTTCACAGAGGACGATGTCAAGGCGATCGGTTGTAAGAGCCAGAGGAATTTCATACTCGATCACCCCGGAGCGACGACATTCAAATGGGGCTTCATAAATCAGACCGAAATTGGTGTCCTGATTTACGCTTCGGCCGACGATGCGAAGACGCTTGGAGTTGCGGCAGCAGTCGATCAAACGTTCCGTCGTGAAAGCGATGATCAGGCACGTGATGGCGATCTTACTGACAGAATATCTTGTCGAGACACCGCCGGGCAATCGGCTGTAAAGGCCGAGACATCGTTCCCATCTAAGTCATTCTCGGCTTCGTATTTGGAGCCAAATTGGGATAGCTCAGATGACGTGTTACCTGCGAGAGGATGCACTAATCGATATCCGACCTACAACGATTACACCGTTTAGGTAACGTTGTGTTCATGTGCGAAGGTGATGATGGCAGTCTGCTGGAGCCTTCAACCAATTGCGAGAAAGTTGCAGAATGGTTGATTCCTTCGTAAATGGCTGAATAGCCATTACAAGGTGTGAAATGTACTGAAATCAGGTCGTCATTATGGTGACCTGATTTCGTTTAGACACCTGTAGCAATTACATCAGTTATTGGATAGGTTTCCGAGTACCATTGACTCGTCGTTCTAAACCCCTACGTCGTACGGTTGTACTAAAGGCTACATTTGATGAATCGATTTCTACTTATTTCTAGAGTTCAGTTGTTGCTGATTTCAGTGCTGTTGGTTGCTGTGGTTGCAGCCGCGTGCGGATCGGACGATACGTCGCTTGTCGCTTCGGGCGGCGACGATGATGAAAGCCCGCAGCAAATTCGAATGGTCGAATCGACTCAGATTTTCACTGAGAACGACGTCAAGGCAATCGGATGGAAGGGGCAGAGGGATTTTCAGCTCGATTACCCCGGAGCAACAACGTTCAAGTGGGGATACATGAATCAGACTGAGGTTGGTGTTCTGATTTATGCTTCGGCCGAAGATGCTAAGACGCTTGGAGTTGCGGCGGCAGTCGACCAAACATTCCGTCGCGAGAGTGATAATCAGGCTCGTGATGGCGACTTAACTGACAGAATTTCTTGCCGACGTCCTGTTGGTTCTTCCGCTGTAAAGGCGGACACTGGCTTCCCTTCGAAGTCGTTCTCGGCATCGTACCTAGATCCCAAATCCGACACTTCAGATGAAGTACTAGCTGCTGTATGCACGACCCGATTCCCAACCTACAACGACTACACGGTTGTAGGAAACGTTGTGTTCATGTGTGAGGGTGACGAGGGTAACTTGCTCGATCCTTCGACGAACTGTGAAAAAGTCGCCGAGTGGTTGATTCCTATCGAGTAATGCTTCTGGCACTCATCGATAGGTCGAGAGAAATACTAGAATCGGAAGTAGATAAATTCTGCTGACGTATCGGCTCTGAGAGCCAATATAGCTATAAACGACGTGAGCGTAAGGACGGTAAACACAACTGTTCTGCTCATGTCGTTTCGCGTCCAGATGTTGGTGATATGGGGGCGGTCGACTATGACGTGGAGCCAAATCGGGAGTGAGTAGATTAGGGATGTTGCTCCGAGGCCGACAGCGAGCTTGAGTTCGCCGATCGAGTCAAATATATTGTCGCCTATGTAAATGAGATCGCCCTCACGGAATAGCAACCAACTGGCGCTGATTACGAAGAAGGTAATCAATGCTGCGAGCAGCGTGGGAACTTGGAATTTCAACTTTCTTGCTGCCCGCCAGATGAGGATTAATGCTGCGTGGAGAAGCCCCCAGAGCACAAAGTTCCATGCCGCTCCGTGCCACAAGCCCCCGAGTACAAACGTGACGATCAGGGTGATTGCATTGCTGTATCGACCGTTCCGACTGCCACCTAGCGGGATGTAGACGTAGTCGCGGAGCCAATCTGAAAGAGTGATGTGCCAACGCCGCCAAAAGTCGGCGGGTGACGTTGCTAGCCAAGGATGCCGGAAGTTCAGCGATAGCTCGATACCGAGGAGGCGAGCGGATCCTCGTGCGATGTCCGTATACCCGGAGAAATCGGCGAGTATCTGAATTCCAAATGCCAACACTCCGACCCACAATAAAGCGGCTCCAGGCTGAGTGGTGGAGAAAATGCTATCGACGATCATCCCAACGTTGTCGGCAATCACGAGCTTTTTGAAAAGTCCCCAAACCAGCAGTGAAATTCCGCTGGCGGTTCGATCAGCATCAAAATTACGTCGTCGCTCGAATTGCGGGAGCAGGGCAGACGCCCGTTCGATCGGACCTGCCACAAGTTGTGGGAAGAAGCTGATGAA